>Ga0055584_100005426_pt1 | contig 12498 bp, 4 predicted proteins | sample OSDHelmetaG_FD_58716 | JGI IMG/M metagenome (GOLD analysis project Ga0055584, IMG submission 58716) | Pelagic marine sediment microbial communities from the LTER site Helgoland, North Sea, for post-phytoplankton bloom and carbon turnover... | ecosystem: Environmental > Aquatic > Marine >... | reverse complement strand
TGCATGTGGTTGCAGGATGCGATTGCCCGCCAACGCGGCCAGCCATCCCAACGCCACGAGGACAAACAGAATGCCAACCACGCCAATCAGACCGCCGAGACTGTTCTTCACTCCAAACCGAAAGGTTCCCTCACCGGTCGCCCAATGCCAAACGATCGAACCGCCCAGGAGAGCAAACGCCAGTCCCCATAGCATCGCCAGCGGTTCCCGCCCCCATTGCCCATTCACCAGTCGCGATATCCAGGCGAATCCGGAGACGTCCGGTGAGCCGTACTGCGGAGCCAACACACCATTCTCAAAGACCAGCCGACGACCGTCATCGGGGCTGACCTGCCAGTCCGCCAGCAGGATTGGCGCCTCGACCTTCGGCAAAGCCAACGGAATATTGCGTTCGTGCTCCGCCTTGGCCGCCATCTTCAGATCGACCGGAATGATCGTATTGGGCACCACGTTTTGCGGCAGCGGGATGAGGGTCGAAGATTGATCTGTCACCGGCACCACTTCCCGTCCCTGCACTTTGACGGACCATAGATCGGCACCGACCGGCACCGTGATCCGCAGATGTGCATAGCCCTTGCTCTTCACCAGGTACTTGATGTCCGTGAGCGCGTTGCCCTCACTTGAAATTCTTGTGCGGAACGCGGCTCGATCGACCACCTGATTCACAGTCCCGCCCTGTCCCAGCGATGTCAGCCGCAAGCGCGCCACGTAAGGACGTGAAGTGTATTGCCAGGCCGCCAGCATCGGGGCATCCAGCAACAGCCGATATTCAACCGGCACTTCTCCTTTCTCCAATTTGATCAGACCACCGGATTCGTTCACTGACTCGGTCTTGAACTGGTGCGAACTGACCACAACCACATAACCCTGTTCAGATTGCACTCCGAGCGGCGTCAGCCCGTCAAAGGACATCACGTCCCCCGTGCCGTTAAACTTCATGTCGTATGTGGCCAGCAGCGAATATGCGCCGGACACGGGCGTGTGCAGTTGAATCTCGAAACCGTTGGTCGTCGGATTCCAGCCACGAATCTCGTCACCCACGAACTCCACATTCGAATAATTGGTCGGTGCTTCCACCCGCAGAACGGACACCGGTGCGCCGGCGATCGTATAGTTGAACAACGAACTGCCGTACGCGATTCCCTGCGCCACGCTGAACAGGTGAAGAGTGTCCGCCTGCACGGAAAGCTCCAGGCGTTCGCTGTTTACCGTCGCCGCCCAGGTTTCCCCGCGCAGGCGATAAGCCAGTTGCAGATCAGCAATCTGTTTCGGAAAGAATGCCGTCGCAATCTCGGTCAATTCACCGACCGTGCCTTCGCTCAATCGCAGTCCTGCGTCCGCGGACACACCCACGAAACCGCGCAAGGATTTCACACCAACCGGAGCCACCATCGGCAGTTCCCAGTTCGCCGGCGCTGTGTTGTGATTCTTCGTCAGACGCAACGTAAGCACCTGGCGATTCATCAGCGGTTGACTGAACTGAATGCGCAATTTGGATGATTCGCCATCCGCGCCCTTCGTCACGCCGTAGTCACTCAGATTCGGCACGGACAACTGGGCAACCGTGTAGCCATCAGGAACCGTCATGTTCAATTCGCGAAGCGGCGCTTCCCTAATGTCCAATTCCAGTTCCGCCTCGATCTGGGCTTCGGTTTCGCCCAGTCGATAAACCAACATTTGCGACACCGCGAGTTCCGGAAGAATGTTGTCCGCCTGCACTTCGAGACCAAACTGCGGACCGGAAAACCGGAACGCAAAGGCTTGGGCAAGCTGTTGGCTGCTCAGGCCGGGCAAAGCCTTCGTCTGGGGAAAGCGCTGCGGCGAGATCTGCGCCAAACCCGGCGCATCCAACACTTCGAGTCGAACCGCACCGCGATTCACCACCCGGATGTGACCGCCATAGCGAATGGCATCCACCGGCACGAACCGCACCGGTTGCACCTTGGATGGGAACGCGCCCAACGGTGTCTGCGTATGGATCGTCAATTGATAGGCGCGCTTCTGCGCCGTGTTCAGCTGCACCTTCAGCAAACGTTTGCCGTCCACCTGCTCCGGTTTCCAAGTGAGGATATTGCGCCCGTCCACCCGCGTCACACTGCCTTCACCATCGAGTTCCACGGTCAGCTCCCGCATCTCACCTTGCATGACCTTGTAATCCAGCACGGCCAACTGTCGCATGAGACCAGGACTCACCGTCACCTGTCCGAGACCGCTGACCGAATAGAAGAGCTTCACCTCCTGCTTGGGCTTGGTCACCTGCCAGGCCAACTCCAACCCGCCGCCGGCCGGGAGGAACGTGGTATAGCTGCCACCGGATTTCTGCGGTTTCGCAGCGTTTGCAAAATTCACGATCGTCTCGGCGGAGAATCCGTCCACCTTCACCTCGCGCAAGGCCGCGCCCACCGGAGTGAACGCCATCTTGCTCCAGCCATCCACTTCGGACACCAGCGCGTTGAACTCCAATTCAATCGGATACTCACCGTTGGTTGCGAAGGCCATCTGGTAACCGCCGCTGACATATTTCAGCCGTGCGTCCTCCTGTTCCTTATAGTCCGTCAAGGCAACGTTGCCCGTGAGCAGGGTCAGACTGCCACCTTCCGGATGACGCACGTGCGCCCTGCCTTTCAACGTGAACGAAGCCACGCCGTCTACAATGTCGCCGGACAGATTGAAATCCTTGAATCGGACGATGCGCAGATCGGGATCAGCCTCGCTGGCGGCCAAGCGCATGGACCAGACGGCGTTCGAGAAACGAAAATGCTGTTCCTCCGGCTTCGAAGACTTGAGCGGCCGCAACGATCTGACCTGATCCGCCTTCGTCTCGACCAGTTTGTCGCTCTTGAGAACCACCGCGCCATCATACATGGCCGCGCCGGACGGCGTGATGACCAAGGGACTGACCGTGGCCGGCAAGGCCTTGATCTTCTGCCAGGACGAAACACTGATGGACCAACTGGCTTGAGCGCGGTTTTTCTTGAGCGGTACCACGACCAACGATCGCCGACCACTGCTGCTTCGCCGCACACTCCAGTGGCTCATCCCCTTCGCCTTCACATTATAGATATCGCCGCTCCCAGAGAGCGCAAACACGATCTCGTCCATCTTTCCCTGCACCAATTTCAGGTTCAGCAGATACTGATGCTGCATCTCTGTCGGCTTCACGGTGAGGTCAGCGGAAATGCTGGCCGAATAGATCAACTTGGGCTCTTCCACCTCGACTTGCGTCTGTGGAAACGTCCCTTGGAAAATGATCTGCGCCGTCGTGGAGTTCGTCTTGGCCGGTGCCACTTTCTTGGCTTGGCCTACGGCATTCCCCGCCAAGCCGAACATCGCCACCGCGACCACCAACCCAAACAGTTTATTCGTCATCGATTTCATTAGATTCTTTGGTTCCAGGCAACGGACGTGAGCCCGCTCATTTCTCACTTCACTCGATTGGTCAGAGCGGGCTCACGCCCGCAGCTGCCAGATTGGTTCTATTCCCCGCTGATCCGTCGTGCCTGTTGAAGCATCCGGACCAGTTTCTTCGGCCGTTCATCACTGGAAAATTCTTCGGCAACCCCGGTCAGATAACGCTGCAGATCCCCAAGGCTCACACTGCCCGCATGCGGGTTCGCGGCCAGCCATTCGGCAAAGCTCGAAGCCACAGTCGCCAAGCGCATGGATGCCGGGGCCTGCTCCAAGGGTCGACTTGCAACGTCGTATTTCAGTTCCCAATCCTCTTCAACGTAGCGACCCGTCGCCGGAATCTTGTAACGAACGCGGACCGTGCCCAACGGCCCCTTGCCCTGCGGGTCCACCTGGATCGAATACATCGCCGTGCCGGATTCCGCCGCGCCGATCTCTGCCGCGTCCACCGTATTGTCACGGAACTGTTCCTTCTTGAGCTGATGCTTGTCGTAGCCGATCTGGCGATAGGAAATCACCCGCTCCGGATTGAACTCGATCTGCGTCTTCACATTTGCGGCCGCCACCTGCAAGGCACCGGCGAGCAGATTCGCAAAGCCATCCCGCGCATCCGCCGGGTTGTTGATGAAGCCGTAGCGACCGTCGCCATTGCGGGAAAGGGATTCCAGCAAGGTGTCGTTGTAGCCTTCCCAGCCGACCCCGAAACAATCGAGTGCGATGTTCTTCTTGCGAAAGGATTCCACCTTGGCCTTCAACTCATCCGGATCAATGTTGCCAAGATTCGCGGCACCATCCGTCAACAGGATCACCCGGTTGTTGCCCTTGGCGAGATAGTGCCGTTGGGCAATCGAGTAAGCCGTGTTCAAGCCCACCTCAATGTTGGTTCCACCTTGCGGTGTAATGTTCAGGATCCGACCCAGCAGATCCTTGGGTTTGCCACCGACCATCCCATCCACGAGCAACCACGGCGTCCGGGCGAAAGCGACTACGCTGATCTTGTCCGTCGGTTTCAGCTGATCCGCCAACACTGCCAACATTTCACGAACGATCTTCACCCGGTCAGCACGTTCCATCGAACCGGAGGCATCCAGCAACACCACCAGGTTCAATGGCTGTCCAGCATCACGACCACGCGCCGCCGTCTGCACAGAGAAGCGCAACAGATCGCGATTGTGAGCAAAGGGATTGCGCGCCTGCTCCCAGGCAAATGCAAGACGCTCATTTCCACGCGGAGCCGGATCGTAATAGTTGAGCGCATTGACAAACTCCTCGCTGCGAACCGTGTCCGGCTCCGGCAACTTGCCCTTGTCCAGGCTGGCAAAGGCCAATTTGAAAGCCACGTCGCTGACGTTCAGTGAGAAGGTCGAGAAGGCATTGTCCTTCGTCAGCATTTCAGGCTTTGGCTTGAGCGTCTTGGGCTTCTTCGGTTTGACCTTCGGCGCTGGAGCAACTTTCGGGTAAACTGGTTCCTCCTCAGATACCAAGGAAACAGGTGCCTTCACAGCGATCGATTTGGAACGACCGGATACGACGGTCACCGTCGCCGCACTGCCATTCGTAATCTTGAGCTGAAGTTGCCCTGACGTGTTCAATCTGGTGATCTCCTTGCGAATTCCGTTCAGTGACTCGAATCTGCCGCCAACAACCGCCCTCGACGGCGTCTCGACATCGTAATCAGCCGCTTCTCTTGATTCTTGCACGACGCGTGTTCTCGCAGTCGGCTTTGCCGGGCGCGCGGACCGACGCATCACTTTTTGTGGCGCGCGCGTTTTCACCAAACTTTCCCGACCGCTGATGCGCTTTTGTTTGGCTTCGTCAGAATTCCGGACTTCGAAAGAGTAACCGACCGTAAACTCATCTACTGACCCTTCCGGTGAAGCCACGGGCGAAGAAGTTTCCGCAAACGATACCGAATCCTCCATTGGAACCGCGCCGGTAAAGACAGTCGGCCTGGAATGTTTGCCGGATTGCGGCACAACCTTTGCACTCAAATCATCCGACACCTGATTGCCTTGCGCATCCACCACATTGACCCCACCGGAGGACTGCTTCGCATAGGTCGCGTAGAGCGGCCGTTTCAGGGACTTCGATTCACTCTTGGGTTCAGGGACAGGTACCAACTGGTTCGCCATGTCGGATGCGGACAACCCGCTCTCATCGCTCGGAGGCGTCGCTACCGGCAGCACCGGAGCCGCGATGAGTTCACCTGGAGCATCGAACATTTGCGTCGCGGCAACATCATCCATCCATTGCGTTCCCTTGGCTTTCTCGTTCACAGTCCGATAGAAACGGCGTTTGACAGCGGCCTGTTCATCCCGCGTCGCAAGGGCACTGATCTCGACACCCGACGTAGCAAAATTAGGTATCGTGATAAAGTCAGAACTCACCGCCGGATCGGCCGGCTCTCCCATCATCGTCTGCCCAGCGCCGCCGATGCCGCCACCACCACCGCCGCCCATCGCGCCGCCGGCAAAACCGGCCGGTATGGGAGCCTTGGCAGCGAATTCCGGCTGGATGAACAATTGCTGAACCTGCTGCCCGACCTGAGCCGGAGCTGCGGAGGCGAAACCATCACCATCCGAATCGCGCAAAGCCCATGTCAAATTCTCCGACTTCGGCCGTCCGGCCGCTTGCCCGTTTACGGAAACCACATGCTTGGATTTCGCGGCCGGCTCACCCGTTGGCGCCCGGAACAGCGCGCCGGAAAACGGCGTTGAATCCACTTGGGGCACTTTCTTGTCCTGCGCAACTTTCGCCGCCGCAACGCCCACCTTTACCGATCCGCCGCGCCTCGAACCACGAGAGGTCTGAAGGCTCTCAACCGTCACGCCACCATCCGCCGCGTCCACAAACAGGCTTTCGTTGATCATCGCTGCATCTTCCCGGGGAGCGGCCGCCCGCCGCCGTGCGGAAACATCCCTTCCCTTGCGACCGTCCGACACACCACGCGATTTGATCGGGGCGGTTTCCAGCTCCCGGATCTCATGGAGCGCCGTGACGGCACCATTCTGATCCCCATACTCGCGGGCCTGCTCCACCATGCGTTCCGACTTGGATTGCAATTTCTCCAAACCGCCATTCCCGAAGAACGTATCCATCGGGGCCTGTTGCAACGCTATCGTTTTGATCGTGGAATCTTTTATTTCATCGGCCAGCTCCATTAGCTCCAGATCACGACCGAGCTTTTCCGTCTCCTGCTTCAACCGCGTAACCGCCCGTCCTCGCTCGTCCTGAATCGCCGCCAGGGAGCTACTCAAGGTCTGGGCTTTTTCTCCTTCGAATCCCCGAACCATCTGATCATCCAGTTTCTTCAATCCCTGTAGCTTCGCGGTCTGGCGAGTCAGTTCGCTCAGCTTCTTATGCAAAGCCGGAGCCGGGCCACTCGCCGGTTTCGCCTCGACCTCTGACAAACGCGAATACTGATCCCGTGCTTCTTCCTCCACGTTGTATTTCAATCTCCTTTGCGGCTGCGAGCCGGCAGCGACTGTCAGTTGCTGAAGGTTGTCTGCTGACTTCTTGGCTTTCAATTCAGCGACAGCGGGAAGCTGCTGATTGCCTTTGTTTGCAAACCCAACAGCGTCGACCCCAAAGAGCTGAACATTGTGGTCAATTCCCGATCCCGCGACTCCGCCCACCTTCCGTTGACCACGAATCTCGGAGCGCGCCATTCCAAGAAATCGTTTGTCCGCCTCGCGATTGTCCAATTGTGAGAGAAAATACGAGTTTTTGGCCTGAATCCCACTGGCCTTGGCATCGAGCTCGCCATCGACTCGACGTTTGTTCCGGACCCCAGCGCCGCCTCCTGCCTGACCGGATTGCTGCCCACCGTATTGCCGGCCCCATCGCACCGCCTCACCGGAGAAGGTGATGCCTTCCGCTATCTCCGTCTCCCGATCCTGGACCGCAAACCGGACAGCGGCGGGTGGAGGCGGCGTGGGCGCGGGAGCCGAAAAGTTGAATCCCGGTATCGACTTGCTCTGGGGCGGCATCGTGCCGAAAGACAGTCCATAGGCATCATCCGCTGTCGCCGGCTTGTCCTGTGCCGGCGTCGAGAACTGCAAGTCCGCAACTATTCCCCAATGCCTTTCATCTCTCACCAAGGCGTTGGATCGCTCCTTCAACTCACGTGACTTCGACTCGCGCCCGGCACCAGATTGAAATCCAAAATTCTTGCGGGCGCGACCATTGTCCTCCGCTCCTCCGGTCTCCACCTCACTGTACCAATCCAACTGTTGACGATTCACCCCGGCAGAAGTCCCATCGAGTTTGGCCAGGAGCTTTCCATCCGCGATCTTCTTCTCCAAATCCGGAAGGGCTATCGCATCAAATTCACGATCTCCCGAATCGAATGACGAAGCGGTTGCCGGCTGGCTCGCAACGCTCAATGCAACCGAACGCAGCTGCTGCTCCGACGCCACCATCGTCCCACCTGCCACGTCGAACCGATCCACACCCAATCCTCGGGTAACACCGTAATCGCCCTTTTCGTCGGTGGAGATGGAATCTACTGTGTCAGCATCACCGAGCGAGATCGCCGCAAAATTGTCTTTCAATGACTCGATCGCCGGGGCGGCACTCGGAGACGGAGTCCCCGTTTCCATGGCAAACATCCCTAGTTCACCTCCGATTCTGTCATGCATCACAAGGAACTTTGCCCCAAAATGGCGCATTCCCACAAACGCCACCACTGCACTTGCGGCAATCGCCAAGCCAGTTGTCCACTTGCGTTTCCACCGACGATCATAGTCTCGAATTCTCGCAAGATCCTTCACCTTCATTTCCGCAAACATCGCTGCGCGCCGTTCTTCGGAAAGCCGCATAGGAACTGGAGACTTCGAAACCTCGCTCGTTTCCACCGCCTCTTGGACAAAGCCCAACGTCGCCTGCATCCGGCGGTGGAGTTCCTTCAAGAATTCGCTCTGTTCAATCTCCGCCTCGATCGCCGCAGTTTCATCCACGTCGAGCTCGCCCAAGATCAGCGCAATGACCTGCTGCTCGAGCTCTTCGCGCGGTGTGGGTTTGTCATTCTCTTCCGAACTCATGCCAAATTCCTTTCGTTCCCATGTTCGCGCCAGCGTCCTGTAGTATCGTCCTTACAGGACTCTGAAATGGGCTCGCGGGTAAGCTCTCCCCACCGAGCAGTTGACCGCTCGCGCTGGGAATGAACGTGAACTGAGCCCATCAAAATCTCTTCCGTCGCGCCAGCGGTCCAATCTCCGGTGGGGAGAGCGCTTGCGGTGAGCCGGTCGAATCCGTACCCGCGAGCCCACTTCAAAACCCCGAAGGGGTGACACATCATCCGCAACCCATTCACAATCCCACCCCGACTTTCTGGAGATCCGCGGCAATCCGCTTCAAGGTCGTCGACAAAATGAATCCCACATTCCCCACACTGATATCCAACTTCGCCGCCATCTCCTTGTAGGACAGTTCCTCCTCAAACTTCAGCCGGATCAGCTCCCGGGCGCGGTCATCCAACTCCTGAATGCACAGGCGCGTCTGCCCAATGGCCTCCATCCGCTCAATATATTCATCCGGCAACGGTTTCGAATCCACTGCTGAAACCTTAGTTGGCTCATCCTCCCCAAATTCCAAGGGCACGATCTTCTTGCCGGCGCGGAGATGGTTCAGCGCCATGTTGTGCACGGTCCGATAGAGCCAGCTCTTGGGCGTCTTCACGGTGCTGAATTGGTCATGCAATTTCATGAATGCTTCCTGGACCACGTCCTGCGCGGCCTCACTGTCTTGGAGAAAACGCCAGGCATAACGCAGCAGCGGCTCTTCGAGCGCGGCAAACAACGCCTCCAACGACTCGGGATCGAGCGCATCGGCACCGGCATTTTCAGATTCCACCACAGGCATCGGTTTCACCCGCAAAACGGGTCAATGGAGAGTATGGGCAATCGGAGTCTTGGAGTGCTGGATTCTGGGAGGATGACTGCCACTCAGCGTCACGCTCCGGTTCCTGGTCCTCGACTCCGGTTTGATTCTCATGGGAACAGTTGCATTACAGCATTTCAGGTTTCTCATTGCCATACCCACCATTACTTAGAGCGGAACTTTCACGAAACGCTCCCGAATTTAATGGATCTCTGTCGGCTTCAGATATGAAGACACGTGGGGATGGGAGGTCTTAGAAAAAAGGTGACCGTGGGGGAAGCCTCAAGCTCCAAGCTCCTTGCCCACCAACCGTCCGCTAGTGATCGCCCAAGCAATATGCAATCCATGCCCCCAGAGAATCTGTCCTCCCAATCCGTTCTGCCCCACAGCATAGAGGCCCTCAATCGCCTGCCCTTCCCCGTCCAGAACGCGCAGGCCCTCATCGATCGCCGCACCGCCTTCGGTAGTGGTAAAATAGGCGGCGACCGGTCCCAATAACACCCACCGGTCCCCTTCCAGTGGCTTTGAATCAGCTTCTCGACCGAAGGCATCCTTGCTCTTGTCAGTCACATGACCGTTGAAGTCCGCCACCGATTTCTCCATCGCCACTCGGTCAATTCGAGTTTTCCGACACAATCCTGCGATCGAACCTGCCTGCGACGAGATATCTCTTCGCAACTTCAGGTAATCATCGACATACGCATACGCGATCTTGGGCGCAGTGGAGATGAAGTTCGGCCACTTGGAATAGCGCTCGCAAAGTCGTTGATCCAACAGGATGTAGGCAAATTCGCTGGGTTGTGACGCAATGGCAATTTCCCGTTCCGGCCACTCCTTTTCATTGCAGAACCGTTGCCCCTTGCAGTTCAGCAAAATTGCCCCGTCATCAAACAGGGAATTCTCGGGATGCTGCCACGTCACCAGCAGTCGTTTGATGTAGGCATTGATGATGAACTTGGGAACCAGCGGCAACACTCTCCCGGCCAACCACGCCAAGGGGCCCGCGGCCGGGAGCAGTTGTTGGAAGAACGGTTTGTCTTTGGGAGGCACGAAGCGCAGTTCCGGACCATAGGTGACGTCCATGTTCACCATCCGCGCGCCGACTGATTCGGCCAGCAAATGACCTTCGCCTGAAGCGTACGAATTGATGCCGCGAATGAGCCCGAACCCCTTGCCCTTGTGACGTTCGATCAGCGCTTGCGAATTCGCATAGTCGCCCCCCGCGAGCACAACCCCGCGCCGCGCCGCAAACTCCCGCTCATGATCGCCCAACAACACAGTCACGCCAGATATGCGCGAGCCGTCTTTGTTCAATGCGACCACCCGGGCATCACACAGGAGCGTTCCTCCCAGCCGGGTCAGTCGAGATTGAAGCGCCGCGACATATGCCTTCGCATTCGGCACCACGTTGTGCATTCGTGAGGCCCGATTCGGCGGTTCGGGATTCGGTCCATGGAATGCCAAGCCCATACCGCGCAGCCACTCGAGAGTTTCTGCCGCGTGACTCAGAAAGAAACGACGCAAGGAATCATTGTTCCGCGCTTCGATATCGGTGGGGGCAAACTTACCGGCATCTTCCGCATGAGCCTCCAAGGAATCTTCGATACCCGCCCTTTTCTGCATCCCGGTCTGATTGGCGGTGAAGGATCCCACCGCGATCCCCGTAGTCCCCCCAGGCTGCGGCAAACGCTCCAACACCAACACCGAACAACCATTCTCCGCCGCACTCACCGCCGCCGCGAGACCGCTGCCCCCCGCACCGACGACAATCACATCAAATTCATCAGCCATCAGTCCCGGGGAGCAAGGAACCATAGCAGAAGCAACATCTATCGAACCTGTTGGGCGAGCTCTTCGCCGAGTTCCATCGAGGCTTCCAAGTTCTTTGCGCCCTTGGCGCGTTTTGGTCCTTTGCCGGCATAGGAAACCACCTCCATGTTCACCTGTTCGTCCGCCACATGGGCGTGGGCGGCAACGGGCGTGGCACAACCGCCACCAAAAGCCCGCAGGAAAGCTCGTTCAGCAATCACGGACACCAGGGTGTCGCGGTGCATCAAGCGCGCGCAAATCTCCGCGACGCGGGCATCATACCCGCGCGTTTCCAGCCCGATCGCCGCCTGTCCAACGGCGGGAATCATGTCGCTGATTTCTAATGGAACTGCCAACAAGCCCTCCGGCACGTCTTCACCCTGCAACTCGTATCCCTTGCCGATAACGAATCCCAGACGTTTGAGCCCGGCCGCAGCCAACATCGTTCCAAACAAATCCTTGTTTTCCGCAACTTTCCGAAGGCGCGTGCCAACGTTGCCGCGAATCTCCACCAGCTTGAGGTCCGATCGTTTCTCCAACAGCTGCGAACACCGTCGTGTGCTGCTTGAACCGATCGTCATCTGGTCCGGGATATCGACGATTTCCGACACCTTTCCGAACGCCGCACGGTAAACCAACACATCGCGGACGTCTTCCCGTTGCGTGACCCCGCCCAGAATCAGGCCGTCAGGCAACTCGGTTGGCAGGTCCTTGAGACTGTGCACGGCGAGATCGATCGTTCCATCCGCCAACGCCACCTCGAGCTCCTTCGTAAACAGTCCTTTGGGAAGTGATTTGTCGGGATTGGCCAGCGACGCGGTCTGCAATTTGTCACCGGTCGTCTTGATGATCTTCAGTTCAAATTCACGATCCGGAAATGCCTCCCGGCATTGATCCTGAATCATGTTTGCCTGCGCCAAGGCGAGCGCGCTGCCACGGGTCCCGATTACGATTGGCCGTTCGTCTGCCATCGCGAGGGGTTTGCCGGTTTTCACTGCCTATTGCAACGACGAATCTTCTTCCGGATCCGATTCCGGTTGGCCCATCAACTTCTGGTAAGCGAAAGACACCAAGCCCAGCACAATCGCGAGACCAATCAGAGAGCCCACCCGATAGAGACCTTCCAACTCACGCAGGTCGTGGAAGAACAGTTTCAGGATCGTCACGATCAACAACCCGATGCCCACGCGCCGAGCAACTGCGGAGTTCGAGCGAAAGCCCAACGCCAACACTCCCATCGCGAATATCCCCCATCCAAGCGAATAGGTCATGTCCTGCGCCAAGCTGCCGGATGGATCATAGCGCAATTTCCCGGCTGGACTGAAGAAATCGGCGATCTCCAGATTCAGCAGCAGGAACGCCAGCACTCCCGCCATTCCCGAGCACCATGGCCGAATACTT
>Ga0055584_100005425_pt1 | contig 12500 bp, 11 predicted proteins | sample OSDHelmetaG_FD_58716 | JGI IMG/M metagenome (GOLD analysis project Ga0055584, IMG submission 58716) | Pelagic marine sediment microbial communities from the LTER site Helgoland, North Sea, for post-phytoplankton bloom and carbon turnover... | ecosystem: Environmental > Aquatic > Marine >... | reverse complement strand
GCGTTGAGCGCATTGTCGCAGTCGGGGATATACACGGTGATTACGGCAACTATATCGCCGTTCTGCGTGCGGCGGGCCTGGTGGACAAAAAAGGCAAGTGGTCGGGCGGGAATACCCACCTGGTACAGACCGGTGATATCCCGGATCGCGGTCCTGATACGGTGAAGATCATAGAACACATCACCGGCTTGGCCAAACAGGCCAAACGCAAGGGTGGCCGGGTTCACAGCCTGATCGGCAACCACGAAGCAATGAACATGTATGGCGATTTGCGCTACACGCATCCAGGAGAGTATGAAGCATTCGTGGGGCGGGGTTCAAAGGCTCTGCGCGACAGGTACTTCCAGATCTTTATGCAGAATATGGAAGCCCAGGACCCAACGGCATTTGCAGCGCTACCGGAAAACTATCGCGAGGAGTGGAACGCGAAATTCCCCCTGGGCTGGATAGAGCATCGACAGGCATGGGACCCGGCCTGGAACCCGGAAGGGAAATATGCAAAATGGGTTCTGGATCGCAAGGTGGCTATCCAGGTCAACGAGACGATATTTCTGCATGGCGGAATCAGTGCTCATTACTGCCAGAACAGCCTGGAATCGATGACGCAACGGGCCCGGGAGTCCCTGGCTAACTACGATCCGATGAAGCCGGGTATTGTTGAAGACGACAATGGCCCGTTCTGGTATCGCGGATTGTCAGGCGTTGAGCCCCATGCGCTTGCCGAAACGGTTGACGCCATCCTGCAGCAGCATGGGGCCAAACATATCGTGGTCGGGCACACGCCGACCAGTGGTGTGATCTGGCCCCAATATGATGCAAAAGTGGTCATGATCGATACAGGTATTGCCGCCGCCTATGGCTCACACCTCGGTTACCTGGAAATTACGCCGGAAGGCCTTTTTGCAGGGTATGTAAACCATAAGCTGCCTTTGCCTGCTGACAGCGCTGGTCTGGTCCCTTATCTGGAACAGGTTATTCAGGCTGACCCGGATAACCCCCATTTAAAGAAACGCCTCGAGCGCCTTTTGAACCCGCCGGTTATCGAGGCCAGCCAGGACACTGGTGCGGGGAAGACCAACGGTGTCGCGAACGGGGATGCCGGGGGTGCCCCGGCATCTCAAGCGGAACAGGTCGTGCCCGAACCGGTTATTATTTGCGGCATTTCTTGAGGATTTTTTTCTCGAAGTCCTTGTCACTTTTTATTGTGTCGTAGAACTTCCCGATAAACTTTTTGGATCTCTTACTGGTACCCGATTTAAGCCGGGATTCGTTATCGATCAGCGCGTAAATCGCCTTCTCGTTATCCAGGAATAATTGCCTGGATTGGGCCAGGTTCGGATTAAAAAGACAAAATCCCCGGTACATTCGCTGCGTGACGCTCTTGAGTTTCAGATTTGCAGGTGGCGCTGCATATTCTGCATTGACCAGGCCTGACGAGTCGAAGTCATAGGGGATGGCGTAGATGTCTTTTTCAGGGTTCAAGCCGATAAGCTTGGTGTTGTGACAGCACTTGTCCGGATTGGGGCCGCTGAGTGAAGCCCAGTCTACGTTTGCGACCATGTACTGGAACAGGGCCATATCGGCCGCTTCCTGTGGTACAAACCGGTCTTCCCAGGTGTCGGTGATGTCGAGTTTTTTCTGGCCGTTGCGCTTGGCCACATCGCTGTCATCTTCAATCAGGAAAGCAAAACGTGGCTCCTGGGATTTACCTTCTTCGCTGTCCACATATGTAATCGAAAGCGGGCGCACCTTGAAACTGAAGTCGGTGAGCAGGTTGAACATCTGGTAGATCAGCATCTCCTGGATGTAATACTGCTCATACTTGTCACCCTTCTGGCAATGGGTAACCATTTTGAGGGACTTCTGACCCTGGAACTCCGTGCCTTTGACCGTTTCTTTGTCGAAACGGAGTTTGATGGGTGGATAAGTACACACTCTTTGCCGTGTAATTCCCCGGCGCTCAACTGTCAGGTCGAGCGAAATGACCTGGCCGGAATCATCGGTAAATTCGACCTTGGCCGGGTAGCTTCCCTTGAAATCTTTTTTCTTGGTTATTGTTCGCCAGGGAGCGTGCATCGTGACTTCGAGCGTGTCAGAGGTCGAAAAAAGTTTTTTTACCGGCGCCTTTTCTCCAGCCGCTGCGAAGACCGGAGGTGCGGCGGACAGCAGAATAAAGGCGGACAAGCAAAAGATTACCGTTGATTTCACGGTCGTGAATTTGGTGGTTTTTTTAGCTGGCATGTGAATTTTCCTCAGTGACCTACCAGAGATTATAGAAACTTTACCGCTAATTGCACGGCTTGATTCTCATCTGAGGAAAATTTTCAAAAACAATGTCCCCGAGGTTTTATTGAATTTCATCAAACAACCATTGTTGGCAGCAAATAGATTTTTAGTGGTGGGTAGCTGATACTTCCAGGCGATTTCAGGTATCTTGGTCGTGCGATTGCGCCTCAGGGTAGGAATGGAGACAAATCATTTTAAATCAGTAACTGAAGCCTGCCCGGGCCTCAGGGTTACAACGGAACCGGCCCTGCTGGAAAGCCATGGCCGGGACTGGACGCGGTTCCAGTTGGCGGCTCCTTGTGCGGTTGCATTTCCGGACTCAGTGGAGCAGGTTCAGGCTCTTGTGAGAACGGCGTTCGAACTCGGCATTGCGCTGGTTCCCTCGGGGGGGCGAACCGGTCTGAGTGGCGGTGCTGTGGCATCGCAGGGTGAGCTCGTTGTTTCATTTGACCGAATGCGCCGGGTCCTGGAGTTCGACCCGATAGACAGGACCTTGCGTGTGGAAGCCGGTGTGGTCACGGCTTCGGTCCAGAAAATCGCGCAGGAAAAGGGGCTTTACTACCCGGTGTCGTTTGCCTCCGAAGGCTCCAGCCAGATTGGCGGAAATATTGCCACCAACGCCGGTGGTATCCGCGTACTGCGCCATGGCCTGACCCGGGACCGGGTGCGTGGCTTGAAAGTGGTCACCGCCGGGGGCGATGTGCTGGATTGCAATCGCGGATTGATCAAGAATGCCAGCGGCTATGATTTTCTGCACATTTTTGTCGGTAGCGAAGGCACACTGGGCCTGATAGTCGAAGCGACACTGCAACTGGTCGAGGCTCCGGCGGCAAGCAAAGTGATGTTACTGGGTATCCAGAACATGGATGCTCTGATGAAGGTTTTTGCAACATTGCGTTCGAAGCTCCGTCTTTCCGCTTTCGAATTCCTGACAGACAGGGCTCTGCATTATGTCAGCAGGGAGAATGATTTACCGTCACCTCTTGGTTCCAACTGCAATCTCTATGTGGTGACGGAATTTGATTGTCCGGGAGATGCAGAGGCCGAACAAGCCCTGTCCTGTTTTGAATACTGCATGGACCAGGGCTGGCTTTACGATGGAATAATCAGCCAAAGCGATAAGCAAATTGAAGAGCTATGGCGCTATCGCGAAGGAATATCCGAATCAATCAGCCCTTATACACCGTACAAAAACGATCTGTCGGTCCGGGTGTCCAGGGTTCCTGAATTCCTTGAAAAAATGGATTCACTGATCGAAGACATTTGTCCTGATCTGGAAGTGATCTGGTACGGGCATATCGGCGACGGCAACCTGCACATGAACATCCTGAAGCCAGAGGGCCTCAGTCTGGAAGACTTCGAATCCCGGGCACACGACATCAGCGATCGGACATATGCGCTGACTGAGGCCATGGGCGGCAGTATTTCAGCTGAACATGGCATTGGAATGCTGAAGAGTCCCTGGCTGGGGCGGGTCCGTTCCGCATCGGAGATCGAACTGATGCGGGGTATCAAAAAAGTTTTCGATCCTGCCGGAATTTTCAATCCGGGGAAACTTCTTCCGTGACTGCATTGGCAGGTGGATTGAATGCAGTGGCCAGGTGGAGTTCCCTCAGCATGGATCGTTTCTTGAAGTGATGACCCTGCATCCGCCGCAGGATATCATCCAGCGTACGCACGGCTTCTATGATGTAAGGACCCTTGTTCAGCATCACACATTCTGCTGATTGGCTCATGGCGGCATCGGTAATTTCCGCGCGCGAGGCATGACCGCTTTTCGCCAGGCCCTCCAGCACCTGGGTTGCCCACACGACGGGCACATGGGCAGCTTCGCACACCCAGAGAATTTCCTCCTGGACCTCGGATAAACGCTCGAATCCGCACTCGACTCCCAGGTCACCACGAGCGATCATGACTCCACAGGCCGGGAATTTCAGGGCTTCAAATAGCATGTATGGCAGGTTGGCGAAGCCCCGTTTGGTTTCGATTTTCACTATAACGCCGACATGTTCGCAACCCAGTTCACGCAGGCGCAGGCGCAGATCGCGGACATCTTCAGGCTTGTTGGCGAAAGACAGGCCAATGATGTCGGCATGCCGGGCAGCGAATTCCAGGTCTTCCAGGTCCCTGGCGCCCAGTGCTGGCAGATCCAGTTCAGTGTCCGGCAGATTGACACCTTTGTCCCGGGTGAGCTTCTCAACCGGCTTGCGCGTGTGGGTAATGCGAACTTGCAGCTGCTTCCCGTTATTTTTCTCAATGATGCCTGCGATGCGGCCATCATCGAAACATATACGCTCACCCGGGCGCGCATCCCGGTAGATTGCTGGAATGGGCAAGGAAACTACACCCGGGCTCATCAACTTCCCCATGTCATCGTGAAGCGCTGATTTGCCCGGTTTCGCTTTTCCAGAAACAATTAGGACATCGCCACAGCGAAGGTGGATGATGCTGTCTTTCGGGGGCAGCATCCCGATGATGGTCTTGCGTTCGCTCTCACTTATATCGCCACGCAGGGACAGAACGGTGCCGTTGGAAATGTAGGCCGTTTTTCTCGCTTCAGCCCAGCAACCGTCTTTCGCTACTTCCCTGATACGCCAATTTCTACGTGAGCCACGCCTGTCCTTGAAGCGCAGCCGGTCACCCACCATCAGTTGGCTCAGCCAGTTCCGCTCCAGGGCAATGTTGGCATCAGCGGCTTCCATCCTATGCAGCGGAAGTTCCTCTGCGGTCAACCAGATACGGGCCGGGCGCAGGAGCTGGCCGTGCTCATCCCTGACCGGCCTGATCTTGACCACATCCGGCACCGGCTCCATGGCGCCGGTGCGAAGTTTCGGCCCACCCAGGTCCATCAGAATACGGCAGGACCGGCCAGTCACGCGCTCCGCATTACGTATTTGTTCGATCGTGCGGGACCATATGGCCCGGTCGTCATGCGCACAATTGATGCGCAGGCAACTCATCCCGGCCTTGAGCAATTGATGCACCAGCAGGTAGTCATCAGCAGCTTCCGATGACATGGTGACCATGATGTGCGCCCGCCGTCTTTGCGGCCGATCACCCAGTAGCCTGACGGTATTTTGCTCGAGCAGGTCCGAGTTGGTGTTCAGTTGGACATCGGCACTCTGCGCATCTGTGCCGGGAGGAATTTTACCGCTCAACAGATAGAGGTTGTGCAGTACGGCACTGATGCTTGCCATCACATGCGGTTCAGCACGTCCGAGTGAAGACAGGCCCAGGCAGGCCAGATCATCCTGCAGTGGCCGGAGGTCCCGGCTCCGCAGAGCCAGGTAATTTAGGAGGTTTTCTGCGCCCGACTGTTGCCTGGGGGGCAGGTCCTGCCACACCTGCTGTCCGGCTTCCGCCGCATCCGTGATCGACTGGCGCAAGGATTCCAATTGCCTGATCAGTTCCTCACAGGCATTCAACTGCGTTTTTTTATGTAAGGTAGTGCTCACATCTACATAATCCCACTATCACACTAAACCGCAATTCGCTGAAGCGATATGATCCAACTCATGTGAACTCTGGAATGGGATTAATTACTGCACGGAGCACAATTCATCACCGTCATAAGAAGCGCGGCACTAAGGGTCCGGAATTTGGAATAGATGGCCAGCCCCGGTGAAGGACGGGCTAAATCGCCGGGGTCATGCGATAAATCGCATTGAATAATCGGTAGCTCGAACGCTTTTGGTGATATCGCCTGTGGAAATGAAGTCCACGCCAGTTTCAGCCACAGAACGGACGGTTTCCAGAGCGATACCTCCCGAAGCTTCCAGTTGGATTTTTCCCTTGTAGAGCCGCACCGCGCCGCGCAAGTCATTCAGTTCGAAATTATCCAGCAGCACTCTTTGTGCGCCGGCAGAGACCGCCTCAGCCAATTGGTCCAGATTTTCCACTTCCACTTCGAGCAACAGTTCGGGGTGATCCCGCCCGGCCTGATAAACTGCAGCCCCGATCGACCCGGTTGCTGCAATATGGTTTTCCTTGATGAGAATGGCGTCGAAAAGGCCGATCCGGTGATTGCTTCCTCCTCCACAGCGCACGGCATATTTTTGTGCCAGTCTCAGACCGGGAAGCGTTTTGCGAGTGTCCAGGATGATGGCGCCGGTCCCTTCAACCGCATCGACAAACTGTTTTGCCCGGCTTGCCGTTCCGGATAGGGTTTGCAGGAAATTGAGAGCCGTGCGCTCGCCGCTGAGAATGGAGCGTGCATGACCGTGAAGACAGCAAACTTCCGTTCCCGGTCCGAGCACATCACTGTCGGCGGCCTGCCAGTTGATGCTTATGGCCGGGTTCAACTGTCTGAATGTTTCATCAAACCACGGCCGGCCTGCCAATATGGCAGTTTCACGGCAGATGACCCGGGTTTTCAATTGGGTATCTGCCGGGATCAGGCTGGCCGTCCGATCACCATCCGCGATATCTTCCACCAGGGCTCTGGCGACGTCTGACGACACCGAGTCCGGCGCTTCCAGTGAGGCAGCTAGTCCCATTTCAGAAATCTGTGAGTTGTGTGGTGCCGATTCCATGTTCCTCCAGCAATATCGGAATGTCATCGACGACGGGATAGATTACTTTGAAATCTTCAGTGACCAGGGCTTCCTTCAGTTCATCTTCCACCGTCTCCCCATGGGTATACTGAACCTCACCGTTACGGATTGTCTTGTTCAGTTTGTCCAGCTTTGACGCAGGCAGCCGTATCAGAGGTGTTTTGCTGACCGGGCAGCAAAGAATTTCAAGTAATTTTCCATCAATAGACATATTGTTCAGCGCCTGGCGATTACGGAGCATTCATTGTACTGAAAGCTGGCGTCAGCTCCTATCTGAAGTGTTTGAAAGAGCAGGTGCTGGTACAATAGCCAGCTTCCATTTTGTTTTCCAGGCAGAGGCATTGAACGTGAATAAAAAGGTGCTTGTAGGCATCATCATGGGATCTCAATCCGATTGGGAAACCATGAAGGGCGCCGCCGATACGCTCGATAGCCTGGGCGTTGCTTATGAAACCCGTGTTGTATCCGCGCATCGCACGCCGGACCGTATGTTTGAGTATGCGGAGCAGGCTGCGGACAGAGGATTGATGGTCATTATTGCAGGGGCAGGAGGCGCTGCGCATCTGCCTGGTATGGTGGCTGCCAAGACGGTCATTCCCGTACTCGGTGTGCCGGTGCAATCGCGTGCTCTGAATGGCATGGATTCCCTGCTGTCGATTGTGCAAATGCCGGCGGGGATACCGGTCGGAACGCTGGCGATCGGAGCAGCAGGTGCTATCAACGCAGCTCTGCTGGCCGCCGCAATCGTCGGTAACGTTTCGGCTGAAGTCCGGCAGGCATTGGAGCAATTCCGGGACAAGCGACGGGACACGGTGCTCGCCAGCCCCGATCCCAGCAAAGTCTAGAATGTTACATCAACCAGTCGGGAATGAGTCCCCGGGGCGGAGCCGTGTCGGTATACTTGGTGGCGGTCAGCTGGGACGCATGATGGCGATCGCCGGTATTCCACTTGGGCTGGAATTCGTATTTCTCGATCCTTCAGCCGAGGCCTGTGCCGGTTCCGTCGGCCGTATGCTACAGGCTGATTTTTCAGATGTAGAAGCGGCACTCCAACTGGCTGCCATGGTCGATGTCGCGACCTTCGACTTTGAGAATATCCCGCAGGAAACCGCACAGGCGCTGGCACAGGTCAAGCCGCTTCACCCCTCTTCCCGTGCCCTGGGCTCCTGCCAGGATCGCCTGGATGAGAAAAAGTTATTGAGCGGGCTCGGGATCAGAGTAGCGCCTTACCACGCTATATCGAGCCGCACGGATTTGCTCGACGGGCTGGATCTTTTGTCCTACCCGGCGGTGCTCAAGACCCGTCGACTGGGGTACGACGGCAAAGGGCAGGCACTCATCCGCGACCAGGAAGACCTGGAACGTGCCTGGCAGGCACTGGGCGATCACGAATTGATCCTGGAATCATTCGTGCCCTTCCAGGCAGAATGCTCACTGATTGCTGTCCGGGGGCTTAGCGGGGAAGCCCGCTTTTGGCCACTGACACGCAATGTTCACTCGAGTGGAATCCTTGCGCTCAGCCTGGCGGCAGATTTCGATAAAAATCTACAGGCCAAAGCGGAGGGTATTATGCAATCCCTTCTCGATCAATTCGCTTATGTTGGAGTCCTGACTCTGGAATTTTTTGTGCTGGAAGGGGAACTGCTGGTCAATGAGATTGCCCCACGTGTCCACAATTCAGGGCACTGGACAATCGATGGAGCAGAAACTTCGCAATTTGAAAATCACATAAGGGCGATTACCGGTATGCCTCTTGGTGGAACAGCCGCGAAACATGAAGCCCTGATGTTCAACTGGATCGGTGAGTTACCCAATCGTGACCTGGCCTTGTCGATTCCCGGCCTGCACTGGCATGATTACGGAAAAACTGCCCGGCCGGGACGAAAAATTGGCCACGCCACGCTGACAGCGGATACAAGGCAGGAATTGGCCATCAGGGCCAGACTATTGGCTTCCCAGGCAGGTGGTTTGTTTCCCACCTTGCTCAATGAAATCCCAGGATTTGAATCCTGAGCAGGAACACCTGTATCAGTCCAGCGCCTCGATGAGTGAGGAAACCGTATCCACAATCTGATCTGCCTGCGCCTGATCGATGATCAGCGGGGGCAGCAGGCGCACCACCTTGTCGCGGGTAACATTCAGCAATACGCCTTTCTCCAGTGCATCGAATTTGAGCTGATTAACATCCCGGTCCATTTCGATGCCAATCATCAGCCCCCGGCCGCGGATATCCTTCACCCGTGAATCGCTTTCCAGCCTGGTTCTCAAGCCTTTGAACAGGTAATCACCGATCCGGCTAACATGGTCAGGAAGGTCCTCAGATCGCATGATATCCAATACGGCGCAGGCGGTACGAGATGCCAGAGGGTTACCACCGAAAGTGGAGCCGTGGCGGCCTGCAGTGAAGGCTTCTGCGGCAGCCCCGCGAGCCACGCAGGCGCCGATCGGGAAGCCATTGGCCAGTGCTTTTGCAGTGGTCAGAATGTCCGGTTTGACATCTTCATGCTGGTGGGCGTACCACTTGCCCGTGCGGCACAGACCGGATTGAATCTCGTCAAAAATCAATAACCAGCCTTGCCGGTTGCAAATTGAACGCAGTGCTTCGAGATATCCAGGCGCGGGTACATGGATTCCGGCCTCACCCTGGATCGGCTCAACCAGAATGGCGGCTATTTCATTACTGCCCTGGGCTATTCTCTCGATGGCTTGCAGGTCGTTGAATGGCGCCCGTACAAAACCGCTGACCAGGGGTTCGAAACCAGCCTGGGCCTTGCGGCTGCCGGTTGCGGAAAGCGCAGCGAGCGTACGCCCGTGAAAGCTGTTTTCCATGACGATGACGCCTGGCTTGTCCAGGCCATTTTCGTGCCCCAGAATTCGTGTGATCTTCAGGGCGCACTCTACGGCTTCGGTTCCCGAGTTGGCCACGAAAACACGGTCCATTCCGGTGATGTCGGCCAGGCGGTCCGCCAGTTTCTCCTGCCAGGGTATCCGGGCCAGATTGGCCGTGTGCATGAGTGTGCCGGCCTGCTCACTAATGACACGGGTCACATCCGTGTGGGCATGGCCCAGCGCGCAGACACCCAAACCACTGATTGCATCCAGGTATCGTTTTCCGTTGTCATCCCACAGCCAGGCGCCTTGTCCGCGCTCGAACGCAACCGGTAGCGCTGCGTAGGTATTCATCAGGTGATCGCTCATCAGGGCTCCAAACAGTTAAAATGTCCTATCGGGAAAGCGCGGAGTCTAAATCCGGCTGCCAGAATATTCAATTCAATTTTCGACCTGGTGGTGTGCGGCTGGCGAATTGGCCAATAATTACGATGCACTAAAAACCCGTTAGGATTTTCCATCGATTCACAATGGCGCAAAAAAGTGCAGCAGTTTTCTCAGTGTCATAAATAGCCGAGTGGGCTTCGGCCTCGTTCCAGTCGATACCCGCTGCCTGTACAGCACGGGATAACACGGTCTGGCCAAAAGCCAGGCCTGCCAGTGTGGCTGTATCAAAGGAACTGAAGGGGTGGAATGGGCTGCGCTTGAATTCCGTGCGTTCGATGGCCGCATTCAGAAAGGACAGATCGAAAAACGAGTTGTGTCCCACCAGAATGGCGCGCTGGCAACCCATTGCCCGCACTTCTTTTCGCACTGGCAGGGAGATCTGACGCAGAGCCTCCTTTTCCGGCATAGCCATGCGTAACGGGCTATCCAATTGGATGCCGGTGATTTCAAGCGATTTTGGATCGATGTTTGCGCCATCGAAAGGTTCGACGTTGACGGCCACAGTCTCGGCGATGAACAGGCGCCCGAAGTCGTCCATTCGGATGATGCATGCGGCGATTTCGAGCAGAGCATCTTTCCCTGCACTGAACCCCCCTGTCTCAACGTCTACCACCACGGGAAGAAAACCCCTGAATCGATCAGCAATGCGCGGCATAATGGACCCCTTACGATGAGCACCCGAGCATAAGGGATTGTGCTACAAATTACCATGATGATGAACTCAAGCTTAATACGGCGCCTGTGTCGGTTGCCCGGACGAATAATAAATGCCAGAACACTCGCGGCTTATTGCTGCGTTTGCTTCATGCTGGCGTTCTCCCAGAGTGTATTGGCGGGCCAGGCAGACACTGCATTGCTCTGGTCTATAAAGGCAGGCGAACGGCAAGCCGGTTTTCTGTTGGGCACCATTCATAGCGAGGATCCCCGGGTACTGGACTTTCCGGAAGAGTTCCTCGATATGCTCAGTTCCAACCAGGTATTTGCAATGGAGATGGTCCCGGACCTTCCAACCCTCTCCCGGCTGACTGAGTATATGCAGTATCAGGACGGTACAACGCTCCAGAGCCATATAGGCGCAGAAAGGTTTGAGCAGGTCATCAGCGTATTATCGTATTATCAGATGCCTTCTGAGTGGGTGGCGAAAATGAAAGTCTGGGCCACGGTCATGACGCTCAGTGTGCCCCCGCCGGAAACCGGGTTTTTCATGGATTTCTCACTCTCCCTGCGCGCGGCGGGCAGTGGGCTGCGCGTGGTCGGACTGGAAACACTCGAGGAACAACTTTCATTCCTTGAAGACATGCCAATGGAGCAGCAGTTAAGCTTGCTCGACCAGGCCTTGCTCGAATACGACCAGGTTCGTGAGGTTCACGATCGAATGGTCGACAACTATCTGGGCGGCAATCTACAGTCACTGGCAGCAGAGGCAGATTCGCAACTGGACCAACTGGACCAGGAGGCGAAGGAGTATTTCGTGGGGCAGGGCATAGATGCCAGGAATCTTCGAATGTTGCAGGCGATACTGCCGTTGCTGGATCAGAACCAGGTGTTCATAGCCGTGGGCGCCCTGCATCTTCCGGGCGAGTCCGGTTTGCTTTCACTGCTGCGTGGGCAAGGCTACAGGCTTGAACCACTGGCGCTTCCCTTCAGCGCCGTAAAGCAGTGATTTTCAGTGCCTCAGAGCTGGCGTCAGGGAGACAATCAACGCGATGACCATGCAGCTGATGCCCCAGGACGGTTCCAGGAAAATGGTGCTGATACCGAGCACTGCAAACATCAGACCCGCTGCTATGCCATCGCCGATCCGGTCAAGCGCATTTGCGTCACGGCCGGTTAGTTTCAACAGGACATGATCCAGGCTGATTTTTCCGCCACCGTTAAACACCAGTGGTAGCAGGATCACAATAAACAGGAGTGGAAGCTTGAAATTGCCGGCCCCCTTGCTGGTAATGACATAACCTTCCCAGAGTTGGGACCATGACGTCCATTCGGCTGGCCAGTGCACAGCGGCAGTCGCCACTGCTGTGATAACGATCAGGGAAATCGCCGCGAAACGCGTGAATAGCCCGAGCAGGATCATGACCGCAAATACCAACTCACCCCAGGTGGCAGCGAACCAGTTCAGTTCCTGGGAAATCGCGCTGAAAGGCCACGGAAAGCCTTTTTGCCAATCAGCCCAGGGGATGTCGGCGAACCAGTTTTTACCGCCGAGCTTTTCTGTGCCCGCCTCCCAGAATTCCCAGAACATGATCAGCCGCAGTACCAGGGGCCACAGGTAACTGCCACTCGCCCGCAGGCGTGCTGTCAGGTTGTCGTAGATATCGAACATCCCCTTCTCCAAAATTAGGGCAAGTGTTAACAGGCCCTAGTTTACCGCCATGTATTGTG
>Ga0055584_100005424_pt1 | contig 12500 bp, 8 predicted proteins | sample OSDHelmetaG_FD_58716 | JGI IMG/M metagenome (GOLD analysis project Ga0055584, IMG submission 58716) | Pelagic marine sediment microbial communities from the LTER site Helgoland, North Sea, for post-phytoplankton bloom and carbon turnover... | ecosystem: Environmental > Aquatic > Marine >... | reverse complement strand
TCAGATTTCAGATTTCAGATTTCAGATTTTAGATTTCTGATTTCAGATCGAAGAATTCAGATTTCCTGTATCTTCTTTTTTCTATTCTCTTTTTTCTTTTTTCTCATTTTTCTTTTTTCTTTTCTCTCTTTCCTCATTTCTAACATCTCTTCTCTCATTCTTCACTTTTGTTTCGTACTTTTATCGACGTAAACAATTGGCATCATTATGAAAAATATTCAATCAATTTTGATTCTTGCTCTATCCTTTGTTCTAATCTCGTGTGGCGGTGATGAAGGTCCGACAACCAAGCGCGTTGAAATGCAATTTCACGGATACGCAGATGGTGGAGATAAAACGTTTAGAGGTACCGAAGTGGTTGGCGAAGAAATCGCAGTCACCTTAGATGGATTACCTGGTGCTTTTCAAATCACTAACATTCAATGTCTGTTTGGCGGCACAGGAAATACACCCGCTAACCGCGAAATGTTGCTAAAAATCTACAAAGACAATGGCGATGCAAATCCAGGCGAATTGATTCATTCATCAAAACATACAATGGCATCCTCACTCACTTCCTTAGCCGATTTAAATATTAAATCAAGCAATGTACGCGTTGACGCTGGTCAGGACATTCGTGTATCGTTTGAGGTATTGGACACCAAAAACTTCCCATCCTTCGCTGAAGAGTTTGACGGCACATATATCGAAACCAAAAACTGGAAAAAAGACAAAGACGGTACGTGGAATTCGAACGACGGTATAGGCGTCAATGGTAATTGGGTGATTCGCGCGATTGCTCAACAAGACATTTAGCAATTTTGAATGTTTAATTCTTAATTCTTAATCTTTATTGGCTGGACTACACTAATTGGTCTGCGGCCGATTGAAAACTTCGACTTCAGCTTAGACTTCAACTTAATTGAGATTCTTAGTTAGGAGTTATTCCCAATCATTATTCAGATATCATCTATCTGAAATCTAAAATCTCATATTTCCCCTACCTTTGCAGCATGACTCACAACAAGGCAATCCTCCTTATTTTGGATGGCTGGGGAATCGGGAAACACGACGATTCTGACGCGATATATAATGCCCAAACTCCCTTTATGGACCACCTGATGGAAACCGCTCCAATGGCAACATTGAAGACATTCGGCGAGAACGTAGGACTACCTCCGGGACAGATGGGAAACTCAGAAGTAGGACACTTAAATATTGGGGCTGGACGGATTGTGTATCAAATGCTGATGCTCATTAATAAGTCGTTTGAGGACAAATCCATCTTATCGCAACCCAATTTTAAACGATTGTTATCAAATGCAAAATCATCTGGTAAAAACATCCATTTGATGGGTTTGGTGAGTAACGGAGGTGTTCATAGCAGTGACGAACATTTGAAAGCACTTTGTGGCATTCTTAAAGAAAATGATCTTGATAGTCGCACTTACATTCATGGGTTCTTAGATGGACGTGATTGTGACCCAAAGAGTGGTAAAGGCTTTGTTTCTGATGTTTTAAACGATGACCGATTGGGGAAAGCCCAAATCGCCAGTGTGATTGGAAGATATTATGCCATGGACCGTGACAAGCGATGGGAACGTGTAAAGCTGGCATATGACGCCATGGTACACGGCCATGGACAAAAAACTCAAGACGTACTTTCTTCCATTGATGAATCATACGATTCTGGTGTTACAGACGAATTCATGAAGCCTATCATCCATTCGAATGCATCGGGACAACCTGTTGCCACAATACAAGATGGTGATATCGTTTTGTGTTTTAATTTCAGAACAGATCGTGGGCGAGAGATATCGATGGCTTTGACCCAAGAAACATTTCACGAGCAGAACATGGCTCCAGTGAATGTTGACTATTACACGATGACAGAATACGATAAAACGTTTCAAAACGTCAGTGTTATCTTCGACAAAAGCGACCTAAAGCAAACTTTGGGTGAACACTTGTCTGGCCTTGGCTTAAAACAACTTCGTGCTGCAGAAACTGAAAAGTATCCGCACGTGACTTTCTTTTTTAGTGGAGGTCGAGAAATACCTTTCGAAGGAGAAGAACGCATCTTAGTCAATTCACCTAAGGTGGCGACCTACGATTTACAACCTGAAATGAGTGCACCGGAATTAAAATCAAAGGTGAAAGCGGCTATTGAAAAGAACGACGTTGATTTTTTCTGTGTGAATTTTGCAAACCCAGACATGGTAGGTCACACGGGCGTATTTTCTGCAATTAAAACAGCTTGTGAAACCGTTGATGGATGTGTAAAAGAATTGGTAGAGACAGCGACTAAACACAATTACAAAATGGTCATTATCGCCGACCATGGCAATGCTGATTTTGCGGTTAACCCAGATGGAACTCCCAATACGGCACACAGTGTGAACTTAGTTCCGTGTATTGTGTTAGGTGAAGACAGCATTGAAATGAAAGACGGCATTTTAGCGGATGTCGCGCCAACAATATTAAAACTCATGGGTGTTTCCAAACCTGAAGAAATGACTGGATCACCATTATACTAAATGAAGAAAAAAATTAAAATCCCTATCAAAGTCGTACAACTCGGCGAAGAGGGCACACATATATTTTGCAAGGCAAAAGTCAATGGAAAAAAAGCGCGTGTACTGATTGACACAGGTGCTAGTAAAACCGTTTTGGCAAAATCTTTTGCAGACAAAATAAAGGATTTAAAAAAAGTGGCTGTCGACGATAATTCAACCTCCGGCATAGGCCCAGAGGCGGTGGAAGCCACCTTTGCAAAACTGAAGAAACTACAATTCAAATCGCTTGTTATCAAAAAGCTTGTGGTAGGAACCATCGATGTTAGTCATGTCAAAACGATGTATGACAGCCTTGGCATAAAGCCTTTTGATTTGATTTTAGGCGGTGAGGTGTTGGAGAGGTATGATGCGGTGATTGATTATAGGAAGGAATTGTTAATGTTTAATGTTTAATTTTTAATTGACACTTTAATCTAGCTCAAATCTGAATTCACCAATCTGAATTCAAAGAGATTCTTCACATCCTCGTGACCTCGGATGTTCTGAATGACGTGTAGCAAAATTCGACAAGCTGAAATCTCCAATCTCAAATCATCAATCTGATATTTGCCCTACCTTTGCATTTCATGGGAAAAATAGTCATTACTGGAGCCGCTGGATTCATTGGTAGTTGTTTAGCGCATCACGTGTTTCGCAACGTCTCTAAAGACCTACTATTAGTTGATGACTTCAGCAAAACAGAAAAGTCTAACAACCTTAAAGGATTAGAAGCCACGACCCTAATTGACAGAAATGACTTTCTAAACTTACTCCCGAATCTCGACATAGATTTCATATTTCATTTGGGTGCAAGAACTGATACCACTGAATTTGATGTAAGCATTTTTGATGAACTCAATCTGAATTATTCAAAAACCATTTGGCAACATTGTAGTGCTCACAATATCCCATTGATTTATGCATCTTCGGCCGCCACTTATGGTGAAGGCGAATTGGGTTTTGACGACAATCAAGAGGAAATGTCGAAGCTCAAACCATTAAATCCTTACGGTCAAAGCAAACTCGATTTTGACATTTGGGCGTTGCAACAAGAGCAAAAGCCACCTTTCTGGATTGGCCTCAAGTTTTTCAACGTATTTGGTCCGAACGAATACCACAAAACACGGATGGCTTCCGTGGTCTTTCACGCCTACAACCAAATCAAAGCAACAGGGAAGATGAAACTGTTTCAATCCCACCGACCTGATTATCCAAACGGTGGACAAACACGAGATTTTATCTATGTAAAAGATCTAATCAACGTAATGATGTTCTGGTACAACCACAAAGCCGACAGTGGTATTTATAACTTAGGCACTGGAGAACCACGTACTTTCAATGATTTGGCGAATGCGACTTTCAAGGCAATGGGACTATCTCCTAATATTGAGTTCATCCCAACACCTGAAGATATTAGAGACAAATACCAGTATTATACAAAAGCCGAAATGGCACGAACGTTGCATGCTAGTTACGACCAAGGCTTTATGTGTTTGGAGGATGCCGTGACAGATTACGTTGCGAACTATTTACAACAGGATGCTTACTTTTAACGATTGATTCGAAAAATCTCCATAACCGTATTACTGCTTCTCGCTGTAATATTATTCTTTGTTGCAAATCAATCGAATTGCTCCAATGAATTAGATAAAACTGCTCAAAAAGTTGAGTGGACTAAGCTTACCAATGCGTATCTCCAGGAATTAATAGCCGAAGGTGAGGCGATTCGAGACAGTTTAAATACCGATTCTACCGTAAATCTACAAACCACAAACTGGGAATATTTCAAACTAGAACGCGACAAAATAAGCGATTGGACGACCATCGAATGGTTGCCGGACAGCTCTGCATTTGAATATAAAAATGCCAAACTACATGCCCATCAAACAGGTTGGGATTTAATTGTTCCTGTCCAACGCAAGGCATCGATTCTTACCTACCGACTTACGCGAAATGAATCTGGTCAATTTCAAGCAGAAAACCACATTAAAGCGTTACGCGGACAACAGTTTGAATTGCAAGAAAAAGAAACAGAATATCCACTTTTAGGAGGATCAGCTTATGTGAGTTTTTATGGGCGTAGCTTAGATCATGCAAATTCAGGGAAGACCTATTTGTGGGCGATGGCGTTGCTGTTGATCGCCGCCTTTTTAAGTTTTAAGTACTGGTTAATTGGTAGTGTATTAACGGCTGTCATTGCACTCACTACCCGCATATTTAGTTTTAAGGAAGTGCTGGGACATGGCCTTAGCAAACTTGAAGTTTTTGACCCAATGATATATGCAAGTTCAACGCTTCTCCCGTCTTTAGGGGATTTAGGCTTGCATATCCTCACTGCCCTTATGGTGACGCTGGCGATACTCCAACTGCTTTCACATATCAAGATTACCAAAACGCTTTGGATTTATCTGACCTATTGCTTAACTGCCTTATTTGGGTTTTTCTCCGCCGACATGATTCGGTCCCTCTTAAGAAGTCTAATCGCTAATTCAAATATTTCATTTGACGTTACCCATTTATCTACAATATCGATCTATACCTTGTTGGCCGTTGTACTCGTATCCATGCTATTTTGGATATGGTATGCGATTACGTCAACCGTTTTTAAGAGCATTAAACAACCCAACAAATCTTTCATATATGTAATTGCATCATTGCTCATCGCATTGGTCCTTTTTGTCGCTTTTCAAAAAATTGACGCACATCGAAGCATGTCTGGCTTGATGCCTTCCATCCTATTTACCCTAATCGCGACTTTGTTTTTGTTCTTTGCTAGTTTCATCATAAAGAGAAAAATTGGCATCTATAAATACATTGGATACATCTTGATGTTTACGTTTTTTTACGCAGCATCGGTCCAACTGTTTCAAGAAAATAAAGAAGCCGAATACCTTAACTTATATGCTTCCAAGCTGATTTCAAACAAAGACCTTCAGGCCGAATATTTGTTTAAAGAAATGGAAAACAAACTGGCTCAGCAGTTTTTAGTTCCAGAAGATTTCGAAGCATTCAGTCAGAAAAAAGAACAATTTGAGCAACGCCTGAGGCGGTTGTACTTTTCGGGCTATCTCGACAAATACAACATGTTGGTTCTGAGTTTTGACTCGGCTGGCAACAACATCAATTCCAGTACGCTTTACAACTATTCCGACTTAGATGATATCTATAATTTTAAGTCGTTTCAAACATTAAGCAACCACTTTTACCAAGTTAAAAGTGATCGCATTTTTAACGGCTACTTAGCCAAGTTCGAAAACTGTGATTTGAATGGACATTATGGATCAGTGTTTATTTTACTCGAGCCAAAGTTTATTCAAAGTTCATATGAGTACCCACAGTTAATTAGTCGAAAAAAAGACAGTCGATTGTTTGACATCGACGACTACTCGTACGCTTTATACAGCAACGGGAAATTGCTCAACCAAAAAGGTACGTATCCATATAACCTGCATTACGACTCAACGCATTTCACCAACCAATATTCGTTGTTTTCTCCTGCTAAGTACAAACATTTTTTAAGTCACCAAGAACAAGCCATAGTGGTTTTAAGCCACCCTGGGAATCAACTTAAACGAACCATTTCCACTTTTAGCTTTGCCTTTATTTTCTTCATACTATGCTTTATCGTTTTCGGTATTGTTTGGGTGATCATGTTGTTTTGTCAGCAAGTCATTTTAAAACAATGGGGTACTTCTAGTGAATTTAAAGAGTTTAAATTCAAGCGTCAACAACAGCTCGACAAACTAGGTATTGAGCAAGTGTACTTGAGCACCAGAATTCGACTGGCCATGGTGTTACTGGTATTTGCCGGATTGCTTGTATCGATCTATGTAACCATTCAATTCATTGAAATTAATGACCAAAACCGTTCTGAAAATGAATTGATGTATAAGATTCGTGAAGTCGCCAATCAACTGCAAAATGAAGTTGATTTTAGCAAAAAACTTCAAGACCCAGAATCTCGACAACTGATAGTAAATGAAATTGGTGATGTATATAAGATTGACGCCAACTTGTTCGACAGTTCTGGAAATTTATTGGCATCGAGTATTGAAGACATATACCAAAAAGGCTTAATCGCGCCTTTAATGAATCCAGAAGCGATTCGGGTTTTTAAGGAAAAAAATACCTCTCAGCTGCTCCATGCGGAAACCATCCGAAATTTAAAATTCACCTCGGCATACCTGCCGTTAATCAACGACAAAAGGAAAGTAGTTGCGTATTTAAACCTGCCCTATTACTCTCGACAAAAAGAGTTGAACAGTGAGATTTCGTCATACACCGTCACGTTTGTCAACCTGTACCTATTCTTGATATTAGTCGCCATCACTTTGGCCTACATTGTTTCACAACGTATCAGTAAACCACTTCAAATCATTCGTGAGAAGATGTCGAAAACGGGTTTGAGTGCCAACGAATTGATTGAATGGAAGCGCAATGACGAAATAGGACGTTTGGTAAAACAATACAACAAAATGGTGCTGCAACTTGGGGAAAGTGCGGCTAAACTAAGTGAAAGTGAGCGAGAAGGTGCATGGAAGGAAATGGCGCGACAAGTGGCTCATGAAATTAAAAATCCTTTGACACCAATGAAGCTCAACATCCAGCATCTTCAACAAGCATGGTCGGATAAGAACGAAAAACTGGAAGAAACATTTAAACGCGTCACAACCGTTTTGATCGAACAAATTGACAGCCTTTCGAAACTCGCCACAGAGTTTTCGTCTTTTGCTCAAATGCCTGTAAATAATTTTGAGGATTGTAGTCTGACCAACAGTTTAACCAACACAATCACCTTATTTGAGAAGAGTGAGAACGTGGTATTCCAATATTCTGACGACTTACCAAACGTTACTGTGCACGCCGACAAAGAGCAACTGGGTCGGATCTTTAACAACGTGATTAAAAATGCCATTCAATCCATTTCTTCAGACCGTAAAGGCTTGATAAAAATTGGTCTTGACTTAACCAAAACCAAGGTAGTGGTGCACATTCAGGACAACGGTAAAGGTATTGACCCAAAAGACGCGTCCAAAATATTTGTTCCAAATTTCAGTACCAAAAACAGCGGTATGGGACTAGGTTTGGCCATTACTCGCAAAATGATTGAAGCGGCCAACGGTCACATCAGGTTTGAATCTAAAGTGGGTGAAGGAACGACCTTCTTTTTGGAATGGCCGGTAGTGAACGGATAAGTTCGCTTTCGAATTAAAAATTACCTAAAACAAAACGGGTTTCCGTAATTCTTTATTTTATTTATCTTGCTGACATGAAATTGAAAGTAATTCTCTTCGTTTTGGTTAGTACCATGTTTTTATTCTCGTGTAAAGACGACGGTACAACGCCAACGCCTACCGACACAAACAATAACAATACAGATGGAAAGGATACGCTGATTGAACTGTCTACGGATCATGGCACCATGATTATGTACATGTACAAAGGCACGCCACTTCATCGTGCGAACTTTCATAAACTAGTTAAAGAAGGCTTTTACAACGACACAGAATTTCATCGTATCATACCTAATTTCATGATTCAAGGTGGTGATCCCCTGAGTAAAGATGCTGATAGAAGCAACGATGGCACAGGTGGTCCAGGGTATACCATTCCTGCTGAAATCGACACGGATAAATACACCCATGTCTTAGGTGCGGTCGCGGCGGCCCGTCTTGGCGACGCTCAAAACCCAACTAGAGCCTCAAGTGGTTCTCAGTTTTACATTGTGGTGAGCGAAGCAGGAACTGCTAGTCTGAACGGAAAATATACCGTTTTCGGCAGAGTTATTAAAGATGCTAGTGTCGCCCAAACCATTGTGGCACAACCTCGTATCGATACGCAAACAAACCGTCCGAAAGAACGCATTAAGATGCAAATGAAGTTCATCATCAAAACCCCAGCTGAGATTAAAGCGGAGTACGGTTTTGATGTTGAGTAGTTGATCATTCTTAATGATTTATGTGGTGCAAGTTTCAGTTTGCCCACCTAAAATAGCATTCTATTTTTCAGACATTCTATAATTCTATCATTGTTACATAATGTCCTTATTTTCGCAGCTTAGTTAAATGCAGCGTAAAATCAATGTCTGAAGCACACTACAACCACCGTTTTATAGAGCATAAGTGGCAACAAAATTGGCGGGAGAAAAAATTATATCAAGTCGAAAATCACTCGAATAAACCTGCATACTATGTCTTAGACATGTTCCCTTATCCGTCAGGTGCAGGACTTCACGTAGGTCACCCACTTGGCTATATTGCTTCTGATATAGTAAGCCGGTTTAAAAGACAAAATGGTTTCAATGTGTTGCACCCAATGGGCTACGACGCTTTTGGATTGCCTGCTGAGCAATATGCGATTCAAACCGGGAAACACCCTGCAGAAACTACAGCTGAGAATATTTCGAGGTATAGAAAACAACTGGATAGAATTGGTTTTTCGTATGATTGGTCAAGAGAAGTCCGCACGTGTGAGCCAAATTATTACAAATGGACACAGTGGATATTCAAACAACTTTTCAATCATTGGTACAACGCAAACAGCAACAAAGCTGAGCATATCGACAACTTAGTTGCCATTTTCGAGAACGAAGGCAACATCAATGTAAACCACGCAGGAGGTGAGGTCGAAGCATTTATCGCCGAAGAATGGCTACACTATAACAAACGTCAGAAAGAAGATATTTTACAACAATACCGTTTGGCCTTTATCCACGAAACCACTGTAAATTGGTGTGAAGAATTAGGAACAGTCTTGGCCAATGAAGAGGTCAAGGACGGACTTTCAGAAAGAGGTGGATATCCAGTCATTAAAAAGCCGATGCGCCAATGGTTCTTGAGAATCACAGCGTATGCACAAAGGTTGTTAGACGGACTTGACACCATTGACTGGAGTGATTCCATTAAAGAAATACAACGCAATTGGATTGGTCGAAGTGAAGGTGCTTCGGTACATTTTAAAATAGACCAAGACAAACAAAATCGATCGTTAGAAATATTTACCACGCGACCTGACACCATATTTGGCGCAACCTTTATGGTGGTTGCACCCGAACATGAATGGGTTTCTGATTTAATCACATCAGAACAACACGATGAGGCAACTGCCTATTTAGAGTGGGCTAAAAACCGCTCAGAACGTGAACGCATGAGTGAGGTAAAAAATGTGACTGGTGCTTTCACTGGTTCGTACTGCATGCATCCGTTCACGGGTAAGTTGGTTCCAATCTGGGTAGCTGACTACGTGTTGGGAGGTTATGGAACAGGTGCTATTATGGCGGTTCCTGCTCATGATGCGCGTGATCACGCATTCGCCAAAAAGTTCGGTTTAGACATTGTTCAGGTTATCTCCAATGATGAGGTGGATGTACAAAAAGAATCGTTTGACGCCAAACACGGTCAATGCATCAACTCTGATTTTTTAAACGGTTTAGAAGTAAAAGAGGCTATTAAAGCAGCCATCGATTTTATAAAAGACAAGAATTTAGGGGAAGCCCAAATCAATTACAAACTGCGAGACGCCGGCTTTGGTCGTCAGCGTTATTGGGGAGAACCTATTCCAGTTGTATTTGACAAAGACGATATTCCATCACTTATTCCTGATCAAGAATTACCATTGACACTCCCAACTGTGGAGAGCTACAAACCGACAGGTTCTGGCGAATCACCTTTGGCATCTATGGATGAATGGGTCAATACCAAACAAGGCCGTCGTGAAACCGACACCATGCCAGGATGGGCTGGTAGTAGCTGGTACTTCTTGCGCTATATGGATCCGGAGAATGAACAAGTCATTGCCTCCAAAGACGCCATCAAGTATTGGGGACAGGTTGATTTTTACCTTGGTGGAGCAGAACACGCCACGGGTCATTTGTTGTACAGTCGTTTCTGGACTAAGTTTTTATCCGACACCAATGTTTTACCCTTTGACGAACCATTTAAGAAACTGGTAAATCAAGGTATGATTCAAGGAACCGTTGAATCCTTGTATTTACGTAAAGAAAAAATAAACGACGTCAGTCATTTTGTGAGTGCTGATTTAGTCGACAACTTGGATGATTTTACTCAAATCCCTGTCCACGTCGACTTTGTAACGGACTACAAAAAGACCGATGCAAAATCATACTTAAATGTTGATGGAATACGTCAGTTTAAAGAATGGCGACCAGAATACGACCAAGCTGTTTTTGAGTGTAGCAATGGCACAGTTCAAAACGGAACATTCGAAGCAAGCGATGACTCGATAGAACCTGTGTTTTATACGAAGTCGGAAATTGGAAAGATGTCAAAACGTTGGTTTAACGTAGTGAACCCTGACGACATCTGTGAAGAATATGGCGCCGACACCTTGCGCTTGTACGAAATGTTTCTTGGACCTTTAGAAGATGCAAAACCTTGGAACATCAGCGGCATTGACGGTGTGTATCGATTTTTAAAGAAAACGTGGAAACTGTTTGTTGATAAAGACGGCAACTATTTACCAAACGACCAAGCGGCTGATAAGAAATCGTTAAAGACGTTACATGCGACCATTAAAAAAGTAAGTGACGACATACAACGGATTTCACTCAACACCTGTGCGAGTACCTTTATGATTGCGGTGAATGAATTCACTGAACAAAAATGTACCAACAAAGAAGTACTCGAACAATTTCTAATCATCCTCTCCCCTTTTGCTCCTCACATTGCTGAAGAACTTTGGGAAATGGGTGGTCAGTCAGAATCTATTGCACTTGCTAAATGGCCAACATTTGATGAGAAACACTTGGTTGAGGACAGTAAAAATTATCCAATATCTATTAACGGAAAAACAAGAACCAACCTTGAATTGTCTTTAAGTTTAAGCAAAGACGAAATTGAAAAAGCCGTTTTGGCAGATGCGGAAGTACAAAAATGGTTGGATGGGAAGCCACCTAAGAAGGTGATTGTCGTGCCTGGTAGAATTGTTAACTTAGTAGTCTAATCGATTAATCGACGTTCGTAATAAAACGATAAACAATGGGAGTTAAAGCACACTTTGAGGAAGCCTACGACGTACTTGGAAAATTTTTAAGCGACGAGGCCAATTTTCAAAATATAGAAGACGCCGGACAGCTAATGGTGAATGCCATTCAAGCTGGAGGCAAAATTATATCGTGTGGTAATGGAGGCAGTTTGTGTGACGCCATGCACTTCGCTGAAGAGTTGTCAGGAAGATATAGAGACAACCGACGAGCCCTACCAGCGGTGAGTATTTCTGACCCTTCACATATGTCGTGTGTTGGCAACGATTACGGTTATGATTTCGTTTTCTCGCGGTATGTGGAAGCCTTAGGACAATCAAACGATGTGTTATTGGCCATCAGCACCAGCGGCAACTCTAAAAACGTCATAAACGCCATTGCTGCAGCAAAAGAAAAAGGGATGAAAGTTGTAGGCCTGACTGGAAAAGACGGCGGTAACATGGTTGACTTATGTGACGTTGAAGTACGTGCACCAAAATCAAATTACGCAGACCGCGCTCAAGAAATTCACATCAAAGTGATTCATAGTCTAATCGACTACATAGAACAACACGTTTAACATGACACTGGTATTAGTCATCATCGCGTTGAACGTACTCATAAGTTGGAAAGGCTTTAATGACTATCAATTCTTTCAGCGATATAAATTCAATGTGGACGGCATTTTGGTCCGTAAGGAATACATACGCTTATTAAGTTCCGGATTTCTTCATGCCGATTATACCCACCTCGGGTTTAACATGGTTACGTTTTACATGTTTGGTGATGCATTGGCTTTGACGATGTCACCAATAGAACTCATTGTGGTGTATGTAGGTAGCTTATTGGCAGGAAATGCATTGGCGCTTTACATTCACCGAAACCATGGAGACTACAGTGCCATTGGCGCATCTGGGGCGGTAAGTGGAATTATCTATTCTACCATCATCTTTTATCCAGGGTTGTTGATTTACTTCATCATTCCA
>Ga0055584_100005423_pt1 | contig 12500 bp, 9 predicted proteins | sample OSDHelmetaG_FD_58716 | JGI IMG/M metagenome (GOLD analysis project Ga0055584, IMG submission 58716) | Pelagic marine sediment microbial communities from the LTER site Helgoland, North Sea, for post-phytoplankton bloom and carbon turnover... | ecosystem: Environmental > Aquatic > Marine >... | reverse complement strand
CGGAGAATTCACAGTCCTGGTAGACCTGATCTTCGAACGCATGGGCATTGATACCGGATTCCTTCTGGTCCTGGAAACGCGTGCGCAGAATGAGCGCGTTGGCCGTGTTGGTCAGACCGCCGGAACCGGTCTGGCTGTTGTAACCGTAGCGTCCGCCGGCCACGGTCAGATTGATGAGACCGGCGCAGTTGCGGTTCGCACAGTCGATCTTTTCCGGCCAGGTGACCATGGTACGATCCATACCGGCGCCGAACACCAGTCCATTGGTGATCGTGCGGGAGAATTCGTAAGCGCCCTCGCCGAGATAAACGTATTTGCCGGACGCCAGTGCGCGCTCGATTTCCCGTGCTTCTCGGCCGGTGAAATCCTCAACCTTACGTCCGTCCAATTCGGGTGGTGCGACCCGCGGATCCTGGAGGGGGACGAAGACGGGTTGGTAGACATTGGGTCCGAGCTGGGGGAACCGTGATTCCTTGTTCGTGTTGGAGTTGCGTGTGTCGAGCGCCATGCGGTAGCTCCAGTCGAGTTTGAAAACATTCGCCGGCGGGGCGAAATTCATCTTCAGACCGACGCCATCGGAACTCCATTCCTGCAGGAACGGATCGCGCGCCACAATGCCATCCGCGTAGTGCAATCCAGGCAGTCCAGCGCGAATACCGACGCTCCAGGGCAGGAAGGTCCCGATGCCAATCAAGCGGTTTCGCAAGCCTCCCACCCGGGCAACCGCACCGCGATACGGGGCGAACTCGCTGTTGTGGCCCCACTCCTCGCCGTCGGCATACTTTAATTTGTCCGGTTGTTTTGTATAGCCGTTGTTGGATGCCGGTGAGCGACCACCAAACGCCGTCGCCAGCAACACACAGTCGATCCCGTAGTCGATATCGATCACCGGATTGGCCCAAGTGCCTCCCAAAGTGCTCGCGTGTGCAAATGTGATGCCGACACCGCGCTTGATTCGGAAAGGGGTCCATCCTGTCTGCCCGAGGATGAGCGGGCTCATGATGTAAGAATTGTATCCCGGCGAATTTGTCTCCCCGGAATCAAAGAGATACACCGGCGGCCAGTCCATATCCCAACGTGGTTTTGTGTCGCTGGCTGCGATCCGCGGTTTGTGCACCGTGACACCGCGAATGAAGCCGTTGAATTCCACCTGTGCATTGCCCGAGCCAGCCGACGGATCAACCCGTTCACCGCCATAGTAGAAAGAGACGGCATCCGTGTGCGTGAGTTTCATGGCGGGGCTGTGCGAGCGGTAGAACGCGCACCTCTCCATCTTGCCTGCCGCCTGTTCGAAGCGTTTCGGTTTGTGCCAGAAGAACTGACACTCCACCAGATCGGCATTCACTGTCCACTCGGCGGACCCACCAATGAACTGAATGTTGGTCAGGGGAAGATCGATGACGACCTGCTCCACCTCTTCGCGATCAAACACGATCGCATCGCCCGGTTGTGCCTGGTCCAGAGCGGCCTGGGCCGAGCCGGCCTCCGAAACCAGCCGAGTAAAGCCTTGGGCAAAGTTGGCAAATGCCGGACCGGGAGTGACTTCGTAGGGCAGTTTGGGTGGACCGTCCTGGAGTGCATAACCCGGATTCACCCGCTCAACCTGCTTTCGCGGTGCGATTGCCGGCGGTGCGGGAGGCTTCTTGGACTTCGCTTCGTCGGCCTTCTTGGGCCCGAGCAATTGCCAGGCCCCCGCGACGATCACAAACAACATCACGCCCCAGAAGAAAATCGGCACGATTGGCAGCACCACATCCACCTTGCGCGTTTCCTCCGCCTCTTCGAGATCCGAATAGTCGATCCCGGCGACCTGCTTCTGTTCGGGAGCCTTCTTCTTCGCCGCTTTCTGTCCGGAGCCAGGCAGACCGACGGAACCAAAACCCTTGATCTGCTTCCTTTTCGGGGGCGGCGGACGACCGGGTTCGCGCGCTTCTGAGACCTCCATTTCGACCGCCATCTCAATGTCGCCGCAACGCAGCACATCACCGTTCTTGAGATCGTGCTGCTTGACCTGCTCCCCGTTGACGAAAGTGCCGTTGCTGGATCCGCGATCCTTGATGCGGCAGAGGTTGCGCCCACAAACCATTAACAGGTGCTGCGTGGACAACGAATCGTCGGGAATGATGAAATTATTCTGGGAACCCCGCCCGATGGTCGCCGGACCGTCGGGCATTGTCAGAGTCTGTCCGGCTTTCGTGCCGTTCTTAATCAGGAGCTTGGGCATTGCTTGCTATCGGGGACGCGCGGCGCGAACGCTATCACTCAACGGGCGGCTGTCAAACCGCAGATATGACCGTATCTTGCGTTCACGGGCAGGACAGACGCAGCGGCGATCCGCGCCGTTTCCGGAAATTGGCTGTGCCTTGCCGGTATCGGTCTAGTACGCGCCGTAGGGATCGGTGGGTTCATGATGGAAAGGTTGTGGCTGCCATTCATATTCATCATAGATGTAGACCGTCGCCACGTGATCGTGCGCGCCCAACTGCGGGAAAAAGAAGGCAATCTCCGCGAACAACAGGGCGCACAACGAAAGCAACCGCCAGTGTCGACAACATAGCGCCCCGAAGATCCTCCGGTCCGTCAATGCGATCCCGCCGGTACCGAACCTGAACGATCTTGCGTCACATTTCATGCGCCGCCGCCAGTTCACCAACTCTGCGGTTCATCGGCCACGTGCGTGAGGTATTCGCGATAGTCGTTGTTGTACGACGCGGCCCGTTCCAGCAGTTGATCCCGGTTGATGAATCCTTCGTAGTAGGCGATTTCCTCCAGGCAGGAGATTTTCAAACCCTGCCTTTTTTCCACCGCCGCCACAAAGTTGCTGGCGTCCAACAGGGCATCCTTCGTCCCGGTGTCCAACCAGGCAAATCCACGCGAGAACAGTTCCACATTCAATTTGCCGCGATTCAGGTAGTCGACGTTGAGATCGGTAATCTCCAACTCACCACGGGGGGAAGGCTTCAGGTTCGCCGCGATGTCGATGACGTCGTTGTCATAGAAATACAGGCCGGGGACTGCGAACCGGGATTTCGGTTGCTTCGGTTTCTCCACCAGACTCCTCACCTTGCCGTTTTCATCAAACTCAACGATGCCGTACCGTTCCGGATCGGTGACAGGATATCCGAAAATGGTCGCGCCCTCTTCACGCGCCTTCGCGGCCGCCAGCAGCCTGCGAATGCCGGGACCGAAGAAAATGTTGTCACCCAGCACCAGCATCACCCGGTCTTTACCCACAAAATCAGCTCCGATGATGAACGCCTGCGCGAGACCTTCCGGCTTGGGTTGTTCGGCGTAACTCAGCTTGATTCCCCACTGTGAACCATCACCGAGCAGACGTTTGAAATTCGGCAGATCCTCCGGCGTGGAGATCAGCAGAATATCCTTTACCCCCGCCAACATCATCGTCGAGAGCGGGTAGTAGACCATCGGCTTGTCGTACACGGGCAGCAGTTGCTTGCTGCAGGCGCGAGTCATGGGATGCAGACGGGTACCGGAGCCGCCGGCGAGGAGAATACCTTTCATAATTCGGGATGTTGTTGGTTGCTTGGGTTCACGGGAGCGGGGCGTTCGAAAAAGTGGGTCTATTCCGGAGTCCAGTTCTTGAGCGATCTCTCGATGGCATCGTGCACGTCTGAGATTTCAATGCCGGCCCCGAGGAGCTTGGAATTGTTCATCGTGCAGTTGGAACGCGGGGTCTTTGCGGCGATGTTCATGAACTCGCCTTCGTCGCTGAAGAAATCGAATTCCTTGTCCGGATTGAGATGCTTTTTGAGGAGCTCAACCACCTCGCGCGTGGTCACCGAGCCGGTGTTGGTCACGTTGTAGATGCCGGTCGGTATCTGCTGCTCCCAACAGGCGAAACACGCAGCGACAAATTCGTTCAGATGTGAGATTGAGTTGCTGGCCTCCAGCAGTCTGTTGTAGCGCAACAGCTTGCTCAGATAATTCCGCGGGGAATCTTCGTGGTTGAAAGGAATTCGCAGGCGCCAGACATAGGCGTTCTCCGCTCCCGCGAGTGTTTCTTCACCCAACGCCTTGCAGCCGGAATAGAAGCTGCAGTTGTCCTGGCGGAACGAAAAGTTGGGAGCGTCTTCCTCGGTGAAGCCACTCCCGTCTTCGCGACAGCCGGTGTAGATGCAACCGGACGAAACATGGCCCCAAGGCAGGGACACATCTTCGCAGACTTCGCGCAGGACTCCGGGGAGAACGGCATTGCCGGTGAGGCAATCCGCCTTGTGAATTTCGCACGCATCGACATTGGGCTTGCCGGTGTATCCCGCCGCGTTGATGAGGAACGATGCGCCACTCTCCTTGATCAGGGCGGACAACGCCGCCTTGTCGTAATAGTTCACCTCCGAACGGGCGATCGACCGATGTTCAATGCCCTTTTCCGAAAGAAGTCGCAGGAAAGCCCCGCCGACATAACCGCTGCCACCTAATACCAGTATCATTTCGTAGATTCCTTTCCGTCCTTGGAGAGTCCCTGCCGATCCAATTGATAATCGCCGGACAGGATCGCTTCCCACCATTCGCGGTTGTTCAAGTACCACTCAACCGTCTTGCGGAATCCGCTGGCGAAATCCTCTTTCGGTGACCAGTCCAACTCATCCCGAATCTTGTCCGGATTGATGGCGTAACGCAGATCGTGGCCGGGACGGTCAGAGACAAAAGTGATGAGGTCTGAATAGCTGTTCAGGTTTTCCTGGTGCTCCTTCGGCGGCCGCAATTCGTCGAGGATTTCGCAGAGCCGTTTTACCAGTTCTAGATTGGAACGCTCGTTGTTGCCACCGATGTTGTAGGTCTCACCTAACGTCCCGTGCTTCAGCACGGTGTAAAGCGCGTCGGCGTGATCCTCGACGTAGAGCCAGTCGCGAACGTTTTCGCCCTTGCCGTAAACCGGGATCGATTCCCCGCGCAGACATTTCATGATCACCACCGGCACCAGCTTCTCGGGGAACTGGTAGGGACCGTAATTGTTCGAGCAGTTCGTCACCAACACCGGGAAGCCGTACGTGGTCTTCCAGGCGCGTGCCAAATGATCGGACGCCGCCTTGCTCGCGGAGTAGGGCGAATGCGGATCGTAGCGCGTGGTCTCGGCAAATGCCGGATCTTCGAAGCCAAGTGATCCGTAGACTTCATCGGTCGAGACGTGCAGGAACCGGAAAGACTCAGGTTTGTCGTTGTCCTTCCAATATCCCATCGTCGTTTGCAGCATGGTGAACGTGCCGACGACGTTGGTATGGATGAACTCACCGGGGCCGTCGATGGAGCGATCCACATGGGATTCGGCGGCGAGATGCATCACCGCATCCGGTTTATGCGTATCGAATACTTGGCGCATTCCCTCGGCATCGGTGATGTCCGTCTGTTCAAACGCATAGCGCGGATCGGAAGACACATCGGTGAGCGAATGGAGATTGCCGGCGTAAGTGAGCTTGTCCACGCAGACGACTTCGGCGTCCGTCTGCTGAATCAGGTATCGCACCAGATTCGATCCGATAAAACCGGCCCCGCCGGTAACGAGTATTTTCATTGGCTGCTTAAACTCTGCCCTCGCCGTTTTGGTTGTTCTGCCCCGTCCGGCGCGCAGTCTGGTTATTGTTACCTGAAGTGGCGTATCCCCGATACTGGGTCGTCTTCACCCGACGAATGGAACACCAAACAACCCGTTGCAGAACAGGTCTGCGTTGCCGCGATTCGGTGAGTCAAAAGGTGAAAATTGGAGGAGGTTACTGCCACTTTTTTGCTGTGACCGCAGCATACGAACGCACGTTCGTTATACAAATCAAAACCAGTCGGTAAATTCCCGACAAGCCCTCCGGGCGACCTATTTCCCCGGCAAACAGTTCGTTGCTGTGGGCAAGTCTCCCGGAGATCGGGCATCACGAGTCGTTCTTGCCTAGAAACCGGAACAGGGAGTCCCCGTGTTTCATCAGCTTGTGCTCCCGCCATTGTGCGGTCACATCCAGCGTGTCCCGTCGGGTATGCCCCAGGATCAATTGACCGTCCGTCGCGAGCAGTGAAGGCAGATGTTCATCGTCGAGCAGCTTTTGGGAAAATGACGTGGAACGACACCCGACGTTTTTCTCACCAAAGGGCGGGTCCGCCATGATGAAATCAAATTGGCGCTTGGTCTGAGCGAAGCGGGCCAAGGCGTGAAAGACATCATCGACGCAAAGCTGTAGCGAGCCGTGAGGCAGTCCACACACCTTGGCATTCTGTTCAATAAACCGTGCGTGTTTGCGCGACAGCTCCACGCACATCGAAGAAGTGGCTCCTCGGCTCAGACTTTCGAGGCTCAAGGCACCCGTCCCCCCGAACAGCTCCAGGATCCGGGTGCCTTCGATGGAAGGACCCAGACGATTGAAAATCGCTTGGCGCACCCGATCCGGGGTCGGCCGGACTTCAAGTCCCTTGGGTGCCTTGATGATCTTGCCTGCCGCGCTGCCTCCGATAATGCGCATGAGGTCGGCTCAGATGCCGAGATTGGACAACGCGACGCAGATGCGGTTGACTACGCTGACGAGCTGGGGATGCGAGCTTTCGAGTTCCGTCACCGAGGCTTCGAGCCCGCCGAGCGAATGTTTCAGGGCGTCGGTGTTGGTGTCGTCACGGGTGGCTTCGTGCGTGGAAAGCTGCGCAAATCCGGCAATGCTCTGCGCGTGGTCGGCATCTGTGTCCGCCAGACCGGACACCTCGGATTTCAACTCCTCCAAGAGGGTGGTCAATTCCGAGCGGGTGCCGTCCGCGAGGTTGTCAGCATCGCGCAGTCGCGCTTCGATCTTCTGAATCGTGTCCTGAATCATCTGGGCTCAATATACCGCGCGGCCGTCTGTGATCAAATCTCCGACTCGCTGTCACCGAAGAAAAGTTGATAGGCGCGGTCATATTCCGCCGTGGGCACGTAGACGCGCACGTCTTGGTTCAGATCGTCGTCATCGAGGCTCGGGTCCACCTTTTCGCGGCGGGATTCGATGCCGTGGTTCTCCAACATCACGGCGAGCAATTCCGCGCTCTCGATCATCGCGGTGTGGAAGAGTTTCATATCGGGCACGGTCCGAGCTTAACCACACCGACACCGTCGGCCAAAGGGCGGATTGAGATTGGAGATCCCACGGTCCTTTCGTAGATTCGCGACCATCAGTCATGAATAGCAGCGATCGAGGTCAGTGGAAGAGCAGGATGGGTTTCATTTTGGCCGCCGCCGGCAGTGCCGTGGGGCTCGGCAACATCTGGAAGTTTCCCTACGTGGTGGGAATGAATGGAGGCAGCGCTTTTCTGTTCGTTTACCTGTTGCTGATCCTGTTTCTCGGGCTGCCCATTCTCATTGCTGAGGTGATGCTCGGCAAGACGACCCAGAAGAATCCGGTGGGGGCGTTTCAGGACCTCGACGGCAAACGGACCCCTTGGCAACTGATCGGTTTCATGGGGGTTGCGGCGGCTTTCATCATCCTCTCGTTCTACAGCGTGGTGGCCGGCTGGTGCTTTGAATTCATCATCCAAGGATTCAAGGGTGCCTATGCTGCCGGCGGTGATCCCGAGGCGGTCAAGGGGATTTTCGGTGCGTTGACCGGTTCACAATCCACGCAAATCATCTACCATGCGGTGTTTATCAGCATCACCATGCTCATCGTCCTTTTCGGAGTGCAATCCGGCTTGCAGCGCGTCTGCGAGATTCTGATGCCCCTGTTGATAGTGATCTTGGTAGGACTGAGCATTTTTGCCATGACGCTTTCCGGTGCGGGGCAGGGAGTTGAATTCCTGCTGAAACCCGATCCCAGCAAACTGACTCCGGACGCTATTCTGGCGGCGATGGGGCAGTGTTTCTTTTCTCTCAGTCTGGGTATGGGCGCCATGTTGACGTACGGGAGTTACCTGCGGAAGGAAGACAACGTTTTGTCCTCTTCAGCCTGGGTGGTGACGATGGATACCGGTATCGCGTTGTTGGCGGGGTTCGTGATCTTTCCCATCGTCTTTTCATTCAGCATTGAACCAGGTGTGGGACCGGGGCTCGTGTTCGTGAGTCTGCCGATGGCGTTTCAACAGCTGCCGGGTGGCTCCATTGTGGGCACCGCTTTCTTTGTCCTCCTATTGGCCGCGGCCATCACCTCGGCAATCTCGCTGTTGGAGGTGATCACCGCCTATTTCGTGGATCAGTTCAAGATGAGCCGGAAGACCGCCTCGCTGGTGTTCGGTCTGGCCTGTTTCGGTATCGGAATACCTTGCACGAATAGCGAGGTCTACTTCGGTTGGCTGGACAAAATATCCAGCAACTACCTCTTGCCGCTGGGGGCCTTGTTCATTTCCCTGTTCTGCGGCTGGGTGTTGAAGCGGGAGATCGCCGAATCGGAGTACAAGGACACCAAGTTTGCCTCGCTGTTCGGCGTGTGGCTGTTCTGCGTGCGCTTCATCGCACCGATCATGGTCACCCTCGTGTTCCTGAATTCGATCGGTGTGTTGGCAAAGCTGTTTGGCGGCGAATAACGTCTGATCAGTCGTTCACCTTGAACTCGCCCTTGGCCAAGCGGTCGAAGTAGGAGACGGACTCCTTTTTGAGCACCGGATAGAGCAGCCAGATGGCCAGCAGGTTCGGCACGGCCAACAGACCAAACACGGTGTCAGAGAAATTCAGCACGAGGCCCAGCTCATTCACCGCGCCCACCACGGCAAAGATGCAGAATACGATCTTGAAGGGCATCACGCCCTTTTCGCCGAACAGGTAGTCCGCCGCGCGCTCGCCGTAGTAGGACCAGCTCAGCAGGGTGGAATAGGCAAACAAGGCAACGGCGACCGGTACAAACCAGCTGCCGAATCCGGAGATCGAGGAATCGAAGGCCTTCGCTGTGAGGGTCACGCCATTTGCTTCGGGATCCATCCAAGCTCCAGAGATCAGAATCACCAGCGCCGTCATGGTGCAGATCACGACCGTATCGATGAACGGTTCGAGCAACGCCACGGAACCTTCACGCGCCGGTTCCTTGGTGGTGGCCGCGCTGTGAGCCACCGCGGCGGAACCCATGCCGGCTTCGTTCGAAAAGCACGCCCGTTTGAATCCTTGTTGAATTACCACCGCGATGGTCGCGCCGGCGAATCCTCCCGTCGCCGCCGTGCCGTTCAGGACGCCGGTGAAAATCAGTGAGAGCAGTTCGGGCACCTGATCGAGGTTCTTGCCGATGACAACCAGACAGCCGCCCGCGTAAATCAGGCCCATCACGGGAACGAGTTTCGACGTCACCGAGCCGATTCGTTTGATGCCGCCGATGATGACCAGCCCGGTCGCGATCGCCAGGGTCAACCCGGTCGCCAACGTGGGAATCTGGAAGTTCTGCTGTAGAATCGCGGCAACCTGGTTGGTCTGATACATGTTGCCGGCACCGAAGCTGGAGATCATGAGTCCGAAGGCGAAAATCATGGCCAACGGTTTCCAAGCCTTGCCCAGGCCGCGTTCGATGTAGTGCATCGGACCGCCGTGTACCACACCCTTCTCATCAACATGGCGAAACTTCACCGCCAAGGTGCATTCCGAATACTTCAGAGCCATTCCGAAAAAACCGACCAAGATCATCCAGAATACCGCTCCGGGTCCGCCCACGTGCATGGCGACGGCCACCCCGCCGATGTTGCCCAGACCCACTGTCGCCGAAAGCGCAGTGCACAATGCCTGGAAATGGGAAATTTCGCCCGGATCACTGGGATCGTCATACTTGCCGCGCACGACCTTGATGGCATGAAAGAACCCCTTGAACTGGATGATGCCCCGCCCGCCCAGAGCCATCAGGGACAGGAGAATGCCGCTCACTGCCAACAACGTGATAAGCTCCACATTCCAGACCATACCAACGGCATCGCTGAAAAACTTGTCGAGCTTGGCGACAAACGTGGCGGGATCGGGGTCGGCTTGGGCAAACAACATGATGGGGGCTGGGTTTAAACGCCCCTCCACGGGCGGTCAAGTCTGGGTCCAGTTTACGGCCTGGAGAATTCCGCCGAAATCACCGTTCTCGTTTGCTCGGTATTGCAATCTGTGTTGATTCGAATGGTACAGCTTCTCGCGGAATGATTTGGGCATTTTCGTCGTCCCGAATCATGTACGCCGGTCGAGGGGCGACATTGGGCGGTGCCAACACCAGGTTTCGGACCGCTCGTGATCGGGCGATCGGTCGTGGATGCAGGCCACTATCATAATCTTCTCGAAGTCTGATGTACGACGGAGCCGTAGAACTGGGGACGGTGAATTCGGTGGCTTCGACGGTCTCCGTGAAGAGATAGGAATATATGAACCAGGTCCGGAGGTCTTGTGAGGATTCAATTCGATAGTTGGCCGACCGTTCCGGGTTGAAGCGAACGAAGTGCAGATCGTTGGTTCGCGGCAACATTTCGAGGGGAAGGGGAATTCTGTCCCCGGTGGTTTGCATGGGAGCGGACGTGATCTTGGCGAAGTATCCCCATCCGGTTACGCCGGGATACGCGTTGGTTTCGACATCGACCACTTTTACGTAGGCGAGTTCGCCGCGAAATCCGCGTCCGGGCGGCAGCGTGCCGGCCGGAATCGTCCATTCGGTGGACGAACCCGATAGCGCGTTGGTTTCCCCCAGCCCGGGGGTCTGATATGCAATCCGGTTGAACACGTTCACGATCCGCAGCGTTACGATGTCGTCCGGTCCGGGATTGGTCATGCCGTTCCATCGCACGATAAAATCATTCGTCGGATTGATCGCCAATGCTGCGGCGTGGTTGCTGATCAGGGGATCATTCGCAAAGTTCGCGTTCTCAAGTTCCAGGCTCGTTGATTTCAACCCATCGTAGTGAGTGTCCATCGTCAGCTGAAAAGTTCCGTCCGGGACAAACCGGTCCAGATCACCGGCGCTCGCGTGTTGGAAACTGACTGAGTAGGTCTGGGCGGGATACGAGAACTCATCGACGGTCAGATCTGAAACCAAAGTTCCATCCGGCATCGTGACGAAGATTCCGGCCGCTGAAGGGTGGCCTGTCATCCGCGCGGTACACTCAAATTCCGCTGATCTTCGATGCGTGATGAGGTCACCTGCCTGTTCGACGCGTCGTATTTTCCCGGCCGTGTACCATTCGATGTCCGGTCGACCGGCGGCACCGTTGGATGAGGTTGTGTAGGTGATTTTCGAGTACGCCGAGGAAACGGTGACAGGCGTTCCACTCGTCGAACTGAAGAGTGTCTCGAGTCCGGTGGCCAAGGATGTGGTCGACGGTCGAAAGGCGTTGGTTACCATCCTTCCGGCAAATCCGAAACCGATCTCCGCTCCGGCGGGCAAAGCCGGGTCGTAGCGACAGTACAAACGCGTTCCATTTGTGTCCCAGCGATACTGAAAATTGTTGGTATCCGGAATGCCGGTCCACACCAGCGCCTCCGCGAGATTCACATTGGTATCCATCGCATTGTAGAAAGTCAGCGTGAACACCGTGTTCACGGGAACGTTTGTAGCGCCGTAGGCAGGTGCCAAAGAACGGAGCGCGGGTCGGGTGACAATCCCGCTGGAACCTTTCGTGGTGAGTTGGAACGCCGTGGAACTCGCATGTCCGATGGCGCCGCTCAGGGTTCCGCCCGCGTTGGTGACCAGCTGTGAGATCCGGTAGATCGTGAGGTCCGCCGATTGCGAGGGATAGATGTTCGAAAGTGTCGAGGCGGGAATCGTAACCGACGTCGCAGTGCCGGGCAGTGCGTTCGTTTCGAAGCTGCCCTGACCCACCAGGTTCGTTTGGGGGCCGGGGATGCTGACGTGGAAATTCAGCACAATACGGTCCGAGGCCAATGCTCCGGGAATGGGATCCCACGTCAGCGTGAAATCGTTGGTCGGATTCACCGATTGGGCGGCGAGCAGATTGTTGATGCGAATGATGCCCGGATAATCGCTCTCGGTCAGAGTCAGCGAGAGGTTGTGGTTCATCCCGTTCGTGGTGGTGGCGGAAACCGTGTATGTGCCATTGGTGAACTTCTCGTCGAGCAACCGCTCTTCCCGAAAAGCCTCCCCGAGACCAAAGCCGTATCCTTGGATGTCGTGGCCGAACGGGTATTCCTCGCCGGTCGGCGTAATCGTCTTGAGCGCTGATATTCGGGTCGAAGTCCGGCCATCCGTGTAGCCGATCATGTTGAACACGCCGGTTCTAGCTTCGGCGAGATATGGAATTCCCACATTCGGGTCTATCGAATAGTTCCGGGTCTTGAAGATCTTGATTGGCCAGGGATCTTGCGCGGTGCAATCAATCGCATTCCCCAGCCACGAGATGCAGATGGCGATGAGTGCGGCGATTCGATTCCTGTCAACGTCTCTCAACGGTTTCCTCAAGGCAAACGCATCTAAATCCGGACCGAGTCAAATTGACCCTTGGGCAAATTTTGGATGTGCTTAAACAGGGGGATGCAAAACGAGCATCTCTGCGCCAAGTTGGACTGGTTCAAGACCTTCCGTGATGGCGCTCAAAGGGAACCACGAAGTGGTGCATGAGGAAGTGAAGAGCTTTCTGGA
>Ga0055584_100005421_pt1 | contig 12501 bp, 16 predicted proteins | sample OSDHelmetaG_FD_58716 | JGI IMG/M metagenome (GOLD analysis project Ga0055584, IMG submission 58716) | Pelagic marine sediment microbial communities from the LTER site Helgoland, North Sea, for post-phytoplankton bloom and carbon turnover... | ecosystem: Environmental > Aquatic > Marine >... | reverse complement strand
ACTGACCTTGATTTTGTTGCTGACCACTGCGGGGTCAACTGCTTTTGCACAAAGCTCAACAACACTAGAATCATCACGCGGAGAATACGTGGCGCGGCTGGGCAATTGTGTTGCTTGTCATACCGTTGAGGGTGGTGAACCCTATGCGGGCGGCCTAAAAATGGCAGTGCCGAAACTCGGTGCTATATACACTACTAACATTACCCCCGACTCCGAAACTGGCATCGGTGATTATTCTTTTGAAGATTTTGACAAAGCAATGCGCAAAGGTATAGCCAAAGATGGTCATCATCTTTATCCAGCAATGCCTTACCCTTCCTATGCCAAAATGACGGAAGACGATATGCGATCCGTCTACGACTACTTTATGAATGAGGTGGAGCCTGTCAATCTAGCTAATCCGGCGAATGAAATTCCGGCTGTGCTGAATTGGCGTTGGCCGTTGGCGGTTTGGAATGTGATGTTTGGCAAGCTCGATTCGTATCAGGTAGAAGTCGACCAAAGCGAAGCCTGGAACCGTGGTGCTTATCTAGTACAGGGTCTTGGCCATTGCGGTGCATGCCATACACCACGTGGTATAGCGTTGCAGGAAAAAACTCTCGACGAGGACAAAAGCTCTTTTCTGGCCGGCGCACAAATAGACCATTGGTCGGCATCTAGTTTAAATGGTGACATTAATTCTGGTCTAGGGCGCTGGACCGAAGCAGATATTGTCGAGTACCTAAAAACCGGTAAAAACCGTTTTGGTACAGCCATAGGTACCATGGTAGAAGTTATCAATAACAGTACGCAGCATATGACGGATGAAGATTTAACCTCAGTGGCGGTATATCTTAAATCTCTGCCCGCTGTTGCAGAAGTTGGCGATGCGCCTTACGCCTATGACGCAGATGCTGAGGTTGCTTTAGGCAATATGAACTTTGACGAACCGGGTTCCGCTACTTATTATAATTATTGTCTCTCTTGCCATCAGTACGATGGTTCAGGCCATGGTGATCATATGCCGCCTCTTGCAGGCAATCCCATTGTGCTAGATCCCGATGCGTCATCGTTAATCAATCTGACCCTAAACGGTTCACTACGCGTGATTGCGGAAGGTCGCCCCGAGCATTACGACATGCCGTATTTCCGTAGCAGTTTGGATGACGAGCAAATCGCAGACGTAATTAGCTACATCCGTAAGTCCTGGGGCAATAATGCCTCGACTGTAAGTGAAGCCGATGTGACGGGGTTGCGCAATGCTACGGACCCAACTATGAATGATGTTGTGGTCCTACGGATGAAATAGACCATCGCTTACGGTTGTTTCTGGTTGCAAAAATTGTTTACCGAGAGCTTGAATAATATAGCTCGGTGACGCGGGAGTTTGGTTCATACTCGGTTCCCCCATTTACCACTTGTCAAACGCGTTATGCTTTAGTGATGCAACGAGAACTCTAAGAGCGGAGCAAGCCTATGGCGAAAAAGTGGCACCTTGCGCAGCTGAACGTCGGAACGATTAAGTACCCGCAAGAAGATCCGCGCATGGTTGGGTTTATGAGTCGACTCGATGAAATTAATTCTTTAGCTGATCAGAGTCCGGGATTTGTCTGGCGAATGCAAAGCGATAGTGGTAACGCCACGGACATTGATGTTGGAGGAGAACCGTTGTTTCTAGCTAACATGTCTGTTTGGGAATCCCCTGACGCCTTGTTTCAATTCGTCTATAAATCGATGCATCGAGAGGTTATGGTAAAACGCAGTAATTGGTTTGAACTAGCGCAAGATATATACCAAGTACTGTGGTGGATTCCCGCAGGACATACTCCAACAGCACAGGAAGGCATGTATAGGCTAGACTTGCTTAAGAAGAATGGTCCAATTCCTGAAGCATTTACGTTTAAAGCACGGTTTCCTTCCCCAGAAAATGAAGAACTTGGTGGCAAGTCAGTATGACTCTTGTTAGACAGCGATCGCTGCATTAACTGATGAGCTTAGCGTTGGTATTTTAAAATATGCCCTTTAAAATCTTCATTCAGGTAGTCAGTATGGATTGGCTTTAGCTGGCAGGAACGATATCCAAATCCGATCATCTTTGCGCTTAGTTTGTTCTTTCTTCCGCGACCTGGATCAACAATAATCACCTCACATTTCGGTTTTGAATGATCTTCTATAAAATTGGCTAGTAGCGCGACATGCTGCTCTTCGTACATTAGATCGCTACCAATTATGAGGTCAAAAAGCCCAAGATTGTCATGGCCATCAGCCCAGTCGGTTTGTTCATAAGCAATAGGCTGCTCTCCATTAAGGAGTGTGTTTCTTAGTAAGAACTTTGCCGCTTCAGGATGATAGTCAGTCGCAGTTATGTCGGCACTTTGCTGGTTTAAGACTAGGCTGGATAGCGCCATTCCGCATCCAATTTCTAGTATTCGCTTAGAACTCGTGCTGTAGTCAGAGATATAGTGAGCTAGAACCAGACTTGATGGCCAAATTACTCCAAATAAAGGCCAGGAGGCGGAGGATATTCCCAGTTTTTCCGCAATGCCTGCAGGGTCATCAAATTCCTGCTTATTCCGAAGCGTACATAGATGAATATCTATGTTTCCAAACTCGATGGTTTGGTAGCACAAGCGGAGTTTTGTCATTAAGCTGCCTCACAGTTTGAGCGCTAAGCCAGCTATCACTGATAAATGACAAAACGAGAATGTCACTATAGGTTATAGAAACTCGCTAAAATGACAACGCATTTAGCAAGTCAGTTAATGCCACCTTATTTAGGGTCAAATACTCGAATTACGTGCTTGCGTCCAATAATCCGTCAGCTATCACCAAAGATAATGCCAGACTCAATAATTGCTAAAGAACTGTTTAGTGCTGCTGCCTTCGTGGTTACCGTCGCACTATTTGTGCCCTATATTCGATCCATTCGTAAGGGCCAAACCATACCTCATGTTTTCTCATGGACAATCTGGGCGTTAGGTACGTTTATCGTGTTTTTTGCACAGCTTGTTGGTGGTGCAGGAGTTGGTGCATGGCCAATCGGATTCAGTGCCTGTGTAACCTGTTACATCGCGGTTCTCGCCTATTTCAAAAGGCATCAATCTTCTATTACGACGCTTGACTGGTTTCTGTTCGCCCTCGCGCTAACAGCCTTACCCGCTTGGGGGCTAACTTCAGACCCATTATGGGCGGTGGTTCTATTGACCACAGCAGACATAATTGGCTTTGGACCTACAGTTCGCCGGGCGCATTTCCAGCCTCATCAAGAGCATGCGGGCTTCTTCGCACTGGGCGCATTTCGCAACACATTAGTGGTTCTGGCTCTCGAGAGTTATTCATGGACCACCGTGTTATTTCCTGCTGCTGTTGGTATCGCCTGTTTGTTTCTTGCGTGTTTCCTATACATGCGTAGGAGAATCATATCGGTGAAAGATAAGGGAGAAGGATAGTGCCAAGTTTAACAATTAGGATTGTTCAGCACTCGTTTGTGCACCTGAATTTCTAATCATTCCCCTGTGTATAATAGTATTTCGAAAACTATCAAAATAAGCGTATGTAAATAAGCTTATAGGTAAATAGGAGTGATTGCAGTATGTCACTCGCTGCGCTCTATACAGAGTTAAAGGATACAAAAACATGCAACCAGTAGTCGCAAATAATAAACCAGCAAAAGTCGCGTTAACTAAAGACGAGGAATATTACTTTTGTGTTTGTGGGCGTTCCAGCAAACAACCCTTTTGTGATGGTTCCCATGCTGGTACCGATTTTAAACCTAAACCATTTACGGCAGATGCCAACGACGATGCCTATTTGTGCCAGTGCAAACACTCTGCAGGTTTGCCGTATTGCGATGGAAGCCATAAACAATTTGATGAAGACGCAATTGGGAAAGAAGGCCCTGGCGTAAAACCCAAAGAGACTGAGGCTCCTGTTGCTAGTGCAACAAAAGAAGAGCCGACCGTTGAGTTCATCCATCAGCTTGCCAGGGAAGGCCTATCTAAAATGGGTCACCACGGTCCCATGACTTCGATGGGCGTCCCACGCCACCAGTTACCCCATTGGGACGATTTACAGATTATGACAGCTCAAATGGCAACTAAACCGTTGCTTGAAGATGTGGCTGTTAGAAGTGAGTTAGTTATTGGCTCAAAAGCAAAGAAACCACTGAAATTGAAAATTCCTTTATTTGTCTCTGATATGAGCTTTGGTGCCTTATCGGAAGAAGCGAAGCTGGCATTGTCAAAAGGTGCAGAGTTGGCTGGTACCGGTATATGTTCTGGTGAGGGAGGTATGTTACCTGAAGAGCAGCAAGCAAATTCACGCTATTTCTATGAGTTAGCTAGCGCTCAATTTGGATACGATGAGTCTAAACTTAAAAATGTTCAGGCATTTCACTTTAAAGGTGGGCAGGGAGCAAAAACTGGGACGGGTGGACATCTTCCGGGTAATAAAAATATTGGTAAAATTTCAGAAGTTCGCGGTATTCCAGAAGGTAAATCAGCAATATCTCCGCCTACATTTAAAGACTTACACAGCGCGGAAGATTTTAAGAAAATGGCAGATCGGGTGCGCCAAGTTACTGGCGGTATACCTATTGGATTTAAGCTAAGCGCAAATCATATTGAAAAAGATATTCAATTCGCCTTAGATGCTAGTGCTGACTACATCATTCTTGATGGTCGTGGCGGCGGCACAGGCGCTGCTCCAGAAATATTTAGAGACCATATAAGTGTGCCAACCATTCCTGCATTGGCTAGAGCCCGTCGTTACTTGGATGATCAAGGCGTCAGTGGAGACGTTACATTGATAATAACGGGCGGATTACGAGTGCCGATAGATTTTGCAAAAGCAATGGCCCTAGGTGCTGATGGTGTCGCTATCTCAAATAGTGCAATGCAGTCCATAGGTTGCGTAGCCGCCCGAATGTGTAATACCAATAATTGTCCGGCTGGCATTGCTACGCAGAAAGCAGATTTGCGGCAGAGACTTAATGTGGAAAAATCAGCCAAGCAACTCAATAATTTCTTTGAATCTTCCGTGACTTTAATGCAGGTTATGGCGCGGGCGTGTGGGCATGATTCTTTGGATAAATTTGATAAAGAAGATCTCGCAACTTGGCATCGAGACATGGCTTTATTGAGTGGCGTCAAATATTCGGGGGTACTGGAGCCATCGTAATCGGTATCACAAGTTGAAGTTTCGTGATGTTCTATTTAAGTAAACAAGATCAAAATCAACGAATGAATTTTGCTCGTAGGCGTGCTCCACAATGAATGTGAATACGCCAATCTCACTGCTCTTCGTGTGTGTTGAAAATTCTAATCGCAGTCAAATGGCTGAAGCTTTTGCCAGGATTCATGGCGGGGATACTGTGGAGGCATATAGTGCAGGATCAAAGCCCAGTGGTGTGATTAATCCAAAGGCAATAGCGGCTATGGCAGAGCTAGGTTATGACCTTTCAAGGCATAAAAGTTTGTCGTTAACCGATATTCCAGATATTAACTTCGATTTTGTCGCAACCATGGGTTGCGGTGATGCGTGCCCTTTTGTGCAGGCAAAAGACCGTGGCGATTGGGGTATTCCAGACCCAAAAAATTTGGGGGTCCATGAGTTTCGTCAAGTTCGAGATGAAATCGAGACTAGGGTTAGGAGTGTGCTTAAAAAATTAACGCTTGTGAGAGTCGATTCACCAGCGGCACAAAAGTAAGAAACAAGTGCTGAAAACTACTCACGATCGGGACTAGATTGGTTTGCTAACATATTAAGATAATGAAAAATATATCTGCTGCTTTCCTGCTTTTATTATTCCTAAAGCCCACTTTTTCTATGGATAGTGAACCTGTCAATAAGCTTCAATTAAATAAAGAACTGATCGTACTATCGGCACCAGTTACAGGTGATCCGTACTACGCCGATGTTGCTGATGAAATTTTCGATTTTCATATTCAATACGCTCGTCAAATAATAGGCCGCGATAATGCACTGATATTGGTAGATGACGGAGCCTATGATCGTTATGCACGAGAACTCGGGAAGGAGTTCGTTAAAGTTGCTCCGATGGCAGATATTTGGCTGCGTGACTTTGGCTTATCAAATGCTCAACATCCCATTATGTTTCGTTACAGCGCAGAAGGCCAAGGTCGTGGTAAAAAGGGGCAGCGCGATGCTGATATTGTACAAGAGCAGTTAGCTATGGTGGCTGACAAAGCGAATATCTCGTTCCTTGAAACCGAGCTACTAAACGATGGAGGAAATTTTGTCGACGACTATGAGGGTAACGTGGTTATCAGTCGAAAATTTTTAAGAGATAATGCTCTAACAGAAGAGCAGGCGCGTAGATTATTGCGCAGATTGATCAACATTGAAAACGTCGCTTTCATTGATTCTGATGAGCAAGGAGGGTTGGAGCATGCAGATGGAGTGGTTGCCTTTGTCGATACCAATACACTAATCATTAATTCGTATAACAACGATCCACAGTATGCTGAAAGCTGACCTTCGAGCTGGTTTGCCAGATGTAACCATTCACGAAATCGTTACACCTTACGATGATAGTGCTGTTTATGACGAGCGCTTTGGGTCGGCCTGTGGGCTGTATACTAATGCTCTGGTAACGCCCGATAGAATTTACTTGCCTCAATTTGGTATTCCTGAGGATGAGATTGCAATAAATCAAGTTCGTGCTGCCACGGCTAGAGAGGTGGTTCCGGTGCCCTCGCACCAAGTATGTGCGATGGGGGGTGGTATTCGGTGTATGTCTTGGCAATTACGCGGTGAGAATGCAAAGTTACTATTAGAGTATTTTGAGTGAGAAGAGAATAATATGACAACGTATACCAGACGACGATTAGTTCTATGCACGCTGACAGCCCTTTTCTTCCTAGGCCAGCCAGCTCTTGCTCAATACGCTACCGAGTGGGGTTCAGATCCGTCGATCGAGCAGATATCAGAGCATGTTTATCGCTGGGGTGGGGGCTCGAATTACCCAATTAACGCGCTTTTCATTCCTACCGATGAGGGTATTGTCCTGATCGATGGGCCAGTTTCACCGTGTGACGGGGCAAACAGTAACTGGATAAAGGAAGAGCTTGAGCAGCGTTACGATGTTCCGGTTCGATACGTCGTACTCAGTCACGATCACATGAGCCACATTTGCGGTACGGCCGCTTTTACCGATACCGCCGTCACTATTGGGCATAAAAAACTTCGGCCGCATTTACTTAGGGAGGGGCGGGTCGCAGCCATTCCAAGCATCTCTTTTGAGGAATCTCTAGATATTGACGTGGGAGGCGTTAAGATTGTTCTTTATTATTTTGGGCCGACGCATAGCGACAACCTAATCGTTACGCATATTCCGCAAGACGGAGTACTATTTGCACCTGATTTGGCGCGACCAGCCAACTTGTTACCGCTACCGGACTTTCGTGACTTGGACGTCGATAATACGATCAAGGTGCTTGGCATACTTTCGCGACTAGAAAATGTTGATATTGTCGTCCCAGGGCATTTTTCACCAACGACCAACCAAGACTATTTCGTGAAGTTCCGAGCATATCTGCAGGCAATGCGAGAACGCGTACTGGGTTATATGGTGGAAGAGCGGCCGCTCGAAGAAATTCTAAGCCTAGTGACAATGGAGGATTTTGATCACTACGAAAACCTCGACCAAATGCTCGAGAAAAACGTCGTAACGATGTACGACTACTTATATCGATATAGGGAATCTAACTATCCTGCAGAGATGTCGATTCGAGCACTGGACTAGGGGGCTTTAGGATAGGAGGTCGTTAGTTGCCTAGCGCACGGATTGGTCTATTTAGGCTGCAAACTTGCGAATCGAATTTAGGCGGAACCTAGCGGGATTATTGCTAGAAAGATGAGGACGTCGTTAATTATGGTGTATGACCACTTTGGGCAATCAACGGCCATTCGCTAATTAGAGAAATGAGACGGTTCTATATATTGGTTTGCAAGTTGTTACGTTTTTGAAGATAGAATTATACCGATACCACTTTAGCCAATGTGATGACAGATATTAAATGGACACAGTAGGACATAGCTATTGGTTGCAAGATAGTCTTGACCCGGACAAGGTAGCGATCCATACCGTCGCTCGGGTGACTTCAGTCCAAAGGGGAAGGTATGTCGTAAGTAGTGGGTTGATAGAAGTGTTTGCCGAGCTGTTAGGTAATTTCTTCTACTCCGCAAATTCATCGACAGACTTGCCAACGACCGGAGACTGGGTTTATGCGGATTTCTATGATGATGATACTCACGCAATTATCCATAGCGTCGTTCCTAGAAAAACCCTTTTAAAAAGAAAGGCAGCTGGCAAGCTAGTCGATTTTCAGCTAATCGCCGCAAATATTGATGTCGCTTTTATTATGCAGTCAGTGGATTATAATTTCAATTTGCGGAGGTTGGAACGTTATCTCGTCATGATTAATGAGAGTGGGATTACTCCGGTTGTTCTTTTGAGTAAGTGCGATCTTGTTCCCAAAGCGGAAATTCAAAAAATTATCGAGAGCGTTCTAGCAATCTCCTCCCAGACAGAGGTAATGGCTTTTAGCAATTTAAGTGGTGTAAATATAGATGCTATTAAGGCTGTATTGTTGCCCGGCCACACCTATTGTTTACTGGGTTCCTCTGGCGTCGGAAAAACGACTTTGCTAAATAGTCTCGTGGGTGACTCGCAGTTTGAGACACAATCTGTGAGCAAGAAGCAGAACAAAGGAAAACATACCACCACTAGCCGTGAATTAGTTCGCTTGGATAATGGTTCCATAGTTATAGATACCCCAGGAATGCGAGAATTAGGGAACATGTCTGTTGATGCTGGCATTGACGAAACTTTTTCGGAAATTATAGAACTGGTCCAAAACTGTCAGTTTGGTAACTGTTCGCACACCAATGAAAAAGGCTGCGCCATTGCCGCAGCTATAGCAGATGGGACTCTGTCTAATCAGCGCTATAGCTCTTACACAAAAATGAAGAAAGAATCTGCATTTAATGAAATGTCGTATTCAGAGAAAAGAAAGATAAGGATTTTGGAAAGTTGATTAAATCAACCATGAAGGCGAAACGTAGATAGCCTAAATTCGAAATGAATATCTTCTCTGGGAAATTAGTAACTATTTAATCTGTCAGGAGTACCGTATGAAAAAGTTCTATTTAATAGCCGCAATTTTTGGTGCTGTAATTCCATGTATATTTTTCTTTGGCTTTTTTCAGCAAAGTGGGATTAACCTATTGGCATTCATCTCTGCACTTTTCGTGAACGGGGCAGCTGGTGGTTTTAGTGCAGATTTACTCATATCTTCTTTTGTATTCTGGGCATTTATGTGCCAGCAACAAGGGCGAGCGAACGGTCCCAATCCGGCTTTGTTCATTGCCGTAAATCTCTGTATAGGATTATCGTGTGCGCTTCCTGCATATCTTTATGTAAGAGAGAAGTCTTAAGCAAGTCGATTATAGCGACGCGTAAGGTGATTGGTTGCTACGGTTATGTGACCCGGTAGTGAAACAACAAATAATATGTGTACCCAGAACCAGAAACTGCTTTGTAGAAACTTCTGGAGTAGCATGATAAGGGTGGAGCACATAGGCCAAACCAACGCATATTCCTGCTAGGGCATTGACTAGCCCAGCGTAGTGAGTTGCCTGGCTGGTTATACAATTTTCGCTATTCATTTCAGACTCCGAGCAGTGCCTCTGTTCGTAAATTGCATTATTGAATAGTTTTACAATTGAATTTAGATCCTTGTCTTTCCCAACTGGATAGTGATTTTTTGAGACGTTAAAGCCTCAAAAACCACTTTGTCAAATTTCGGTGGCCCAAACTTACCTTTAGCATTATTGGAAAAACCCACGAGTTCTTTAGGTATACCAAACATGCCGGTAGTTAGTTCACCGTTGCTATCCTCGTCAAAAATTGCACTCAACGCATACTTTCCGGGTGACAAATCCTTGATTTCAAAATTTGTACTACCCTCTACCGATACAGGCTTAGTCATACTTACTATCGGTTTCTTAAGGTAGTTATCGACGGTTGAGAACAATGAAAGAATAATATGTCCTTTACTTGGGGCGGCACCGCTAACGTTGATCTGCAGTGTGATGGTGTTTTGATCAGAATAGGCCGGAACCACCATACAAATTAACAATAATATGGTGGCTACTAATCTATTTCTCATTGAGTTTATCCCTTACCTCAGATAATAGGGTGTAGGTTTGATAACGTAAAAGGAACCCTTCGAAAATCAACCGAGTTAATAATGTGCCAAATACTAGCGCTGGAATCCATGCCCAATTTTCATGGCTATATAGCCACCATGTGCCATAAAACGTGCCGCCAATTCCAGCCCAAAATAGGAACTGAAGAGCGACAGGCATAATAAATTTTCTGAACAACAAATAGTCTTTCATAACAGCTAAGAAAACTAGTTGGTGGAAAACTAAAGGATTACTTTTTAGCAAGCAATGTAGGTTGATGCAAATCAACAATTTTGGGTTATAAGTGTCGAAAATGATTTTGAAATCAAATTGATTGGGCTTTTTGGGCAATGAGTCGCCATTCAAAGCGCTGCTTAGTCAGCTTGGAGTAAATAGCTGTTATTGTCCCAAAATGGTTAGCCATATTTGGTTTTTAATGCACGGAAAACAAGGTAAAACCTCTTATCCTAAGTTCTATTCGGTTTTACGTTTCTGAGACATTCTCTCGGCATCAGCGTTCATTATATTGAACGTAAACCTCAATTCGCCTATTTTTATATTATTCCTTCCGTCGATATGTGCGGCACCAATCATTATCTTGCTGCAAGTTCTAACTTCGGATAATCAATGTATCCTTCGGCACCACCACCATAAAAAGTACTTGGGTCCGCTTCAGCTAAAGGTGCTGAGAGCCTAAGTCGTTTCGGTAAGTCAGGGTTGGCGATAAACGGTGTCCCAAAGGCTATAAAGTCACTGTAATTGTTGTTCAAGCTTTCTTCGGCCATTTGGCCTGTGTAACCGCCGTTGGCAATGTATGCGCCATTAAATTTCTGACGAAGGGATACAAAATCAAAGGGGTTGCTTTCAATTTGACCAAAATTTTAAACCACATGTAAATAGGCCAAATTGTATTGGCTGAGCTTAAAAGACCTTCAAGCAGCTTCTCGTGAGGTGGTTTTATTTCGTTGTCGAAAACGACATCCGAACTTTTCAACTGGAAGGAAGTTTTTGAATAAATAAAGTAACTTCGCCAACATTAAATCCGAATTTGGTTAGCGTTGCTTTATTGATCACTGAGTTTTTATCAACCAAATACATCCAATCGTCAAAACTGATATCCCAGGTAGAGCCGTCGACGTTTAATAAAACGCTGTATTTCCAATTCATTGCGATGCCGTTGGTACCGCCCTTAGCTGGCGCTGGGACATCGCTGGCGGAGCCGCTGTATTGCCCGTTTTCGAGTTTAGTCAGGTTCCAACTCCGGTACTGTTTTTCACCATCGTTGTAGATAAAAGTTTCATCAAGAACTCCTTCGGTTCCCTCCCAGTGTCCATTTAGATCGGCAACGAAGGTGCGCGTAACCTTACCGGAGCGATTTTGGACAATTCCCCATGCTTTTAACTCACCGTTAAAAAAGGAGTCTAGTTCGAGCTGGGGTGTTGAGTCGGTGTAATCATCGAGTGCAGCCGTGCACCCCAGCACTGATAAAAGTAAAAGCGCCAATCCTAGTTTTTGCATTTGATATTCCTAGTGAGTTGCACTCGCATTGATCCTTCTCCTCAACGTTTTATCTAGGTGGAACAAGCTTGGAAGTAGTAAAGCCCAACTAGTGGCGAGAATCAGGGCGGTTGTAAAGAGTCCGAAGGGGAATTCAACCGCGTTAAATCTCCAGCCAGCGAGATAAGAAATTGTGCCAAAGCATCCCCCGAACAGAGCAACTGCGGGTGTGGGGAATTGCCCAATTTTCGCAATACTATGATTGAGGGTTAGTGAAAAACCGAACCAAAGAACGAATAACCAGATAGGCCAGCTTGCGAATTCAAAGACACCTGCGTAGGTAAATGCTAGATCTATACCAATACCGATAAAGGCAATGGGCATTATTTTTACGTCGGCTGACTTGGTCGGGCTGAAAAAGAAATGTAATCCAATTAAAAGCAGAGCAACTGGTAACGCTCGATTTTGACCCAACACCAAGGTAAACCAAAAGCACTGGAACATAAGCGCTTGTCCTATCTGCCATTTTGTCATCAATACTATCGTTGTTAGCTTAAAGTCTCTATACGTTACTTTTAGAGAAACGGATCATTTTTTCTTTAGAAGGACAATGTCGGTAGAGGCTCAACTATCACTGGTACTAGCCCCGTTTCGATAATTACGGTAGCGACCTCATTCGAGAGGAGGTGATCTAATCACAGTTGCTCATCAGGAATGTTCTTCGAGCGCGATGTGTTTAGCAATATCACCAAGTGGCTGTTTTATACTGCGATTTCAACCGGTCGACGCAACAGTTTACTCTCTTATCAAAGA
>Ga0055584_100005420_pt1 | contig 12501 bp, 10 predicted proteins | sample OSDHelmetaG_FD_58716 | JGI IMG/M metagenome (GOLD analysis project Ga0055584, IMG submission 58716) | Pelagic marine sediment microbial communities from the LTER site Helgoland, North Sea, for post-phytoplankton bloom and carbon turnover... | ecosystem: Environmental > Aquatic > Marine >... | reverse complement strand
TATCGGGTGCAGCGTCACTCCGAAGGTTGGATCGTGAGCCTCCTGGTGTCGGGGGCGCAGGACAAGTCTGGCAGTCCGGTCTATGGCGACTCACCCATCCGCAATGTGGAGGTCGACAAATCCGGTCAAGTGATCGGTTACCACGTCAGCCGCTGAACGGGAGCGGGATCACCCGGTTGGTTGTTCCGCGTCCAAGACTTCTTTCACTTTCCCGAGCAGCGCCTGGATCTGGAACGGCTTTTGCACGAACCCGGCGAGTCCCTTGCCGGTGAACCGATCCACGGCTTCCTGCTTGTTGTAACCACTCATCAGAATCACCCGGATTTCCGGACGGACGCGTCGCAATTCGCGAAAGGTATCCACTCCATCCATGTGCGGCATGGTCAGATCGAGCAGTACGAGGCGAAACGTGCCGGGTTCTTCGTTGAATCGTTCCAGGCCTTCTTTGCCGTTTGCCGCCAATCGCGTGGTGTAGCCCGCGCTCTCCAGCATTCGCGCCGCGGTGGCGCGGACTGTTTCTTCGTCGTCCACCACCAATACCAGGCCCTCGCCGCGGGTCTTGGCGAGTGAGGGCAATTCTTGTTTGGCATCTTCGGCGGTTCCATCATCGCAGGGGAGCAGCAGTTTGAAAGTCGAACCGCGTTCCGGCTCGCTGTAGACCTTCAACGTTCCTTTGTGACCGCGCACGATTCCGAGCACGGCGGCCAAGCCCAATCCCCGGCCGGTAAATTTGGTGGTGTAGAAAGGATCGAAAATACGATCCCGTGTCGCGCGATCCATGCCGCAGCCGGAATCGCTTACCTCAATATAAACATAGTCACCTTCCGGAATTTCGGGTGCCAGATACGTTTCTTTGAGATACTCCCGATCGACCCGCATCAGACCGGTGGCGATGCTCACGTTTCCGCCCTTTTCGCCGATGGCCTCCGAGGCATTGATGACCAGGTTCATCACGATCTGGCGGATCTGGGTCGGGTCGGCCGCAATGGCGGGCAGGCCCTGGGAGAGATTGAAATTGAGGATTGCGGTCTTGTTGATCGAGACCTGTAGCAATTGCACCATCTCGTCGACGAGGGCGCTGAGATCGATACGCTTGATCACGAACCGCCCCCGGCCGGAGTAGGCGAGCATCTGCTTGCACAGGTCGGCGGCGCGAATGGAGGCTTTCTCCACATCTTCGAGATAGGGATGCAGCGGCGACATGGATGGCATTTCCATCTGCGCCAGATTGACGTTGCCGAGGATCGAGGTGAGGAGATTGTTGAAATCGTGGGCGATGCCGCCGGCAAATACTCCCAGACTCTCCAGTTTTTGCGCCTCCTGCAGCTTTTGATCCATGCGCATCTTTTCGCGTTGCGCCTCGTTCAATTCGGTGAGGTCGCGCATGGAACCCACGACGCGCTGGGCTTCGCCCTCAGTATCGCGCGAAATATAGGCATGATCCTGCACGTAAAGGTAACGACCGTCGGCGCTGCGAAAGCGATATTCTGCTTTCCACAGCGTTGCCTCCGGATCTTGCAGGCAGACCTCGAAGGATTTCCAAGTCTCCGCGACATCGTTCGGGTGAATACGCTCCTTCCAGCAGTCCCATGACCACGCGTCGCCGCGATTGCCGCTGTCGAACATCCGTTGGTGAGTCTCGTTGCACCAGACCCGTTTGCTGCGAAGGTCGACATCCCAAACTGCATCACGGGATGCCTCCACGGTCAGCTTCAACCGTTCCTCGCTTTGCTTCAGCGCACTTTCTGCGTTGATGCGATCGGTGATTTCGAAAGCCATGCCGCCCACGGACACTGTGCCGTCCGAATTGGGGAGCGGAAACTTGCTGACCAGCCAATGCTTCATCCGCAGATGTGCGTCGGGCACATGCTCGATCAATTGAATTGCCTGACGAGATTCCATCACGCGCCGATCATTTGCCTGAACGGTGTCCGCGACATCGGCGGGAAGATAGAACTGATCTTTTTGGCCCAACAATTCATCGGCGCTCTTGTGGAACATCGTCTCGAACGCGCGGTTCGCGTAGCGGATCCGATGCTCGTGGTCTTTGATCCAGGCGATGGCTGGCGCATTGTTCATGAACCGACGGAATCGATCCTCACTCAGGTGAAGGGCGTGCTCGGAGGCCATCCGGTCGGTAATGTCCATCTCAGAGCCGATCATGCGGATGGCTTTGCCGTTCGCATCGCGAATGATCCGGCCGCGATCCAGGATGTGTGCGTATTTTCCGTCGGCCCGGCGATACCGATACTCACCGCCCCAGTTAAGACTCTCGCTTGCGAGTGCGTCGGTCACCGAGTCCAGGATGCGCTCCTTGTCTTCGGGGTGCAATCGGTCGGCCCACCAATCGGAGGTTTCGACGATCTGATCGTCCGTGAAGCCCCAGTGCGACTTGATACCCGGACTCCACCAGACGAGGTTGGTTCTCAGGTCCCAATCCCGGACGGTGTCGCTGGTGGCGCGGGAAAGCTGTAGAAGTGTTCCTGATTCTCCTTGGAATTTTGCTCCGCCAGAATGCGTGAAGTGACGTCCCAAAAGATGCCTTGGATGGCGTTGATTTCGTCACCGGCACGGAGTGGCTTCTTTACCACTTGAATATATCGCGTGGTACCATCCGGAGCGGAGAATTCTTCGATGGTATCGAGCGGTTTCCCGGTATCAATGACCTGTTGGTCGCCTTTGGGATACCTGGCTGCCAGTTCCGCCGGGAAGAAATCTTCGTCGCGTTGGCCGATCAAATCTTCGGAGGTGCGTCCGACGAACTGGCAGAACTGCGGATTCACGTATGTGAAACGCAATTCGCGATCTTTGACGAAGATTGCCTGGTCCAAATTCTCCACCAAAGCCTGATACACATCCTGTGTCAGCTTTGGCTCTGTGGGGGCCGTCATGGGTGGCCGCAGACTATCGCTTCGATCCTTGAGTGCAAGCCGCTTCATCCGGCGTTGACGTGAGCGGATTTCCTTCGACACTTGGGAGATCATTATGCGCGAAATGGCAGCTCTTTCTCTCCTTCTATTGATCGGCGTATCGAACGGGGCGGGGGACTCCATTCCTGATGAACCCATCCGGATCGGGCACGTGCCCCAGTTTGTTTTCGACCGGCACATTGTGGACAATCACTGGGCTCTCAAATACAAGCGGCAGGCGGTCCGCCGGGTGGTTCATCCGACGATCAAGCATCCGGGCAATCCCATCATCGGCGAGGATCAACCCTCCTACGTGGCGGTGTTGCGGGATGAGGAAACCGGGCTGTTTCGCATGTACTATCAGGCGAATTTCCTGATCGGTGCGGGAATTTTGCCGGATGAGAATCAGGAGACATTGCCGAGTGCGACGGCCAAGACAAAGGGGCGCAAATACCGGACCCATGTTGCCTATGCGGAATCCAAGGATGGCACGAATTGGACACGTCCGGATTTGAACCTATTTCCTTGGCACCGGCAGAAGCCTAACAATATCGTGCTGGGGCGGGTCGATCGGCCGGATATGGAAACGTGCGCGCCGGCGATTTTGGAACTTCCGAAGCGGGATCAGGACGGCTTCCGATATTGGCTGATGTATCGGGCCAAGGGACGGAAAGGGAAGGACGTCAACGGCATTCGGGCTGCGGCGTCCAAGGACGGCATTCATTTCGAACCGCAGGATGATTATTTGCTGTATCACCTGCATAGCGACCATCCGAACACCCTTGTTCATGACGCCGCTCGCAATGAATACGTGCTCTACTGCCGCGCGAAAGATATCTATCGGTTGTGGGGCGACAATATGTTGGACACCGGAGCCTCCCGGCGAGTCGCACGGATCGCCAACCAAGATTTCTTGAGCGGTTGGGGTGAAAGCGGCGGACCGCAGACCATTCTGATTCCGGACGAACGCGACAACGAAACCCACTACAACTTCTTCTACGGCATGCCGGTCCGGATTCACGCGGGTGTCTACTTCGGGTTTCTGGAGCCGTTCCGAATGAATGATTTCATCCACACAGAACTCACTGTCAGTCGCGATGGCGTGAATTGGATCCGATTTCCGCAGCGGGCCAAGTTTATCGAATACGGACCAGACGGTTCCTGGGATGACGAAATGATCTTCGGCAGTCCCAGCTGGGTCGAGGTCGGTGACGAATGGTGGTTCTATTACAGCGGTTGGGATGGAGCACACGGGACGGCGGACCGTACCGGCGGCATCGGTCTCGCCAAGCTTCGCAAAGAGGGGTTCGTTTCACTGCGAGGACCGGCCGGCGGAGGGGTGGTCTGCACCCGACGGCTCATCTGGCCCGGCGGCGAACTCCGGGTGAACGCCGATGCGAGCCAGGGCGAGCTGAAGGTCCGGGTCAGCGATGCGAAACGAAAACCGATCCCCGGATTCGACTACCAAGATTGCACGGAGTTTACCGGCGATGCCGTGCGCCATACCGTTCGCTGGGGCGGTGGGAAACTGAGTGACCTGGCTGGTCGCGAAATCCGCCTGGAGTTTCAGCTGACCAATGCGGATCTCTACACCTTCGTCTGTGCCGGCTCTGACGGGTGAAATTCACACAAAAGATCTTGCGCATTTCGGCGCAAATCCACTAAGCCCCGCACTGCAACATGAGCAAGGTATTGATCATTGGAGCCGGCGGAGTCGGTCGGGTCGTCACCCACAAGTGCGCCGGGCTTCCGGAGGTGTTCTCGGACATCACACTGGCGAGTCGCACGCTTGCCCGCTGCGACACGATTGAGGGTGAGCTGTCGCGTGAAATCCGGACCGAGCAGGTCGACGCCGACAAGGTTCCGGAACTCGTCGCGTTGATCCGGAAAGTTGAACCCAAGGTGGTTATCAACGTGGCCTTGCCCTACCAGGATCTGACGATCATGGACGCCTGTCTCGAAACGGGCGTCGACTATGTCGACACCGCCAACTATGAGCCGCTGGATACCGCCAAGTTTGAATACAAATGGCAGTGGGCCTACCTGGAACGTTTCAAGGAAGCCGGGCTGATGGCGCTGCTCGGATCCGGGTTTGATCCTGGAGTAACCAACGTTTTCTGTGCGCACGCACAGAAGCATCTGTTCGATCGCATCGACACGATCGACATTCTCGATTGCAATGCCGGGGATCACGGCTATCCCTTCGCCACCAATTTCAATCCCGAGATCAACATCCGCGAAGTGTCCGCCAACGGTCGCTATTGGGAAGCCGGTGAGTGGAAGGAAACGCAGCCGATGGAAAAGCGTTGGGACTTCGACTATCCCGGCGTTGGCGTGAAGGCGTCCTACCTGATGTATCACGAGGAGATGGAATCGCTGTGCCAGAATATTCCCGATCTGAAGCGCATTCGTTTCTGGATGACCTTTGGCGATTCCTACCTCAAACATCTCAATTGTCTGATCAACGTGGGCATGACCGGTATCGAACCGGTGGATTTCCAAGGGCAGAAGATCGTCCCGTTGCAATTCCTCAAAGCGCTCCTTCCTGATCCCGCATCGCTCGGACCGCGCACCAAAGGCAAGACCTGCATCGGCTGCCTGGTGGTGGGGGAGAAAGATGGTCAACCCAAGAAGGCTTTCATCTACAACTCCTGCGATCATCAGGAATGCTTCAAGGAGACCAACGCCCAGGCCGTTTCCTACACCACCGGCGTGCCGGCGATGATCGGTGCCAAGCAGATCCTCGAAGGTACCTGGCGCAAACCGGGCGTCTGGAACATGGAACAACTCGATCCCGATCCCTTCATGGCCGATCTCGATCAGTATGGCCTGCCATGGAAAGTCGTCGACATGTCGGGTGTTGATGTCTTCGAAGACTAAGCCGTAACGATGCAGTTCAGATCTGCCGTTGCCTGGAATCACAGCCCGTAGGATGGTCTTGGTGGGGTTGTTGCCAAAATCGTAGCGGTGACTTTTAGTCGCCGGCCTTGTTGGAGACGAACCTTCGAAAAAAGCTCGCAGGCAAAGCCCGACGCGGTGGTTTTCCAATTGACCGGCATCGGTAGCCGAAGGCTCCAAGGCCGGCGGCTGAAAGCCACCGCTACGTTGCTGCCGCAGACGATCATTCTCAGGAAAATGGCGATCAGCATATTTGGTCAACAGCCTCTTCTTGGCCGTCTCCTGAATCGTCGATTGCAAACTTGTTCATTTGCTCTTGGTTCAGTTTTCAGCGCGGCAGGGCGGACCACAGGTCCATTCTACTTTTTCAGCTGCCTGCGTGCGGCTAAGGATTTTTTAATCCGATGGAGATCTGGTGTGCCCGAAGCTCCTCCGCCGTTCCAGCTCGGGGCCATACCCAATCCGCTGAATCTCTCACCGCGTGGCGGTATCGTGTTCGAGTTGGAGTAGTGTCGCCATTTCCGTCGATGAAATCAGTGCCGACGGACCAGTGCTTGCATTGCATTTCTCCTACGCGGGTGTATCGGAGCGGACGCCCGCACATGTAGTCGGTCATTCTCTGGGGACGGATATCAACTGGCAGTTGGTTAAGATCATCTGGTGCAGCGCCAAATCGAAGTGTGTATCGCTTCAGTGCAATGGCGGTGGCAGCCATTGAAGCCAGAGTCTGATGTTCGAATTTTCGTTTCGTGAATGACGCGATCCATTTGCCTGTCGCGTGGTACGTTCCGAGATAGTAGCTGGGCAAATTGGTGTACGATGCGATCAATGCGGAGAAATCCTCCTGCGCGGATTGGAGGGAAGAGGTTGCCTGCAGTCGCCGCATGATGGCTACGGTTCCGTGGAGCAGTTCAAGTGACTTCGCTTCATCATGGTATGACAGCCAAAGCGGCCACGCGATGGTGTTGACCGTGCCGGCGGCCGCGGCAATCGGATCTTCGAGAAAGAGATTCAACGGGACCCGGTTGGTTGATGGACACAACTGCCAGAAAAGCTCTGATGTCTTGGCGATCTCGGTACGATACGCTCTTAGGTCTTTCCAAGTAGAGGCATGTTCCCACAGTTTCTCGGTGAGCAGTGAGTCCAGAAGATCCACTTTTTCCCATTCGATCTGCCAGACGGCCAATTGTTTGTCTGTCCAGTCATCGTATTGCAGTAGCTCCCATTGGCTACAGAAAGCGATGTCAATGATGTAGAGCAGGTAACTTTGGTATAACGGGCTGGGAGCGTTATTCCAGATTCCGGCCAGTCGGATGTTGGCGAGCAGATGTTGATGAGCTTCCCGGTGGTAATTCTCGCGCATGTCGTAGGAAGCGGCTGTTTGCAGCCATTGGCTGGCCCTCATCAATTCATATTTCGGATTGTCGAAGTAGTGAGATCCCGTAGTCCAATCGACCAGGGGCCCCCTCCCGGCGCGCCAGTCGCAGCTCCCAATTCACGGAGTTTGTCGCGGTTGGGTTCAATGAGCGAATGCAGTGATATCCAGAGGTTTGTGTAGACCCTTTTTCCTGTGCGGCCGTTGATGTGAAGATGCTCTTCTTGCCATGTATCCCGCGCTATTCCGTCGCCTAAGGATTGCATGGCTGGGGGCAGTGGCACATCAGAGTCGAGATCGTAAAGATAAGGCAGTGACACGACGATGTTAGTCAATGCCGCGGCCAGACGTCCGTTGGTGCCTGTGTTGGTAGGGCAATTTTCCGCCAGTCCCAATTGGATGCCGGCTTCTTCCAATTTCGCCTTGGTGGCCTCGACGAGGGCCTTGCCTCGAAGATGTTCACCCCAACCCGCAAGCAGGATCAAGATGGTCCCGAATGCGGTCAGCTGTAGTGTTCTTCGGAGCCTTTGTCGGGTCTTGGGATTCATCGTCCTTGGTTCTCGGAGTGTCGGTGCCGTGATTCGGTAGGTCAATTATTGCGACTTCGACGCATTGTAGTTCGGCGTGACTGAAGAATTGGCTGCGTCCGGCGAATGGGCTATTTCTTTGCGCCATGAAATCACCAAAGGCGCTCCTCTTGTTTCTGGCAGTAATGTTACTTGCTGGTGGGGCCAACGACGTGTCGGCTGCCCGTAAACCCAACATCATCTTTGTGATGGCGGATGATCTTGGTTACGGGGATCTGGGTTGTTTCGGTCAGCGGTTTATCAAGACGCCGAATCTGGATCGGATGGCGGCCGAGGGGATGCGGCTGACGAGCTTCTACGCGGGGTGCACGGTTTGCCGGCCCTCGCGTCTGTCGCTTTGGACCGGGAAGCACATGGGGCACACGCCGATCTGGTCGAACGCGAAATACGAGTTTGAGAACAATGAACCGACCGTGGCTGAACTGCTGAAGGAGGCGGGCTATGCTACGGGGGGCGTCGGAAAGTGGGCGATGGGTGGAGTCGGCACGACCGGGCATCCGAATGCGAACGGATTCGATTTTTGGATGGGCTACCTCGATCAGGGGGCGGCGCACAACTTCTACCCGACCAATCTTTGGCGAAACCATTACCAGGTGCCGATGCCGGGCAACGAGTTGATGGATCATCCCCAGGCGAGGGGACGGGTGGCCAAGCCGCAGAAACGTCAGACCTACTCGCATGACGTGATGACCACGGAGGCTTTTCAGTTCATTCGCCAGAACAAGTCCAAACCGTTTCTGCTGCACGTTCACTGGACGCTGCCGCATGCCAACAACGAGGGCGGACGCGTGCTGGGCGATGGCATGGAGATTCCGAGCTACGGTCAATACGTCGGTCGCGTGGAGTGGCCTGATACCGAGAAAGGACAGGCGGCGATGATCGGGCGGGTCGATCGTGACATGGGGCGACTCTTCGCCTTGCTCAAGGAACTGAAGATCGACAAGAACACGCTGGTGATCTTCACATCGGACAACGGGCCGCATTCCGAAGGCGGTCACATTCACGAGTTCTTCAACGCCAACGGGCCGCTGCGCGGTTACAAGCGGGATCTCTATGAAGGGGGCATTCGCGTGCCGACGATTGCGCGATGGCCCGGTCGGGTGCAGGCCGGTTCCGAATCTGACGAACCGCTGGCGTTCTGGGATTTCATGCCGACCGCCTGCGAAGTGGCGGGTGCGAAACCGGCGCCAGATACGGACGGCATTTCCTTTCTGCCGACGCTTTTTGGCAAGCAACAGAAATCTCACGATCATCTGTTCTGGCGATATGGTTCCAAACGCGCAATCCGGAAGGGCAAATGGAAATTGGTGCAGACCGGCGCGAAGAAGCCGTTCGAACTGTATGATCTGAGCCAAGACCTGGGTGAGGAAAGCGACCTCGCAAAGAAGCATCCCAGCAAGACGAAAGAACTGGTCGCTCTGATGGATGCGGCGGTGAATTAGTTTTCTCGCGACATCAGTTCCTCGTGGACCCTGTCTTAACCGCAAAGAACGCAGAGATCACAAAGAAATGGGAGTTCAATGGATGGGGGCGTTCGGCTGTCCGATACATCCGGCGATAGCAGAATCCCCTGTTTGCTATCTCTGCGTTCTCTGCGGTTAATTCAATTTCCCCGCACGGATCAAACTTGCCACTGGGTGAAGGGATCGACGACACTCCGCGCCGCATGAATCGGATCGAGCAGCGTTTCGCCCAACTGAAAGAGCAGGGGAAAAAAGCCCTGGTTACGTACATAGGTGCCGGCGATCCCAATCTGGCGGCGACCGAGAAACTGGTCGTGGCCTTCGATCAGGCCGGTGTGGATGTGATGGAATTGGGAGTTCCGTTCAGCGATCCGCTGGCGGATGGACTGGTAAATCAGCTGGCGGCCCAGCGGGGATTGGAATCCGGAACGACGCCGACGCGATTGCTCGAGTCTGTTGCGAACATTCGCAAGGAATCACAGGTCCCGCTCGTTCTCTACATTTACTACAACCTGCTGCATCGACCCGGCATGGAGACGTTCATCAAGGACGCGGCCGCAGCGGGTGTTGACGGTTTGCTGGTGTTGGACCTTCCGCCGGAGGAAGCCGAGAGCTACGAACAGCTCATGCGTGACAACGGACTTTGTGCGATCTACCTGATCGCGCCGACCACGCCGGAAGAGCGGATGGCCAAAATCGCGAAACGCGGCATGGGTTTCATTTACTACATCTCTCGCGAAGGCGTCACGGGTATGCAGACAAGTGTGTCCGACACGATCGGCGAGATGACCGGCAAGATTCGCGCCCATACCGATCTGCCGATCGCGGTCGGGTTTGGCGTATCAAACCCCGAACAGGCCAAGGATGTGGCTCGGAGTGCGGAAGGTGTGGTCGTGGGCAGTGCGATTGTGAATCAGATTGCCGAAAAAGGTGGCGATGATGATTTGGTAGAGCACGTAGCCGGCTTTGTGAAGTCGTTGGCGGATGGCGTGAAATCGCTCTGATTTCGAGGCGATGTCTCTGGGGAGCATCTTTCCGTCGATGCTGTTTGACGTTGCTGCGGGTGGGATTGACGGAGGAATTCCCTCCCACTATTTGCTCAATTCAGGGTCGTGCAGGATGTTGCCGACGATCTTCACACCGTTGATTTCTCCCGTGCCGGCTCCGATGAGATAGAGCCGGCTTTCCTTCGCCTTGATCTTGGCGGCAGCGTTCTTGATGTCCTCCACCAATCCGGTCAAGTAGTCGTTGGGACTCGCCGTGTCGAAAGGCGTGGGCACGATCAATACTCGATCTTCTGTCAGCCCGCCGATGATCGACCCGATTGGGACCAGTTGCTTCAGCTTCGACTTCTTCAAATGCAGCGCGGTCAACATCTCGTATTGGCTGGTGATAAAATCGGCGTCGGTTTCGGTTGTAATCGCCCCCAGTTGTCCGATGGCTTCTTTGCGTTGATCCAGCGATTTGAAGACGCGGAGATAGGCCGTCAGATACGCGGTTTGTCGTGGATTGAAATTGGCGTTGGCGAGGAAGGTGTCGAACGCAGAGGTCAGCGACCGAGAGTTGGCGGCGCTGAACTTCTTGCGCAATTGATAGCGGAGTTCTTCCGGTGTGTTGTCAGTGATGAGAATCTCGGTTTCAGCATCGATGGCGTCCGAGGTGAGCGAGCCTCGGGTAACTGTTCGAATTCCGGGCACCGGTACGAGCATGAACGAGGCGACGCCCACGACGGCCTTGCCGGCACCCTGGTCTTCCGCGACCTCCGTGATCAACGTCTTGGCGTAGGGATTGTCGGAGTAGACATCCAGCTGCAAACGATTGGCAAACTGTCGCGCGGTTTTGGCGTACAGGCTGCCGCCCGCGCCAATGTCCCGATTGCGGCCTTCGCTGCTCTTGCGCTCCTCCGTCTTCTTGGTGGATTTGCGAAAAAAGCGACCGATGGATCGGGCTGTCTTGCTGAGGGAACGGCCGATGGCCTTGCGGGCGGCATTGGGATCCTTCACGAGCATCTTCGCCCCGGAACCGATATCCTTGAACGTGTCCTTCGCACCCTTCCAAGTCTGGTTGCCTTCGTCGGTCTTGCCGTATTCCTCCATCACGCGGATTTCGTGACAGACCTTGAGCAGATTCTTGATCGACTGGACTTCGTAAGGGCCGTGCGAGGTAATGACCTCAAATCGATAGTAGGGCGGGGCGATGTCCACTTTGCTCTCGATCTCGTAGTGTTCCGTCTTTTGCGGCAGCACGCCGTTCAGGGCTTGGATCTCCGAGAATCGCACCGTCGCTGAGTTCGCGAAGGAGGTGAAAAATAGGTAGATCGCGAGAGCGAGCAGGATTGCGTATTGCCAGTGCAATCCTCTTGCGAAGGCGGACTTGCCGTAGTTCATGGAGATACGGTTACTCCGACCAACGGACCGCGTCGAGCAGCAGATTGTGAATCTTGCCGTTGGAGACAATCACATTGCCGGAATCAATTTGCAGCAGGTTGCCCAGGCGGTCGGAGCAGGTGCCCCCGGCTTCTTCAATCAACAGCTTGCCGGCGCTGTAGTCCCATGGTTCCAGCTTGTATTCGAAGAATCCATCAAACCGGCCGCAGGCGACCCACGCGAGATCGATCGCGGCGCTGCCCATTCGTCGGATGCCACGAACATTGCGGGAGAACAGTGTGTGGATGGAGTTGAGCGTCTTTTCCATCATCGCCCCCCGGTCGTAATAGAAACCGGTCCCAATAATGGATTCCTCAAGGCAGTCCGATTCGGTGACCGACATCGGCTTGTCGTTCAGGAAGGCGCCGCCGTTGTGCGTGGCGTGAAACAATTCGTCGCGGGTGGGGTCGAAGACGACGCCGGTTTTCAATTGGCCACGCTCGGCGTAGGCGATGGAGACGCAGTAATGTGGAATGCCGTGGGCGAAGTTGTTGGTGGCATCCAATGGGTCGATCACCCACAGATGTTCGTCCTGCGCGACCCCGGTAGACTGTCCTTCCTCAAGCAAGAGCTTGTGATCAGGGAACGTTGATCTGACGATGTCCGTAATCAGCTTTTCGCATTCGATATCCGCCTGCGTGACCAGGTTCTGCGTGGAGCCTTTCTGCGAAACTTCGGCATTGCCGTAGAGTTCCATCAACCGTTTGCCCGCCTCCGTGGCGGCCTGTTTCGCAACTGCGAGCGTATCATCCATATGCGCACGCAGGATTGGCTAAAGGCCGCCATCGTGTCGATGACGAAGGGGACTCCGGCTTGCTCGGGGTTCGACTAACGGAAGAAGAT
>Ga0055584_100005418_pt1 | contig 12506 bp, 9 predicted proteins | sample OSDHelmetaG_FD_58716 | JGI IMG/M metagenome (GOLD analysis project Ga0055584, IMG submission 58716) | Pelagic marine sediment microbial communities from the LTER site Helgoland, North Sea, for post-phytoplankton bloom and carbon turnover... | ecosystem: Environmental > Aquatic > Marine >... | reverse complement strand
TACATTTGTGTCGATGGAATCTGTTAAAGATTAAATTTATAGTGGCTGATATTCTATATCATATTTAAAATATTTTGGTCCAACTAAATCAATTGCTTCTTTTGATCTCCAGATAGGATCACAGGGAAGACCTAATACATTTACTGAAAGTCCGTATTTCATTGCTTCAGTTGTTACTGGTTCACCTGTATTAGCATCAAATAAACAAATCAAATCTGGTGTTGTGGCTAAAACTTTTTCACCCTCCATTGCAATCAAGAATTCATTTTGAAAGTCAAGTTTAGCATTTCTACCTACAAAATCACCTATGCCCTCTAATTTTACAACACCTCTTGTAAAACCTTCACCAGCAGTTCTTTCAACATCTCTTACTCTAGCTTGAAACAAATGTTTACCATGGAGTTCTTTTGCTAGTACTTGATACGCATTATAAGAATGGTCCTTAACTACATTTCCAATGTAATGGATCAGAGATAAACTATTTTTAATTAAATATTTTTTACAATCTTTAGCGGTTACTGGGTACAAACTCACCATCGCAGAACCACCCATTTGAATTGTTAATGCTCTTGCAAGCTTTTCAGTCCATTGATTACTAATTGTATCAAATGTTGCACCATTACCCTTATCATCAATCATTGCCATTGGTGTAGCTGTAATCCCACCTAATGTAAATGAGACCATTTGCAATTCAGGAAATGCTCTTCCCATTGCATCACCATCAACTATTGGTAAACCTAATTTAGCTGCAGCAACAAAAGGAATTGTAGAATTTAATCCCCCAGCTTCAATACATAAAATTGCGGATACTTTTTTTTGCATCAATTTTTCCATCATTGAAACAAGTTGGGTAAACTCATTGCCCGATGGAAATTTTTCCATCATTACTGTTGGTGCACCCATCATCGCGATAGGTAGTATTAACTCATCATCATTAAGTGTTTCAACTTGAATAACTTTAACAGGTTGAGTTGTTTCAAGACATTGATTTGTCATCAACCTCCCTACATAGGGGTCACCTCCCCCTCCTGAACCAAGAACAGCTCCACCTATTGCAATAGCTTCCAAATTATCTTTATCAACTGAAGTAATTTTTTGCATATGATTATTTATTCTCCATTTTAAGATCACCTACTACAGTAACATTGATTAATAAATTATTTCCTGGCAAATAAGATAAGGGCATATCTGATACTGCTAAAACATTAATTGTACTTGGATCAGCGTTTCTGTCTACAGCAAGTTTTGTTGCCTCAACTGTAACTTGTTTTATAGCACTTTCTCTATCTATTTTATCATCAATCAATATAACCTTCGAAACTTGACCACTTACCTGTGCGATTGCTGCGCCAACTGCATTTGCTAAATCATTATGTTGAGGTTTTATTACTTCTAAACCATCAATTGAGTTATCTAACATAACACTGCCACCACCAACTGCTATAACTGGGATTTTTTCACTCGAAGTTCTTGCTCTAGCAACTTTATCTTCAACCATTTGATCCATTAAATTGATAATACTTTTTTTATTATTTACTTCTAATTCATGTTCTATACCTATCTTACATCTCCCATATGAAACAGCTACATCACTTGCCGTAAGCACATCTCCTCCAAAAACTTTTGCCTTATTAGTTAGTTCATGTCCAACTGACTCGGGGCCTACAGTGATTTTTTCGGTGTCAACAAGAGAACCTCCACCAAGACCAAAGCTAATTACATCAGGCATAGAAAAATTTGTTCTAACATCTGCTACAGTGACAGAAGTTCCTGCTTGTCTAGGAAAGCCATCTTTTACTTCTCCTACATCAGTGGTAGTGCCACCAACATCTACGACAAGTGCATTTTTTTCTTTAGATAAAAAAGCTGCACCCCTCATTGAGTTAGTTGGGCCACATGCAAAAGTAAGTACTGGGAGATCTTCTACTTCTGAAGACTTGATTAAAGTGCCATCATTTCTCGTAAAAAAAATAGGACATTTAAATTTCATTTTTGTGCGAAGCTCTTCAAATGAATTTACAACTTCTTTTGCCAGTGGCTTTAAAGTTGCATTAATAAGAGCGGCATTTTCTCTTTCTAATAATCCCATACCACCTATATTTTTACTAAGTGAGATATTTGTATTCGGAGAGTTTTCTTTTATAATCTTTAGAGCTTCTTCCTCCATATCGCCTCTTACTGTTGCAAAAACTGAACTTATAGCAATTTCCTCACAACCTAATTTTTTTAATTTATTTAATGCATCAATAATTTCATTTTTATTTAATTTTGATATTTCACTCCCGTCCATTTCAAAACCACCTTTGACTAATTGATAATTTCCATTCATAGAATCAACTAATTCTTTAGGCCAATCAGCAAAAGGTAAAATAGCTCCACCTGAAGGTAAACAAATTCTAATTAAACCGGTTTTAGCCAAACTTTTTCTCTGAACAATTGCATTAACAAAATGAGTTGTGCCAATAATTAAAGCTTCAATGTCTTCTGATTTTGTTTTAGACTTATTTAGCGCAGCTATGATTGCATTTTTAACACCAGATACAATATCTTTAGTCGTAGGACTTTTTGCTCCACCTAAAAGATTTTCTGAATGCATTACTACAGCATCAGTATTAGTGCCACCAACATCAACTCCTATTCTAATCATAAAATTAATTTAAACCTAAACTAAATAAATTACACATTTTTTCTTTGAGACCAAGAGTCAAGTGCAACAGCAATTACAATTACTAAACCTAGAATTATTCTTTGCCATAGAGGGTCAACTTGCAAAAGATTAAAACCATTGTTCATAAATGCTAAAAAAAATGCTGCAGCGACAGTTCTCCAAATAGCTCCTTTTCCACCCATAATAGAAGTACCGCCAACTATAACTGCCGTCAAAACTGAAAAAACAAAGCTGAAATCATCAGAGGGTTGAGCCGATATTGATCTAGATGAATTAACAATTCCTGCTAAAGCTGCAGCAGCTCCTAATAGAATGAATGTTATAGCTTGAACTTGAGGAACATTTATTCCTGCCAATCTCGCAGCTTCTTGATTTCCGCCAGTTGCAAAAACATTTCTCCCAAAACGAGTTCTTGTTAATAAGATGCTTGCAAGCATTACAACAATTAGTGCAATCCATGTGGCTGAGGTAATATCAAAAAATTTAGTGCGAGCTATTTGTTGATAGCTATCTGTTACAGGCCTCATCAAAGATCTATCACTTATTAGATAACCAAAACCAAAAAACATAAAGGAAGTTGCTAAAGTTGCTATAAATGAATTTACTTTAAAGTAAGTTACTACTAATGCATTAAAGGAACCTAAAATCACACCTAAACCTACACCACCGATTATACTGAGATAAATATTTCCAGTAGCATTTTCAATATTAAGCGCAAACAGTGGAGCAACAACAAAAATTGCAGAAATAGAAATATCAAAATTTCCTGAAATAATAACTATAGTCATAAATGAAGCAGCTATTAATATCGTGGATTGTTGATCAAGAAGATTTCGAATATTTCTTTCAGTAAAAAAACCTTCAGTTGTCAAAGCTAATAGTATGAATAGTGTAATTGTAATTACTGCTATTCCATATTTTCTTGATAACTCTAATACCTGCATATCTAATTATAATTAAAAGCTGCTTCCATTATTGTTTTTTTATTAATATCTGAACCAATTAATTGAGCAGAAAGTTTACCTCTTGACATAACCAATACACGATTTGACATTCCAATTATTTCTTCTATCTCAGATGAAACCAGAAGTACAGACTCACCTACATCAGACAATTTAGCTATTAGTTCATAAATTGATTTTTTTGCACCTATATCAACTCCTCTTGTTGGTTCATCTGCAATTAAAAGTTTTGGTTTACCCATAGCTGCTCTCGCAAATAATATTTTTTGTTGATTGCCTCCTGATAAATACTGTACTTCTAAATCTATGCCACTATGCTTAACAGTTGTTTTATTACAAATAGCATCAACTTCACTTCTTTCTTGCTTTTTATTTAAACCATACAATGATGAGAACTTTCTTAAATACGGAAGTGAAATATTTTCTATCAATGAGCGACCCAAAATCAAACCTTGAGTTCTTCTTGACTCAGGTACCATCGACATACCCAGATTTATAGAATTTGAAACTTTGTTTTTAGTAATATTTGTTCCACCAAAAGTAATCGAACCCTTATCTGGTTTTTTATCTCCAAAAATTGTATGCGCTAATTCACTTCTTCCAGAACCAACTAAACCTGCAAGACCAACAATTTCTCCCTTTTTTATCTCAAATGAAATGTCTTGAAATTCATTTTTTCTAGATAAGTTATCAATCTTTAGAACTGTTTCAGAGCTTTCATTAACTTGCGTAATTTGTGGAAATAAATCACCTTCTTCTTTACCCGTCATTCCCTCGATAAGACTTTTTTTAGTTTCATCTTTTGCTAAATTTGTTCTTATTAAACGTCCATTTCGGAGCAAAGAAACTCTATTTGAAATAGACAAAACTTCATCTAAAAAATGCGATATATAAACAATTGTTGTACCATTATTAGCTAATGACTTAACAAGAGAGTGAAGTTGTTCTGTTTCATTACTTGCTAATCGAGCTGTTGGTTCATCAAATACTATTAAACGAGCATTACTATTCAAAGCTCTTAGTATTTCAACCTTTTGCTGTTCGGCTACAGATAGTGAACCTACAATAGCATCTGGCTTTACATATAAATTAAAACTTTCCATCACTTCTAAAACTTTTTCTTTTGTATTTTTTGCAGAAACAAAAATTCCAAAAGTTGACTCTCTTCCCATCGCGATGTTATCTACTACTGTTCTACTTGGTAAAAGTGATAACTCTTGAGAAATGCCAACAAGACCAATTTTAACTGCTTGTCCTGGAGAATTTATTATAATGTCCTCTCCATCAATATTAGTTTGTCCAGAATCTAATCTGTAAGCTCCTAAAATAATTTTACCTAATGTTGATTTTCCAGCTCCATTCTCTCCAACCAAAGAATGGATTTCGCCTTTTTTAAACTCTATGTTGCAATCTATTAGAGCTTTTGTTGCACCAAAGCTCTTAGATACATTTTTAAATGTAACAAGAGCTTCAGTATTTGTATTTATTTTTTCTAACCGTCCCACTCAGCAGTGAACTTAGAAATATTTTCTGCGGTCATTAAACCCTCATCAGGTATAGATGAAAGAGGGTCAATCCCTCCTTGATCTACTCCATTATTAAGAGCATCAACCATTGCTTCCATTGCTAATCTTCCTTCAGTGCCAGGGGCTCCAAACACACCAGCAAACCAAGAGCCATCCGCGATACCTTTTATAGCTGGAGCAGATCCTCCAAGTCCTATAAGTTTTATTTTTCCAGTCATCCCTTCGTCAGCAAGAACTATTGCTGCGCCTTGCATAGATTGATCAGCACCAACCATTACATCAAAAGCTTTACCTGAACTTAAAATATCTTGAGTTGCGGCAATACCACCATCAGGTCCTAAATACTTGCCTTCACCTTCAGCGACTACTTTAATGTTTGAGTGGTTGGAAATGACATCATCAAAACCTTGACGAATTGCATCATCAAGAGGAATTCCTTTAATTCCATATATAAATACTACCTTACAATCATCATTTCCCTCACATGCCTTAACAGTTAGGTTTCCATGACGAGTTCCAGATCTATAAGGCGCAGCTAAAACTGAAGCTGCAATTCCATCAACTTGTGGGTCAGAGGTGGTTAAGTCAGCTCCAACAACTTGATTTAATACAACAATCTCAATTCCTGCATCAATAGCTGCTTCAATATCAGGAATTAAACCTACTCCATAAATAGCACAAAGAACTATTCCATCATATTTACCTGAAGCTATGGCATCTTGTAATTGTGCCGTTTGTTTTGCAGGATCAAACTGCGCATCAAATTCAGTGATATTTATACCATTAGCACTAGCAACAGCATCCATTTCCTTTACTGATGCAGCAAGCCATGTATTTGCAGAACTAGCAGACAAATATGCTACTTCTTTAGCAATAACAGACTTACTTAATCCAAAAATGGAAAGTGTCATAATAAGTATTGATACTATTATTGTTAAAATTTTATTATTCATTTATCCTCCAAATAATTTCAATTTTTTAACGCTATCATGATTGCAAAAAATTAACAACTATGATTTATTAAAAAAACGTAAAATGAAAAAATAAAGAAATAAAAAAATAAACTTAGATAATTAATAAATACCTAAATATTAAACATGCAACATTTCGATATTATTATAATTGGATCAGGTATAGCTGGAATGTCTCTTGGGTCAATTATAAGTAAAGAAAGAAATGTTGCAATTATTGAGAAAGAAAAAGAACTTTGCTTTCACTCAACTGGTAGATCATTTGCATTTTTTATTGAGAGCTATGGTAACAAAGAAATAATAGAATTAACTAATATTTCAAAAAATTTTTTTTATGATAACTTCGATAATTTTTTAAAGAAAAAAGGCGTACTATTTATTGGAAACAATAATCAAAAAAAATTAGTAGAAGATTTTTATAATGAGCATAAAAATAAAATACAGCTTGAAATTTTTAACAAAAATGAGACTCTAAAATTAGCCAATTGCATAGATAAAAAATATATAAATAATTCAGTATTAGATGTTAATGCTTGTGAAATAGACGTTAACAACCTGTATGAGCATTATAGGAAAAATTTTAAACATAATAACGGCATTATTTTTTCAGATTTTAAAATAAACACGGCTAAATATACAAATAATAATTGGGTAATAAATGATAATATTTCTAGCAAAATAATAGTAAATGCTTCAGGTGCATGGGCAGACGAAGTGGCAAAAGTTTTTAATGTAAAACCAGTTAATGTTATTCCCAAAAAAAGAACTGTCTTTGTTTTTAAGCCAAAAAATCTAAATATAGAAAATAAATGGCCATTAGTTGCTGATGTAGAAGAAAAATTTTATTTTAAAAATCAAAATGAAACAATATATGCATCCCCAGCAGATGAAACACCTAGCTATCCTCATGATTGCTTTCCAGACGATTTAGATGTAGCAGTTGGAATTGATCGTATTCAAAAATCTACAATATTTGAATTTAATAATATTGAACATAAATGGTCTGGATTAAGAACATTCGTAAAAGATAAGTCTCCTGTTATTGGCTTTGAAAATAATAGAAAAGATTTTTTTTGGTTGGTAGGTCAAGGTGGATATGGTATTCAAACAGCTCCAGCGCTAGCTGAAATATCAGCTGATTTAATTTTAGATAAGAAAAGTAATTTTTTTGTAAATAACTCTACAATGTATAACATAAGCATAGAAAGAATAAGGAATGAAATACTTTGATGGGCATAATGATACTCTTCTAAGATTATTTTTAAAAAAAAATAACAATATTATAAATAATTTTTATGATGGAAATGATTTTTGTAATATTGATTTTCCAAAAATGTTGAAGTCTAATTTTTGTGGAGGATTTTTTGCTATTTTTACACCGAATCAAAAAGCAGATGATGACTTACTTAAAGAAATGATAAAACATAAATATGACTTTCCTTTGCCTAATAAAATTAGTCAAAATTACGCTTTGGAAACCACAGTTTCAATGATTCAATTACTAAAAAAAATAACTTCAAGCTCTTCTAATAAAATTAAAATTTGTACATCAGGCAAAGATATTAAAAACTGTGAGAGAAATAACAATATTGGAGTTATTGTGCATATTGAAGGTGCAGAAGCTATAGATAAAGAATTTCAATCTCTCAATAAACTTTATGAAATGGGTTTAAGATCAGTAGGAATTGTTTGGAGTAGAAATAATATTTTTGGTCACGGTGTTCCTTTTAGTTATCCTAGTTCTCCTGATAGAGGGCCAGGCTTAACATCCATAGGTAAGGATTTAGTTAAGATTTGTAATGAAAAAAGAATTTTAATTGATTTATCTCATATAAACCAAAAAGGATTTTATGATGTTGCAAAAATTAGTAATGCGCCACTTATTGCAACCCATTCAAATGCACATTTTATTTCCAACCATTCACGAAATTTAACTGATGAACAGTTAAAGACAATTAGCAAAACAAACGGGATCGTTGGAGTAAATTTTGCTACATCTTTTTTAAGAAAAGATGGAAGAATGATACCTGAAACTTCTTTAGACATAATAGTAGATCATTTAGAACATTTATTAGATATTCTTGGCGAAAATAATGTTGCTATTGGCTCAGATTATGATGGAGCTATAGCTCCTCATGATATTTCTGATATTTCTAAAATAGGTAATCTAAATTTACACTTACAAAAAAAAGGTTACACAAAAGATTTAATAGAAAAAATTTTTTATAAGAATTGGATTTATTTTTTAGAAAAAAATCTTATTTCCTAATTTTTTATAATATTTTATGATTATTGTTAATTATTAATTAATAAATAATTGCTAACTTTCTAGTTGAATTAATTTTATTGTCATGATAGCTTTAAAAGATCAAAATATAAATTTTCTTATGATAATCAAAAATATAAAAAAATATGTCATCTAGAATAGGTGTAGATATTGGAGGAACTTTTACAGATTTCATCTCATATGATGAAATGGGAAAAGCCGTAATAATTGATAAAATTCCAACTACTCCATCTGATCCTGAATTGGCTGTAATGGAAGTTGTAAAAAGAAATTTAAGTAAAGAGCAACTCTCTAAAGTTGATTTTTTTTTACATGGCACAACCGTAGGTTTAAATGCATTATTAGAGAGAAGAGGCTCTAAAGTTGGAGTAATTTGTACTAAAGGCTATCGAGATATTTTAGAAATAAGAAGAGGTGACCGTGATGAAATGTACAATTTATTTTGGCAGCCTCCGCCACCATTGGTTGAGAGATATTTAAGATTAGAAATTGATGAAAGAATTTTAGCCAATGGAAAAATTTATAAAGATTTAGAAGAAGAAGAAGTAAAAAAAACTTGTGAATTTTTTATTAATGAGGGAGTAAATAGTATTGCTATTTGTTTAATGAATTCTTATGCTAACCAAGAGCATGAAAATAAAATTAGAGATTTATTAATTAAATATGGTTTTAAAGGTCATATTTCTTTATCTTCAATAGTATCCGGTGAATTCAGAGAATATGAAAGAACAACTACAACAATAATTGACTCATTTGTTAAAGCAAGAATGTCCAATTATTTGAATTCGCTAAAAAATGGCCTTTCAGAAATTGGCTTTAATGGAAATTTACTAGTCACGAGATCTGGAAGTGGCTCAATGACATTTGATGAGGCTGAAGAACGTCCATTTGAAACTATAATGTCTGGTCCTGTGGCAGGTGCTGAAGGAGCAGGAGAATTATCTAGAAAAATAAATAATGCAAATCTTGTTACAGCTGACGTTGGTGGAACAAGCTTTGATACGTGTTTAATTTTAGATGGAAGACCTCAAATTCAATTTGAAGGTAAAATAGTTGGTTTACCAATTCAATCTCCTTGGGTAGATGTAAGATCAATAGGTGCAGGTGGTGGATCAATAGCCTATTTAGATGAAGGCAATCTCTTGAGATCAGGCCCTAAAAGTTCTGGTGCACAACCTGGTCCGGCTTGTTATGATAGAGGAGGAACAGAACCTACTACAACTGATGCTGCTTTCTTTTTAGGTATGTTAGGGGAAGGAAATTTAGCCTCTGGATTGAAATTAAGAAAAGATCTTGCTGAAAAAGCTCTAAAAACAGTTGGAGAAAAATTAAATTTTACACCTGAGGAAACAGCAAAGGGAATTCTAAAAATCAGTAGTGCAAATATGGCAGATGCTATTAGAGAAATAACCATAGAGCAAGGTATTGATCCACGTGAATTAAAATTATTAGCATTTGGTGGTGCTGGTCCTCTAATGTCTAACTTAATAGCAAAAGAATTAGATATTAAAGAAATAATAATTCCCCCATATTCAGGGAATTTTTCTGCCTGGGGTTTATTGGGTGCTGACTTACTTCAAATGAATGCAAAAACAAAAATCTTAAGATTATCAAAAGAAGCCATTAGTGAGTGTAATAGTATTTTAGAAACACTTTTCGAAGATTTAGAAAATAGACAAAAAATTAATTTTGATACTTTGCAGAAAATTAAAGAAATTTCTCTTGATATGAGGTGGATGGGTCAAGAGCATACAATAAGCTTAAAATTAGATAATGATAATAAAGGCAAAATTGAAAGTGATGTTGAAGCAATCAAGAAAATGTTTACTGAAGATTATGAAAAAACTTTTGGCAGTAAATTAGATACTATAATAGAGATTGTTTCCGTTAGAGCAGGATTGCGCGTTCCTCTGCCCAGAAAATCTGATTCAGTTAACATAAAAGAAGAAAACATTGAGGGAAGTCAATCAAGTATTGAATGTTTCTCATTCTCACAAAACTCGAATGTAAATTTCGATATTGTATCAAGATCAAAAATTACTGAAAAGAAAAAAGGCCCATTAATTATTTTAGAAAGTACTTCTGTTACATATGTAGATACAAATTACACAGTGCATAAAGATGAATTAGATAATTTAATAATAACAGACAAGGAATTATAAGATGACTGATAATCTTCACCATTACAAATGTGGAATAGAGAGAAAAATCGAAAAAACAGATATAGATCCAATAACTACACAAATAATTAGAAACAGTCTTAACTCTGCAGCAGAACAAATGAAGAAAGCTTTATGTAGAACAGCTATGTCACCAATAATTTATGAAGTCTTGGACTTTGCAGGCGCCATTTATGATCGAGATCTTAGAATGTTAGCTCAGGCTCCAAGTCTGCCTCTTTTTATGGGCACTTTAAACTTTTGTATTGAAGAAGCGGTCAAAGGAGCTGGCGGTGAGGAAAATTTAAATGAAGGAGATATTATTATTTATAACTCTCCTTATGGAACAGGATCACACCCACAAGATGCAGCACTTGTTATGCCAGTATTTTTTGAAAATGAATTAATAGCATACACCGCAATAAAAGCTCACTGGTTAGACATAGCAGGGAAAGAACCATATTCCACTGATACAGTTGATGTTTTTCAAGAAGGAACAGTATACCCAGGTGTAAAGTTATATAATAAAGGTGAATTAGTTAGAGATATTTATAACATGTGTATTGCAAACACTAGAGTACCCAATTCTGTTGCCGGAGATATAAACGCCCAAGCAATTGGAGTAAGAACTGGAGAAAAAGCTCTTAAAAGAGTTGTTACTAAGTATGGTTTGAAAAAATTCCGTGAAGCCGTTGAAGAAATATTTGATGCTGGTGAAAAAATAGTTCGTAATTATCTTAGCCAAATTCCAAATGGAGAATATTTTGGCTCAGGTCAAATGGATAGTAATGGTGTTGAAGAAGGGGTAGTTCCATTCGAAGTTAAGGTAATAGTAAAAGATGACTCAGTTGTTGTTGATATGTCTGAGGCGCCCCCTCAACAAAATGGACCTATTAATTGTCCACTTCCATCTACTGTTTCAACCGCAAGAGTAGCAATGAGTATGTTGGCTGGAAGTAATGAAGCGCCTAATGAAGGTTTTTTTAGACCTATTGAAGTAATAACAAAAAAAGGAACAATGTTTCATCCAATTACTCCAGCACCTGTATTTTTATATGGATGGCCAGCAATGCAAGCGCTAGAAGTTTTTTATAGAGCTCTTGGATCAAAGTTTCCCGAGAAAGTTCCAGCAAGTAGTGGTGGATGTATAAATGCAGTTGTTTATTGGGGACAAAGAGAAGATTCTGGTGAACCTTGGGCAGATGGATCTCCTCACCCTATAGGTCAAGGGGCAAGTGTTTACGGAGATGGAGCTACTTGTTTACACCACGCTGAGTCAGCTACACGTTTTGCACCTTCTGAAGTTTGGGAAAATAGAAACCCCTGGCTTGTAAAAAGAGTTGAACTCATACAAGATAGTTGTGGTGCTGGAAAAAATAGAGGTGGATTAGGTGTGAATTTGGAATTTATTATGCTGGAAGATACTTATGCCACAACAGTATGTGAAAGAACAAAGTTAGCGCCCTGGGGTCTTAATGGAGGCAAGGAAGGTTTAGCTAATAATTGTTTTGTAGTAGAATCTGAAAATAAAGAATCTGTTCCAAAAGCAACGAGAGTACTTGTTAAAAAAGGAAATAGTATTCTAGTTCAATGTGGGGGCGGGGGTGGTTATGGATCTCCTGATGAAAGAGATCATGATAAAGTCATCGATGATTTAAAACAAGAGTATGTATCAAAAGAATACGTTAAAAAATTTTATCCGAAAGTAAAAATTTAAAAAATTTATATTTTTTCGTAATAACTAGAATTTAAAGCATCAATTTTTGCTTTAGCTATACTTAACTGCTCCTTAGTGGTATCTGTTTCTTGCCCTTCTAGTTCTTGAATTTCTTTTTCAATTGTAGCTTTTTCAAGTTCGTTAATCTCATCAACACTCTCTGCAAGTACAATGCACTTTTCAGGGTTGACCTCAGCAAAACCACCGGACACAAAA
>Ga0055584_100005417_pt1 | contig 12507 bp, 15 predicted proteins | sample OSDHelmetaG_FD_58716 | JGI IMG/M metagenome (GOLD analysis project Ga0055584, IMG submission 58716) | Pelagic marine sediment microbial communities from the LTER site Helgoland, North Sea, for post-phytoplankton bloom and carbon turnover... | ecosystem: Environmental > Aquatic > Marine >... | reverse complement strand
TTTTTTTGTTTCTAAAAATGTAAATATTCTTTAACGCCATCTAAGAACATTTGTGTTGAAATCATAATCAATAATAATCCCATTAAACGTTCCATTGCTCTTAATCCCTTCTTACCAATGACTTTACTCATTATTTCATGTCCCATAAGGACAACAGAACTGGCTCCCCAAGCTAATAGAAGTGCTAAACACCAATCCCAAATACGATCGGGATTTTTATTTGCCAGTAGCATTAAAGTGGCCATGATAGAAGGACCGGCGATAAAGGGGACAGCCATTGGGACAATAAAGGGTTCTTCTCCTGGTGCTAGCCCCGTTGCTGAGCTTTTTCCTGATGGAAAAATTAAGCGAATGGCGATAATAAAGAGAATGACGCCACCAGAAATACTGACCGATTCTGGGGTAATATGTAAAAAGCTTAATATTTGATTACCAGCAAAAAGAAAGATGAGCATAATGGCAAGAGCAATAAGGAGTTCTCTTATTAATAATTTTCTACGTCTTTCTGGTGGAATATCCTGAAGCAATGTAACAAAAATAGGTAAATTACCAAAAGGATCTAAGATAAAAAACAGCATGACAGCTGCAGACATGATACTCATATTTTTTCCTTTTATAAGGCGTTATTTTGTTTAATAAATGATCAAACAAGAAGCTCGAGATATTTTATTCAGGCACTACCCATTGAATACTATGATGGCCGGTATCTGGCGCTATCTTTTTTTGTAACCAAGGCAAAATTTCTTCCATTTGAGATTTTAATTTCCAAGGTGGATTGATGACAATCATGCCAGATGCTGTCATGCCTCTTTCAGTTGAATCCTTTTCTACACCTAATTCTATTTGCAATATCTTCCGTATGCCTAAGCGAGCTAAACCTGTAGTGATAAGATCGACATTTTCGCGATAAACAACAGGATACCAAATGGCATAAATGCCTGTAGCCCAACGTTTATAAGCATCGTGAATACCTTTTACTACATCTTGGTATTCGGTTTTTAGTTCATAAGGGGGATCAATTAACACTAATCCGCGACGTTCTTTGGGGGGCATTCGACTTTTTAAACGTAGGTAGGCGTCATCATTAAATAGACGGACTTGATGATCGCGACGAAATTCATTTAAAAGTAAAGGAAAATCAGAGGGATGGAGTTCAGTCAAGGTCATGCGGTCTTGAGGGCGGATAAAGGTTTTGGCAATGAGAGGTGAGCCGGGATAAAAATGTAACTCAGCAGTGGGATTAATCGCTTTTACAGCATCTAAATAAGGCTGGATAAGTTGCGGTGTATCGGGTTGCTCCCAGATACGGGCAATGCCTTGTTTAAATTCCCCGGTTTTTTCAGCCCAATCATTAGTGAGATCATAACGTCCAGCACCTGAATGGGTATCATGATAGATAAAAGGTTTTTCTTTTTGAGTTAACGATTGAATGATAAGAGTTTCGACAATATGTTTAACAATATCGGCATGATTGCCCGCATGAAAATTATGGCGGTAACTGAGCATTTCTTTCCCTAGTATGAAAATTATAGTGCATTGAAAATATAAGTTTCAATTTTAACATAAAAAAAGAGTGATAATTTTTTATTTGTGCTTGGTTTTTATTCATTGTTTTTGTTAGAATGCGCGCTATTCTTTATTACGCAAACGATTGGCATAAATAAAATCATGGAAAATAATATAACTTCAGATATTTCAAATATAAATAAACTCGATGGCCGAGTTCCTCTCAAAAATGCTATTCCTTTTGGCGTGCAACATGTTTTAGCTATGTTTGTTGCAAATCTTGCTCCTGTCTTTATCGTGGCTTCAGCTGCTGGATTGACAGGGGAAGATATTTCTATGCTTATTCAAAATATCATGATAGCCGCAGGTATCGGGACGCTTATTCAGCTATATCCTATATGGAAAATTGGTTCCCGTCTTCCTATTGTCATGGGGGCCAGTTTTACCTTTGTGGCTATTTATTCCTATATAGGGGCGACTTTTGGTTATGGTGCCGTTGTTGGGGCTGTGATTGTTGGTGGGATTTTTGAAGGTTTTGTCGGATTAAGTGCTAAATATTGGCGCAAAATTATTAGCCCCGTTGTTTCTTCTGTTGTGGTTATTACTATTGGTTATTCTTTAATTGGTGTGGGGGTGCGATCTTTTGGTGGGGGGTATCATCCAGATTTTGGTTCAGCACAAAATATTACCCTAGGAAGTATTACTTTTCTTACTTGTATTCTGTTTAATGCTTTAGCTAAGGGGTACTTAAAGCAACTTTCTATTTTAGCCGGTTTAGTGGTGGGTTACGCGATTGCGTGCGTGATTGGTGCTGTTGATTTTTCTGGATTTAAAGATATAGACCTTATTGCTTTACCTCATTTATTACCTTTTACCCCAGAGTTTCACCTAAGTGCAATCCTTTCTGTATGTATTATTTATTTAGTGTCTGCAACTGAAACTATAGGTGATACAACCGCTATGGTGAAGATGGGATTAGATCGAGATGCAACGGATAAAGAAATTCAAGGATCTCTTGCTTGTGATGGGTTTGCAAGTAGTATCTCTGGTTTATTCGGATGTTTATCTGTCACTTCCTTTAGTCAAAATGTGGGTATTATTGCTTTAACAAAAGTGGTGAATCGTTTTACCTTAATGACCGGGGCGGTTGCCATGATTTTAGCTGGTTTTGTACCTGCTATTGGTGTGTTTTTCTCTTCATTGCCTGACGCAGTCTTAGGTGGTTGTACTATTATGCTTTTTGGTTCCATCATGGCAAGTGGTATGCGTATGTTCGCTGATGCCGGCTTTACACAACGTAATTTATTGATTGCCGCTATTACCATTTCTGTTGGTATTGGATTTACTCTTCCATCGGAAGAACAAATTTGGCAAGTTTTTCCTCAAGTGATTAAGGATATTTTTACTGGAAACTGTGTGGCGCTTGTTTTCTTATTGGCGGTTATTTTAAATCTTGTATTACCCAAAGATATGGAAATTCACCCTTCTTCAGCTAAATAAAGTTATGTATTGAAAAAATAGATGCACATTTTTGTGATGGCATCTATTTTTTTATCTGATATTTTCATATAAAAAGAATGAGAGGTACTTTTACTTTTTCTTAAATAAGGATATGATAAAAACGCTTGTCGGGGTGTCTGCTTAACAGACTGAGAAAAACCCGTTGAACCTGAAACAGCTAATTCTGACGTAGGAAACAAGATGCCATTATTTAACATTACCTATCTTTCCGCACGTCGTTTATTAAAGACGACATTATGCCACTACTGACACTCAAGCATCTTTCTTTATTTTTAGAAGATGAACTTTTACTCGATAATCTCAATATTAGCTTAAATTTTTCTGAGCATATCGCCATTTTAGGGCGTTCTGGTTGTGGGAAAAGTTCTTTGCTAAAAGTGATCTTAGGCTTAGAACATCCTTTTCGTCTTCAGGGTTCGCTTTCTTGCCAAGCATCTTGTGCTTATATGGCGCAACAAGATGCCTTATTACCTTGGTTATCTGTTATTGAAAACGTTAATTTGTCTCAAAGGTTACAGGGAAACAAAATTGCATCTAAAGCATGGAAGTGTTTAGAGCAAGTTGGATTGTTACCTTTTGCCTATAAAAAACCTTATTTACTTTCTGGAGGGCAAAAGCAACGTGTGGCTTTAGCCCGAACAATGATGCAAGAAACGGAATTGATTCTGATGGATGAACCTTTTTCAGCTGTTGATGCAATTAGTCGAATTGAATTACAGATTTTTACCAAGAAAATATTGGCCAATAGAGCCATGATTTTAATTACCCACGATCCATTAGAAGCTTTGCGCTTAGCCGATAAAATTTATGTTATCCAAAATAAAACATTGACGCCTCCCTTTATGAGTCAGCATATTGGTATTCATGATGAAATTACGCCATCAGTGTCTGAATTACATACTCAACTGTTACAGGCATTAAGTCTATGAGTTTTAGATTCTGGTTAAAAAATATGTTGATTATGTTGGGATTGCTAGGCTTATGGCAAGGTACTATTATTCTTTTTCATTTACCTCATTATATTGTGGCAACACCAGAGCAGGTAGGACAACGTTTAATTCATGATGCCCCCTTACTATGGCAACATACCCAAATTACCTTGATTGAAATTTTATTAGGATTTGTTGTAGGTTTTTTATTGGGGTTATTTTCTGCTATTAGTTTGATTATGTCTAAAATCTTAGCTTCCATATTATTGCCCCTGATGGTGCTGTCACAAGCTATTCCTATTTTCGCTATTGCCCCTTTATTAGTCTTGTGGTTTGGTTATGGATTAACATCTAAGATTATTATGGCGGCTCTTATGCTGTATTTTCCAGTGACTGCTGCTTGTTATGATGGTTTACGTCATACGCCACAATCATGGTTAGATATAGCAAGTTCTATGCATGCGACGCCTTGGACTATCTTATGGAAAATTCGTCTTCCCGCTGCTTTGCCAGCACTGTCTTCGGGCGTGCGTATTGCTATTTCCTTTGCGCCTATAGGTGCCATCATCGGTGAATGGGTTGGGGCATCTGAAGGCCTTGGTTATTTAATGCTACAAGCGAATGCTCGTATGCAAATCGATTTAGTGTTTGCTGCATTAATTATTCTCATGAGTTTGTCACTGTGTTTTTATTTTTGTACCGACTTTTTGTTAAAAAAATTAGTTCCTTGGCAAAATCAACTTTCTTAACTTTACTTAATAGGGATTATCATGAAAAAACTGGGTGTTTTTTTACTTCTTCTTATATCAAATAATAGTTTTGCGACACAGAAAATCAGCTTAATGCTAGATTGGTTTGTCAATCCAGATCATGCAGCTATTATCGTAGCACAACAAAAAGGTTTTTTTAAAAAACATGACTTAGAAGTGGAAATTAGTGAACCAGCTGATCCCTCTATGCCGCCTAAATTAGTTGCTGCAGGTAAAGTGGATATGGCAGTAGGCTATCAACCTCAGTTACAGATGCAGGTGGATAATGGTTTGCCTTTAGTTCGTGTTGCTACCTTGATTGCCACGCCGCTTAACACTGTTATCGTATTAAAGAAAAGTGGTATAAAATCTATGGCGGATCTCAAAGGGAAAACTATTGGTTTTTCTGTCAGTGGTTTTGAAGATTCGCTGTTATCGAAAATGTTACAACAATCTGGGCTTTCTCTACAAGATGTGCATCTGGTCAATGTGAATTGGTCCTTATCACCTTCATTATTGACGGGGAAAGTGGATGCGGTTATTGGTGGATTCCGTAATTTTGAATTGAATCAACTAGAAATTGAAAAAGAACCCGGTTTTGCTTTATATCCAGAAGAAAATGGGGTGCCTGCTTATGATGAATTGGTATTGACCATTAATAAAAATCAGGTAGATAAAAAGAAATTTGATACTTTTCTTACAGCATTAGAAGAAGCGACGCTATATACCATTAATCATCCAGATGCCGCCTGGAAGGTCTTTGTTAGTTATAAGCCTAAAGAATTAGACAATAGACTTAACCATATGGCATGGAAAGATACTTTGCCAAGATTAGCTTTGCGTCCGCGAGCTTTAGATAAACAACGTTATCAACGTATGGGGGAATTTTTATTCAAGTTAGGAGTGACTGAGCATCAACATCCCCTTTCTGATTATGCCGTAGAATTACCTGTTAACCAATAAAAGGAAGATGAATATGAATCAATCTATTTTTCCACAAGCGCTCACTATCGCAGGTTCAGATAGTGGTGGTGGTGCTGGTATTCAAGCAGATTTAAAAACTTTTCAGCAGCGCCATGTTTTTGGTATGTCTGCAGTGACTGCAGTGACAGCACAAAATACTTTGGGGGTATTTGATATTTCTCCTATTCCTACTGCCACTATTAGTGCACAAATTAAGGCAATTGCTGAAGATTTTCATGTGCAATCTTTTAAGATGGGGATGTTAGGTAATGCAGACATTATTCGTTGTGTGGCCCATAGTTTGCAAGATCATCATTTTGGTTTATGTGTGTTAGATCCCGTCATGATTGCTAAGGGGGGAGCACCTTTATTACAGCCAGATGCTGTGTCGAGTTTAATTGAATATATTTTACCCTTAGCTGATGTGATCACCCCTAATATTCCTGAAGCTGAATGTTTGACTGGGGTGCGTATTGATAATGCTATGGATGCGCAAAAGGCAGCGGATAAGCTCTTAGATCAAGGTGCAAAAGCTGTGGTAATTAAAGGCGGACATGGTGCTGGAAATATCTGTACCGATTATGTTTTTTTGCCAGAAGAAAATTTCACATTAGATGCCCCTCGGTTTAATACTCCCCAAACCCATGGTACGGGGTGTACTTTTTCTGCCTGTATTTGTGCCGAATTAGCTAAAGGTGAAAATATTGCTCAGGCAATACGTACGGCAAAAGCCTATATTACTGCAGCCATCACTCATCCATTAAATATAGGCCATGGTCATGGGCCGACTAATCATTGGGCATTTACAGATGAATAAGAACATACTTTCTTTATATTTTATTGTAGGAACACAAGATATTCACTTACCTAAAACTGAACGTAAACAAGGACTTTTAGAGGTCTTGTCTCAAGCTTGTGATGAGCAAATAACTTGTTTTCAATTTAGAGAGAAAGGATCGCATGCGCTGCAGTCTAAACAAGAAATTTATGCGTTAGCGAAACAATGCCAACAAATATGTCGCGATAAGAAAGTGGCTTTTGTGGTTGATGATGATGTGGATCTTGCATTGCAATTGCATGCAGATGGTATTCATGTTGGTCAAAGTGATTTAGCTATACATCAAGTGTTACAGCGTTGTAGCGGAAAAATGTTTATAGGATTGTCTATTAATAATTTTGCACAAGCTCAGTGTGCAGAACAGATTACTGGTATTGATTATTATGGGGTAGGGCCTATTTTTGCTACTACATCCAAACCAGATGCACAGCCCGTGGTTGGACATGGGTTATTATCAGCTATTCGTAATGCTAAGATCGCCACCCCTATAGTGGGTATAGGGGGAATTAATCAAAATAATGCAGATAGTGTACGTCAAGCTGGTGCTGATGGTATTGCCGTTATTTCTGCTATTACGCATGCCTGTATGCAAGAACCTAAGATAAGAAGCCAAATTTTTGCTCAATTAAAAGCTAAGTAATTAAGGCGTCCTCAATTAGGGATGTGGGTGTGCAAAAAGATCCCAGAATGGATCAGGTACAGGTAATGGTAGCTTTTGTCTGACATTGTCTCGTTTGAGCATAGACATGTTTAAACTTGAATCGAAATGTCCTAGTGCAAAACAAGCTGAACCTGACGCTTTTAATGCCTTTTGAACTTTAGTTGTATAGGCAGGATCGACGGCAAGAAGTAAGGTTCCTTCACTAATTGCGCACCAAGGGTCAAAATTTAAAACATGGGCACATTGTTGTATATCTTCTGGGATATCCACATTATCAAGATCAGCATATAAAGGGATTTTAGATGCTGATGATATTTCATATAAACCGCATAGCACTCCACCTTCAGTAGCATCATGCATTGCGTGAACGCCACCACTGTTAAAGGCAATTTTAGCATCCTGTACGACAGAAATTTGTTGTGTTCTTTCTAATGATTGCTGTAGGAGATCGGCTCTTATATGTTTGGATAGATAGTCTTTATTGAGCACGCTAAGCAAGGCAGTGGCTTCTATAGCTGGACCTTTTGTCATTAAGAGTATATCGCCATTTTGTGCTCCGCCGGGAGAAATCCATTCATTTTTATCCGCATATCCCCAAACAGTAATACCGCCAATAGTGGGAACAGTGACAGCCCCATACCAGCCCGTATGCCCACCAACAATAGTGATTCCTAGATCTTTTGCAGTATGAGAGATAGATTCAATAATAGTACGAGTATCTGTGGTTGAAAATTGAGGAGGTAATAATAAAGAATAACTCATAAATTCAGGATTCACCCCTGTGACTGCCACATCACTAGCGCCAATGTGAACCGTAAACCAACCGAAAGTTTCTAGTGGTAATCCAGGTGCAGGGAAGATAGGATCTTCGGCTACAGCCATTATTTTGTCATTATCCAATTGAATGATAGCGGCATCTAAACCTTGACCTGGACCGACGATAAGTTTGGTGTTGGGTGCGCCAAAACACCCAGAGACCAGATCTTGCATTTTGTCTGGACTCATTTTCCCAATATTTGGCGCTTCTTTCGAATGAGCATTTTTTTCTATTAATTTACTCATGAGAAAGCTCCTTACCTAATACTTTTTCTACATCAGCAATTTTTCCAGTGAGTCTATCCGTGGCATTGATACGTTCATCAATAGTGATATTAGTCAGTACTCGAGGTGCGACGGTTAAGACACGCTTATGGCATTCCATAATTACGTTCATGACTTCTTCTGGATCGCCTTCTAGCGTGGTTTGCATGGCACCTAGCCGGTAATTTAGGCCTGATTTTTCAACAATGGATAAAGCTTGGGCAACGAATGTACTTAATTCTTCACCTACACCAAAAGGTAAGACAGTAAAACTTGCAAGCATAGTAGATCTCCTATAAGAATCGTATTTGAGGAGAGCCAAGTTGAACACTTTTTAGAAGAAAAATGCACGATATCCCTTCGGCAGCATCATCTGCATCAGGTTCATCGGGTATAATCTCAGGTCAAGTTCAAAATTGACCACCCCGTCCGTATTATTTGATATTTCATGATAGAATATGAAATATTCTTTTGCAATATAAACTTATTTATAGGAGAGATCATGCCACGCACTGCAGCTGCTATGCATATTTTAGTGAAACAAAAATATGAAGCGGAAGACTTAATGAAAAAATTAAAAAAAGGGGCCAATTTTCAAGCTTTGGCTAAAAAATATTCTATTTGTCCCTCTGGGAAAAAAGGGGGAGATTTAGGGGAATTTAAAAAAGGAGAAATGTTGGCTCCTTTTGATCGTGCTGTTTTTTATGGTGAATTGTTAACCCCCCAATTGGTTAAAACTCGATATGGTTGGCATATTATTAAAGTTCTATATAGAAATTAGTCAAATGATAATTATTGACGATAAAGAGTGTTACGCTTAATATCCTTCTTATAAAGATAAAACATTCTCAATATGGAGAAAACAATGACAGAACAAAATCCTTTACTTAGTTTTACCGATCTTCCTCCTTTTTCTAAGATACAGCCTAAACATATTAGACCAGCTGTAGAACAGGCGATAGCTGATTGTCGTGCCATGATTGAAAAAGTGACAGCAGAGGATGTGATCCCTACCTACGATAATGTGTGTGCTCCTTTAAATGAAGTTGATGATCGTTTAAGTCGCATTTGGTCACCAATAGGACATATGAATTCAGTGGTAAATAGCAGTGAATTAAGAGAGGCTTATGAGTCCTGTCTACCACTTCTTTCTGAATTTGGAACTTGGGCAGGTCAACATAAAGGTTTGTATAAAGCCTATACCGCTATTAAAGAAAGCCCTGATTTTGCCCAATTAGATTATGCCAAACAAAAAGCGGTCAATAATGCATTACGTGATTTTCGTTTGTCTGGTATAGGATTACCTATAGACAAGCAAAAACAATATGGTGAAATTAGTAAACGTTTATCTGAATTAGGATCTACTTTTAGTAACAACGTATTAGATGCCAGTATGGGATGGTCAAAACTTGTTCAAGATGCATCTTTATTAACAGGGCTTCCTGAATCAGCACTTTCTGCTGCTAAAGCGGCAGCAGCTGCAAAAGGTGAAAAAGGTTGGTTGTTTACTTTGGAATTCCCTTCTTATTTACCTGTGATGACTTATGCCGATAATCAAGCATTACGTGCTGAAATGTATAAAGCTTTTTCTACTCGTGCCTCAGATCAAGGTCCTAATGCTAAAAAATGGGATAACAGTGAAATTATGGTAGAAGAGCTTAAATTACGCTATGAATTGGCGCGTTTGCTTGGTTTCAATAATTATGCTGAAAAATCGCTTGCCACTAAAATGGCTAATACTACCGATGAGGTCATTTCTTTTCTTAATGATTTAGCTAGTAGAGCTCGTGCGCAAGGTGAACAAGAAATAGCTGAATTACAGGAATTTGTAAAAAGTGAATATGGTATTGATGAATTACAACCTTGGGATATCGGCTATTATTCAGAAAAATTGAAACATAAAAAGTACAGTATTTCGGATGAAGCGTTGCGTCCTTATTTCCCTGAGAAAAAAGTGATTTCTGGTTTGTTTGAAGTGATGGATCGCGTGTTTGATATGAAAGTTGTTCCACATAAAGAGGTGGTTGATACTTGGCATAAGGATGTCTCTTTTTATGATATTTTTGATAAAAAAGGCATATTACGTGGATCTTTTTATCTAGATTTATATGCACGTGAGCATAAACGTGGTGGGGCCTGGATGGATGAATGTCGCGGTGCCCGACGTACTCTTTCTGGGGAATGGCAAACACCCGTTGCCTATTTAACGTGTAATTTCAATAAGCCGCTTGGTGATAAACCGGCGCTCTTTACTCATGATGAAGTACAAACTTTATTCCATGAATTTGGACATGGTATTCATCATATGCTAACTAAGATTGAAGAGCCTAACGTATCTGGTATCAATGGTGTTCCTTGGGATGCAGTAGAACAACCTAGTCAGTTTATGGAAAATTGGTGTTGGCAACCAGAAGCTCTTGCCTTTATTTCTGGACATGTTGAAACCGGAGAACCCCTTCCTCAAGAAATGCTAGATAAAATGTTAGCGGCTAAAAATTACCATGCTGCTATGTTTATTTTGCGCCAACTTGAATTCGCTTTGTTCGATTTTAGATTACATAATGAATATGATCCTGAAATTGGCGCTCAAATACTCGATTTGCTACAAGATGTCAAAAAACAAGTTGCCGTAGTACCTAGCCCTGAATGGAATCGCTTCCCTCATGCCTTTAGTCATATTTTCGCAGGAGGATACGCTGCCGGTTATTACAGTTATCTTTGGGCCGAATTATTATCTGCTGATGATTTTTCACGTTTTGAAGAAGAAGGTATTTTTAATAAAAAAGTAGGAATGGACTTTTTGCATAGCATTTTAGAACAAGGAGGAAGCCAGGAACCTATGGATTTATTTGTGCAGTTTAGAGGTCGTAAACCTAGCATTGATGCCTTATTAAAAGAACGTGGTATTCAATGAAAATTGATCTTGTCTGTCAAGCACCACGGCGTAGAGAGGAATTTCAACAAATAATCCAAGATTTTGGGTTTGAACAACAAGATGATGCACTTTTTTCTTTATATTTAACTGAAGAACGTTTGGAATTACATAAACAAGATGAGCCTCAATTAGGGGCTATCTTTGTGGATTTTTCTGGAGGGAAAGCCGCTCACCGGCGTAAATTTGGCGGTGGAAAAGGGCAAGCTATTGCTAAGGCTGTAGGTATGAAGAAAGGCCTAGTACCAAAGGTATTAGATGCCACAGCAGGGCTTGGGCGTGATGCTTTTGTGCTAGCTTCTTTAGGTTGTGATGTGACAATGTTTGAACGTCATCCGGTGGTGGCAGCATTGCTGACTGATGGATTAAATAGAGCTAAGTCTGATCCTGAAATAGGAAGTTGGGTGAGTCAGCGCATGCATTTAGCTTATGGATCTAGTGTTCGGGGATTAAAAGATTATTTACAGGGAAGTAGTGAGTTATCACGACCGGAAGTGGTTTATTTAGATCCCATGTTCCCGCATAAAAAAAAATCGGCGTTAGTCAAAAAAGAAATGCGGGTTTTTCATTCTTTAGTGGGCGCAGATACGGATGCAGATACTTTATTAGATCCGGCATTACAATTGGCTACGCGTCGTGTTGTAGTGAAGCGGCCGGACTATGCTGACCCATTAGAACATCGTAACCCAACAACTTCTATTAAGACGAAGAATAATCGTTTTGATGTCTACGTTACTTTGAATAAAAATACAAATAAATAGAGTTAAATTGATGAGGAATAAAAGAGAACCAAGATGCAAAGTAGCATAAAACTGGATGAATTAGATCGAAAGATCTTGGCTGATTTGATGCGTTCTGCAAAAACACCTTATGCAGAATTGGGGAAAAGATATAATGTTTCCCCCGCTACTGTTCATGTGCGTGTTGAAAAAATGCGCGCTGCAGGAATTATTGAACGCACTGAAGTGGTGATTAATACTAAATTATTGGGCTATGACGTATGTTGTTTTATTGGGATTAATCTTTATTCTGCTCGTGATTATAAATTAGCTATTGATAAATTAAATCAGTTACCAGAAGTGATAGAGGCCTATTATACAACAGGAGCCTATAATATTTTTGTTAAAATTATGTGTCATTCTATGGATGAATTTCAGTCTGTGCTTATAGACAAACTGCAAGGTATTGAAGAAGTACAATCAACGGAAACCTTGATTTCTTTGCAGAACCCTATAAAAAGAAATGTGTTGCCTTAATGCGGAGTCTAATATGATGAATGATCAAGATAAAAAGAGAGTCGATAAAAATAAGATACGTTGTTCTTGGTG
>Ga0055584_100005415_pt1 | contig 12508 bp, 16 predicted proteins | sample OSDHelmetaG_FD_58716 | JGI IMG/M metagenome (GOLD analysis project Ga0055584, IMG submission 58716) | Pelagic marine sediment microbial communities from the LTER site Helgoland, North Sea, for post-phytoplankton bloom and carbon turnover... | ecosystem: Environmental > Aquatic > Marine >... | reverse complement strand
CCGCTGTCATTACTCTGGATATGAACCTGGCTCACCTGGCCATTGCGCACATTATTGAGAAACTCTGAATAGGAAAGGGGATCCGGCACACTGCCAACATTCGCGTAGTGATTGAATATCGAGACCAGTACGATAGCGATGATCGCCCAGGTCAGTAAATTTTTTGCAAGGTCATTCAAATCAGCTTCCTCGAGCGTTAACTTTTTCCATATCCAGGCGGATTCACCATTGTCCAATAGACAATTTACTTGACTTGGCGGTTCCGGGCCAGCAAATAGACTTCCCGGCTGCGCGACCGCGAGGCCTTTGGCTTGCGTACCTGCACTTTCTCAAACAGAGACCGTACTTCTCGAACATATGTGTCAAAATCCTCACCCTGAAATAACTTGACCACAAAATCCGCCCCGGGTTTCAGGTGAGATCTGACAAATTCCAGCGCCAGTTCTGCAAGGTACATGGCCTTTGCCTGGTCAATCGTGGCCATGCCACTCATATTGGGGGCCATATCAGACAACACAAGATCAACCGAATTTCCCCCCAGGGCATCTTCCAATTCATGCAGGGCTTCATCTTCCGTAAAATCCCCCTCTATCAACAACACACCGTGAATTGGCTCCATGGGCAGAATGTCCAGCCCGATGACTCTGCCCTTTTCACCCACCAGCGACTGGGCGAGTTGGCACCAGCCTCCAGGCGCAGCGCCAAGGTCCACAACAACCATGCCGGGCCTGATCAGCTGGTACTTGTCCTGCAGCTCAAGCAATTTAAATGCCGACCTGGAACGCATACCCTTCTGCTGCGCCAATTTTACATAGGGGTCATCGAAATGCTCCGAGAGCCACCGTCTGCTGCTTTTACTTTTGGCCATGCCGTGAGATTCCCTGCGTGGTAAAATCCGCTGCCTTGAACAGAAGACCAGTTTGCCACAGCAGGAATCACGACATGCCACTGACTTCCCAACAAATTAGATATCTGCGTGGATTAACCCACCATTTGCAACCGGTTGTCATGGTAGGTGACAAAGGACTGAGCGAAAATGTTATGGCCGAGATCGACAATGCACTGGAACATCATGAGTTGGTCAAGATCAGACTGCGCACAGACCGTGACTCCAGAAAAGCCTGGATCAGGCAAATCAGTGAAAGCTGCGGAGCAGAAAAGGTGCATGTAATCGGCCAGGTTGCCTGCTTTTTCAAACGCAACAAAAAGAAACCGGTGATCGAACTACCCCGTTAGAACTGACTCCGAAAGGACCCCGATCAGCATGGATCTGACACTTCAAAAACCTGGCGAACATCATTTCATTCACTCTGTTTCAAGCGATGGAATACGGGTTGTTGACCAGATTTGCCGCGATTCACTGATTGTTTCCGCGCGCCGACTGATCACGGATTGGCCTGTTGACTCGCCAGAACAACTCACTGCCCGGCATCTCGATCAGATTCTGGAACTTCAGCCTGAGCTTGTACTGCTGGGAACCGGTGAACGACAGGTTTTTCTGGCGCCGGAATTGTTGATGGTTTTTTACCGGCAGTCTGTCGGAGTTGAAGTGATGACCACGCAGGCGGCGTGCAGAACATTCAACGTCCTGGTTTCAGAAGACCGCAATGTGGTGGCTGCATTGATGCAGGGACAGGCTGAGCGCCAAGGTCTACAATAACCATGCCGCTCAGACCTGGATCAGGACATGAAAGGAAGCTCCTCATAACCTTCCCGGCTTGAAATGTCCTTGAGCCTGGCCAGCGCTGCCAACTGCACCTGACGAACACGTTCCCGCGTCACGCCGAGAAGGTGTCCGACTTCCTCAAGAGTTCTTCTGCCGTGCCCATGAAGGCCATATCGATGTTCGACGACATCCCGCTGCTGTGGTGACAATTGTTCCAGCCAGTGTCCCAGCAGGCGTTCCGCAGCGACATCCGCGTATGCAGTTTCCGGACCCCGGCTCTGTTCATCCGCGATAGAGTCCAGTACGGGGCGGCCGGAAGCAGAATTGCTGGGTTCGTCAGCGGACGACATCGGCTCATTCAAACCGAACAGTCTTTTCACATTTTCCACCGGAATATCGAGTTTGGCGGCAATTTCTTCGGCGGTCGGTCTGCGGCTGTTTTTCTGTTCCAGTTCCCTGGAAGTGCGCAAATAGATGGTCAATTCCCTGATGACATGAATGGGCAGGCGGACCGTTCGACACTGGTTCATGATTGCGCGCTCAACCGATTGCCTGATCCACCAAGTGGCGTAGGTCGAAAAACGGCACCCCCGATCCGGGTCGAATTTTTCGACCGCCCGGATCAGACCCAAATTACCTTCTTCAATCAGGTCGAGCAGGGGCAACCCACGATGTATGTAAGCTCGCGCCACTTTTACAACCAGGCGAAGATTGGACTTGATCATGCGTTGCCTGCTGGCCATACACCCACTTATAGCTGCTTGCGACAGGCTGATTTCTTCCTCGGGAGTAAGTAACGGAGACTTTCCTATTTCGCGCAAATAGATTCGCGTAACGTCATTGCTGAAGGTAGCAGTTCCATTTGTCGGAGCAATCGAAGTTTTTGCCGGGGTAGCAGCCAGCTTTCCAAAAGATTTTCCGGGTATTTGATTGGCCACATCCCGCTTGTCACCTTGCGGTGCAGGCACTGGCTTCACTTGCGTGATTTCGGCCCTTTGCTGATTGGAGACGGATACGTCCTTGTGTCCCGTTTGGACATTTTGCACCCCCCCTCCTCGCGCCACTGCGCTCAGAACAACCGGCGGCCGACCCCAGACTTTCGTTCAGGCCCGGTCAACCTGAAACAAGGAAAAATAGCGGGTTCGGTGGGATATATTAACACTTTTTTTAACATTTATTCTATATGCGTCTGATTCGCATTTGCGACAAGCCATTGACCGCAGCATAAATATTATTTAGAAATATTCTAATAAAATCCTTTATCTTTTTGATTTTTAATATTTATTATAGAAATAATAGTGCATTTGGCTTAACGCGTCGGCAGATAATTGAGGGGATTATTGGGCGTTCCATTGACGCGAATTTCGAAATGCAGCAGCGCCTGGTTTCGATCATTCCTGCCCATCTCCGCGATCTTCTCACCGGCTTTGACTTTCTGGCCTTCAGATACCAGCCGCTGGCGATTGTGTGCATAGGCACTAAGCAGGCGGTCGTTGTGCTTGATAATGATAAGTTCGCCGTAGCCAATCAATCCATTACCGCTATAGACCACCTGACCGGCCGCCGTAGCACTGATTACCTGGCCTTCTTTCCCTCCAATTTCAATCCCGTTACGGGCTGGATCATTGGCTTTGAAATTGCTGATGATGCGGCCTTTCGTTGGCCATAGCCACCCGGACGGATCGGGCTCTGCACTCGTGGCGGGAGCCTTGTCGCTGACTGTTTTTGGCGCAGGCGGTTTGTAGGTAGCCGTTGTCGTGGCTTGCGGGGTTTTCAGCGCGGTCGTATTTGCAGCGCCTTGCCGCTTGCTGTCACTCGCGGCGCCTGAGGATGATGGCGGCTGCTTGCCCGAAGTGGAAGTTGCACCATTGGTTTGGGTCTTTACCGCCGAAGAAACCTGTCTGGGTGGAATTACTCGCAATTCCTGGTCCGGATAAATGGTGAAAGGCGCTGCTATGTGATTCCAACTGGCAATATCTCTCCAGTCCAATCCCAGATTAAAGGCAATTGCATGTAGCGAATCGCCCTTGCGCACTCGGTAATGGCCATCCCTGGTCAATGCATAGGATGACTTTTGACTGGCCGGCTTTTCCCACGACTCCGGATTGCTTCGGCACGCAGAAAGCAGGCACACGAGCAAAATTATCAGGATCAAAACACCCCTGTTCAATGTTCGCCTCCAAAATACCACCAGGCTGCGCCGGCAACCAACGTAGCCGCCAGGACAACCCAGCCCGCTGTATCAACCCACACACGAAGACGGTCAGCGGCCTTCTCACCCATCGCCCGGATCAACCCCGCGACCAGAAAAAAACGTGCTGCACGGCCGACCGCCGAACCGAGAATAAAAGGAACCACGGGCATTCCCACAACTCCTGCGCTAACGGTAAAAACCTTATAGGGAATGGGAGTAAAACCAGCCACCAATATATAGAAAAAGCCCCATTGCTCAAAAGCTTCGACCGCCGCGGTGAAAACGCCGGCATAAACCGATGTCATCAACCACGATTCGATCCAGGTGAAGGCCCACCTTCCAATGGCGTAACCCAGTAAACCACCCAGAACGGAGCTGACCGTGCACAGTGTGGCAAAACGCCAACTTTTCCTGGGTTGCGCCAGGCACATGGGCGCCAGCATTACGTCAGGAGGAATGGGGAAGAAGCTCGATTCCGCGAAACTGAGTCCGCACAGGTAAGCTGGCGCACGCGGATGAGCAGACCACGCCAACACCCTGTCATACAAGCGTTGCAATATATGTCTGTCCATTACTCTCTGTTGCCTCATAAACCCGGGGAAACGTCCGTTAAATCAGGAGAGGCCGCTCAACATCGGAACGAAAATAACTCCGCCAAGATCCTTTTCTTCAAATCCATCTTCTGTTCTTGTAATCGCCAGTAATCTTTGCATGCCATGCCGTTCTACCGGCGCCACCATAACACCGCCCACCCGAAGCTGCTCCAACAACTCTTCGTGCAGTTCGGTGGCTGCCGCCGTGACAACGATACCATCAAAAGGCGCCTGGCTAGGCCAGCCCAGGTGGCCGTCAGCGTATCGCGTATAAATGTTATTCAGTCCCAGCTTATGAAATCGCCGCCTGGCCTGTTTGAGCAGTTCCTCAATCCTCTCAACGGTGAATACTTTAGGAACCAGGGCTGCCAGGATGGCCGCCTGGTAGCCGGAACCAGTGCCTACTTCCAGCACTTTTTCCAATTTTCCACACTCCATGACCGCTTCGGTCATGCGGGCAACTACCCAGGGTTGGGATATAGTCTGCCGTTGGCCGATCGGGAGCGCAGTGTCTTCGTAGGCCCTGCTGGAAAGCGCTTCATCTACAAATTCATGCCGGGGTGTAATGGCAATAGCTCTCAGGATTTTTTCATCAGTGATGCCGTTGTCCCGAAGACGACTGACCAGCCTGTCCCGTGTTCCCTGTGATGTCATGCCAATTCCCTGAGGCGTTCTTTTCAGGTTTCTGCGATGAATCATTCTTCTGTCTCCGGCATGCATGCATCTGTGATTTCTATTTCTGCGACCCAGCCCGCAACCTGGTCCAGCGCCTGGTACCTGGTCAAATCGACATGGATGGGAGTCACCGAAACGTAACCCCGTCTTATCGCGTCAAAATCAGTTCCCGGGCCAGCATCCTGCTCCGCGCCGGCAGGTCCAATCCAGTACATGGGACGTCCTCGCGGATCTACTTCCCTGATGGTCGGCTCTGCCCGATGTCTGTGCCCTAGACGTGTCACTTCAAATCCTGCAATCTCAGGCCACGCCAGATCAGGAACATTGATATTCAGAATCGTATCGGCCGGCAAAGGGTGCCGTGACAAACGTTCTATAATCAGTGCAACCGCTTCAGCCGCGGACGCATAATGCCTGGGTTTGTCCTTGAAAACCAGTGAGACCGCAATAGCCGGCAAACCCAGGAAGCGGCCTTCCATAGCGGCTGCCACAGTGCCTGAGTAAATCACATCATCTCCCAGGTTGGCACCTGAATTGATACCGGAAACCACCATGTCGGGATCCTTCTCCAGCAGGCCGGTCAGAGCAATATGGACGCAATCAGTCGGCGTGCCCGTCACCTGAAATTTCTGATCCTCTATTTCGCGAATCCGCACCGGTGAGTCCAGAGTGAGAGAGTTACTCGCACCGCTGCGGTCCTGGTCCGGAGCCACGATCGTGACATGGCCCAATTTGGCCAGACAAGCGGACAGGACTTGAATACCGCGGGCTGTGATCCCATCGTCATTACTGATTAGAAAATGCATGCTTTTCCATTGTGTCTGATCCGGCCCCGGGCGGCCGGAATAATTCCTGTTTGGTCCCCGGAAACCAGGCTGAAGGGGTAATATTGTACGGACTTGGCGGGCCGACGGAAATGAGTTCAGGAAAAAAGAAAAACAGGGAATCCAAGCTTTTCAGGGAAGCAATGGCTGACGTGAGGCCGCTGACTTCAGGAAACAGGATCGAACCGGTTCCACGCAAGACACCAGCCAGAGCCATGCAGCGTGAGCTCGATGAAAAAGCGGCCCTGGAGGAAAGTCTTCTTCCCCTCTCCGACCCCGCAGAACTCGAGACTGGAGAGGAAATCCTGTTTCTTCGGCCCGGTGTACAAAATCGGGTCATGCGTAAGCTTCGCAGGGGCCACTACAGCACAGCGGACACGATTGACCTACATCATATGGACCAGGAAACGGCCCGGAAGGTTTTGCTCGATTTCATTGCACATTCAGTGGAGTCCGGACACAGCTGTGTCCGCATCATTCACGGCAAAGGCCTGCGTTCCAGGAACGAGCCCCGCCTGAAAATTTTGACCAACCGAATACTTCGGCGCCAGTCTAATGTCGTGGCATTTGCATCGTGCCGTCCGGTGGATGGCGGAACCGGCGCCGTTGATGTCCTCCTGAAAAGCCGGAACAGGAAGTAAAGTGACCGGCTTGTTTCTATTCTCCATGGGCGGGCTTGCGGCTATCGTCTGGTGGAGCCTGTTAAAAAGCAAAGAACAGGCAAGAAGCGCCGCTTCAAGGGCCTGCCGTGAGCATGGTCTGCTGCTTATGGACGATACCGTGGTGCTCAAATCCGTTCGACTCGTTAAAACCGGAGATTCCCGGGCTTATCGGCTGCAGTACCGGTTCGAATTTGCCAGAGAAGGTATTCTGCATACGGGGGGCAGTGTACTGATTGCGCCGGGACAACGTCCCACCGTCATAATCAAAACCGTCAACGGGGAACTCATTCAGGAACTGTAGAAAGCAGGTTCTAACTTATTTAACAACAGTGAGGTGAGGCCGCCGGGCTGGTTTCGGTTCTGAACCATCATCGGGGTCAGTCGGCGGCATGGTTTCATCATCTTGCGCGAACATCATCCCCTGACCGTTTTCCTTGGAGTAAATGGCCAGAACGGCATCGATAGGAACCATGACCGAATGGCGTCTGCCGGAAAACCGTGCACTGAACGTGACCACCTCGTTCTGCATTTCAAGTTCGTTGACCGCCGCCTGGTCAATATTGAGAATGACTTTGCCTTTCTGAATTGCCTGTTCGGGAACATCCACACCATCGACCGCCGCATCCACCAGGATATGCGGCGTCATTTTGTTTTCACTGATCCATTCATACAGAGCTCTTAAGAGGTAAGGTCTGTTGGATGTCATCTCCCCGGACATAGTGTTCCTGCTTTTCGCTATCAGGAAGCGCCCAACAGCATGTCACGTTCGGCCTGTGTCAGGCTGGTCTTGAATGAAGGCTTTGAGAATATACGATGCGCATACGCTTCTACCGACGCGCCCGGTTTACCCAGTGCCACGCCGTAATGTGAGAGGCGCCACAAAAGAGGCCCGAGCGTACAATCTACCAGGCTCAATTCATCACTCAGGACGTATTCCGCCATTTTGAACAGTTCGTTGGCGGCGATGATACTCTCTTTGAGTTGCTTTGCGGCTTGTTCGGCAGTTCTACCGCTGCTCGACTCAATTGTTTTTGCCAGGGAATACCAGTCGCGTTGTACCCGGTAGTGAACCAATCTCAACTTTGCCCGGGAAACAGGATCTACCGGCATAAGGGGTGGGTGTGGATAGCGCTCATCCAGGTAATCGTTGATCACGCCGGCGTCGTATAACACCAGGTCACGATCAACAAGCGTCGGAGCCTGGTTGTAAGGATTCAACTCCGCCAGGTCCGCGGCAGCGGATTCATCCACGGACACATTGACGATATCAACGTTTATGCCTTTTTCAGCAAGGACAAACCGGACTCTATGACAATCCAGACTGGTCTCGGATGAATACAACGCCATGGTCGAACGACCTCGAACTGATACTGCCACATTATTCTCCAAATAGTGTTTGAACGATCGGCAAATTCCCGCTAAATCTCACTTCAGGAATTCCTGGCGGGCTGCTAGTGAACATCACGCCAGTATTCAACTTTCAATGCGTAGGCCACTCCGGCAAAAAGCAGCAGAAATAACATCACCCAAATACCCAGATTCTTTCGTTTCAACTTGGCAGGCTCGCTCAGGTAATCAAGGAAAGTTACCAGGTCTCTGACGGTACCTTCGTACTGCTCGGGCGTCATCCTCCCGGGTGTTGCCAAAACCAGCTGACTGTCGGATCCATGCTCACCTTCATGTCCCGATCCGCTCAGCTTCTGGATGCCTTGCATTTGCCACAGGACGTGCGGCATTGAAGCATTGGGTAGAACCAGGTTATTCCATCCGCCGCTTTCATCCTGGTAAAAGGTTTTCATGTACGTGAATAACCAGTCATTGCCTCGTGACCTTGAAATCAGTGAAAGGTCCGGCGGTGTCTTTCCCAGCCAGATCTCGGAATCGCCGGGGCGCATGGCAATTTCCATGGTTTCACCCAGTTTCACGTCAGCGAAAACCAGGTTCTCTTGCACCATGTCTTCGTCCAGACCCAGGTCTTCAGCCAGGCGGTTATACCGCATGTAGCTGGCGCTGTGGCATGAGAAGCAGTAATTGACGAACCACTTGGCTCCTCTTTGAATAGCGGCTACATCACGAACATTGATGCCTGCTGACTCGAGGTTACCACCCCCGGCAGCAAAAACAGGCGAGGAAGCCGAAAGCATGGCTACGAGGCTGAAAATGAGTGAGACGGTTTTCTTATTCATCAGTGTGTCAACCGGTCTGGTACGGGTTTGGTTTTTCCTTTGGGGCTGAGGAAAAACAGCAAAATGAAAAATGAAAAATAGACGAAGGTCCACACCCGCATTTCGATTGTCTCGGCTGGTGTGCCTGTAGCCATACCCAGCATGCCGAGGCGTACGAAAGCGATTGCAAAAACGATGACCATGACTTTGTACCACATTCCTCTGTAGCGGATAGACTTGACCGGAGAGCGATCGAGCCATGGCAAAAAGAACAGAACCATGACAGATGCGCCCATCAACATCACACCCATCAGCTTGTCGGGTACAGCTTTCAAAATGGCATAGTACGGTGTGAAATACCAAACCGGCTTGATATGCTCAGGAGTCGCCATCGGGTTCGCGGGTATGAAATTGTCGTGTTCCAGGAACAGCCCTCCGGCTTCCGGCCAGAAGAACAGGACGAATGCGAAGATCAATAGAAATACGGCTACCCCGAATATGTCTTTTACCGTGTAGTAAGGGTGGAAAGGAATGCCGTCAAGCGGAATTCCATTCTCGTCTTTATTGGCCTTGATTTCGATGCCATCGGGGTTATTGGAGCCGTTTTCACGCAGAGCCACCAGATGCATTAACACAAGCCCCATTATGGCGAGTGGGATCGCTATTACATGCAGGGCAAAGAAACGGTTGAGTGTCGCATCGGAAATAAAATAGTCGCCCCTGATCCATTCGGTCAGTGGTTCACCGATACTGGGAATAGCGCCGAACAGATTGATAATGACCTGTGCGCCCCAGTATGACATCTGACCCCAGGGCAGCACGTAGCCCATGAAGGCTTCAGCCATCAGCGCCAGGTAAAGCAGCACTCCGAAGACCCAGAGCAATTCCCTGGGCTTTTGATGGGAACCATATAACAGGCTGCGGAACATGTGCAGATAAATAAGGATGAAGAAAAACGAGGCGCCGGTGGAATGCATGTATCGGATCAACCAGCCCCAGTCGACGTCACGCATGATGTATTCAACTGATGCAAATGCTTCTGCAGCTGAGGGTTTGTAATGCATCGTAAGGAAAATGCCGGTCAGAATCTGCATCACCAGAACCAACAGGGCCAGCGAACCCATGTAGTACCAGAAATTGAAATTCTTGGGGGCATAGTACCCGGTCATCGTGGCGTTCCAGAACGCTGTGACCGGCAGGCGCTTGTCAATCCAGTTCATCAATTCATCGGCTCGCTTGGCGAGTGCGCTTGCTGGCTTGGCCATCATGAAACTCCTTCCGGATTGACACCGATCAGCAAGGTCTGATCATCGATGAAACTGTAGGGCGGAATCTTCAGGTTGGTGGGTGCTGGGACACCTTTGTACACCCGGCCAGCCATATCGAATTTCGATTTATGGCAAGGGCAGAAAAACCCACCTTTCCAGTTTTCCTCGAACGGCTGGGGGCCAACCTGCGGAATGACTTGAGGCACACAACCCAGATGCGTGCAATGCATATTCACGACCAGGAATTCTTCTTTGTAGGCTCGTCCTTCGTTCAGCGCGAAAGAAGGCTGTTCCGATTCAACGGACTCGGGATCTCTCAATTGTTCGTCAATGCTTTGAAGGGCACCGATCGTGTCCTGTGTCCTGCGAAGTATTCCAATGGTCTGGCCTCGCCACTGTACTTTGAGCAACTGGCCCGGCTCCAGCTTGCCTAATGAAACCTGTACAGGCGCACCTACTGCCTGTGCCTTGGCGCTCGGATTCCAGGATTGTATGAAAGGCACTGCGGCGAATCCAACGCCTGCCATGCCCACGACTGAGGTGGTGGCGACGAGAAAACGACGCCGCCCCTTGTTCACGCCATCAGTTGGCATTTATTTCTCCAGCTGGATGAGATCCATTCAGGGTCTGTTTGTTAGGAATTATCAATTTTCGGGGCACCGCAATGATGCTCCGCTTTGAGGAAAACGGATTGCACTCCAACCCCTGCCCATAAGCAAACCATAATTTTATCCGATTTTTGCGATGTTAAACAGTATATTTACCGATAGAATGGACAAAGTCGGATATCTGTTGTCACAACAACAGGCCAAAACAGGCAGAACGATCTTCAGTCAATGTCGAAACCCATCAAATTACTTGTTTTTATTTTTCGTGCTGCAGTTGCCGGACTGGCGCTGGCCTTCGTCCTGATTGTTTTCTGGCCATCCCTGGTCGAGAGATTGAATGGCCAGCCGGAACCCGTTGTTTCAAGCCTGCCGGCTGCGCCGGTCTCATATGCCGAAGCAGTGAACCGTGCTGCGCCTGCGGTGGTGAGTATTTACACCCAGTCACTGATGCCACAATCCGCGGATCCCAAGTTACAGGGTGAGAAAAGATTCCGCTATCTGTACAAAATGCGCCAGGACATGGGCTCCGGAGTTTTGCTCAGCGACGATGGCTACATCCTGACCAATGACCATCTGATCAGCAGGGTGCGAAACATTCAGGTCGCTTTGTGGGATGGAAGAATTGCGCCGGCTCAAGTCGTGGGGTCAGACCCGGCTACAGATCTTGCTGTACTTAAAATCAACCTCACCGGCTTGCCGGTGGCCCCAATTTCCGATCAGACTGTCGTTCGTGTCGGTGATGTCGTGCTGGCGATTGGCAATGCGCTGGGGCTTAGCCACACGGTCACCATGGGGATCGTCAGTGCAACGGGTAGAAATGATTTGAATTCAGTGATTTATCAAGATTTCATCCAGACAGATGCGGCTATCAACGCGGGCAATAGCGGGGGTGCATTGATCAACGCGGGGGGGGATCTCATTGGCATCAGTGCCCGCAATCTCGGCGCTTCTACCGGCGCACAGAATATCGGCTTTGCCATTCCTATTACCCTGGCCCGCAAAGTAATGAACCAAATCATTGAGTACGGTTCGGTTCGCCGTGGCTGGCTGGGCGCGACATTCAGCGATCTGCGGCCCATCTCACAGCCTGATGGCTCGGCCGCGCGGCGCGGCATCAGTGTGCGGGAAGTGGCCCGGGGTGGCCCGGCATGGAACGCAGGCATTCGCCAGGGAGATATTATCCTCAGTTATGACGGAGTACCGGTGGATGACGCCAGCCAATTCCTGTTTCAGATATCCCAACTCGAACCGGGTACCCAGGTAGAACTGGAAATGTATAGACGCCCCGAATCTTTCCTGACGTATGCCACATTAATTCAGCAACCGCCATTGCAGTGAATCCACGGTGACATGGACACTCACGCTTTTGGCAGGGTGACTCCGGTCTGGCCCTGGTATTTGCCAGCGCGGTCCGCGTACGACTGCTCGCAGGGTTCATCCGACTCGAAAAAGAGAAATTGCGCCACACCTTCGTTGGCATAAATGCGCGCTGGCAACGGTGTGGTATTGGAAAATTCCAGAGTGACGTGACCCTCCCATTCCGGTTCCAGCGGAGTCACGTTTACGATGATTCCACAGCGGGCATAGGTTGATTTACCCAGGCATATGGTCAGAACAGTCCGTGGTATACGAAAGTATTCCACGGTGTGCGCCAGCGCAAACGAGTTTGGTGGAATGATGCAAACATCTCCGGTGAAGTCGACGAAACTGCTTGCGTCGAAATGCTTGGGATCAACAATTGCAGAATTGATATTAGTGAAAATTTTGAATTCGCGGGCACACCGCACATCGTAGCCGTAGCTCGACGTGCCATAGGAAATGCGCCGCACTCCCTCTTCGCAATATCGAACCTG
>Ga0055584_100005414_pt1 | contig 12508 bp, 15 predicted proteins | sample OSDHelmetaG_FD_58716 | JGI IMG/M metagenome (GOLD analysis project Ga0055584, IMG submission 58716) | Pelagic marine sediment microbial communities from the LTER site Helgoland, North Sea, for post-phytoplankton bloom and carbon turnover... | ecosystem: Environmental > Aquatic > Marine >... | reverse complement strand
ACATAGATATTTATCACCATATCTATTCATTTCTAATTGAAATGTATTTTTACTATTATGTTCATTTACTTTATCATAATTATTTTTCCATATATCATAACTATATGACAATTGATTGTAAGAACTATAAGTTACATCATATTTTTTCATCCATGATCGGAAATGATCAAAATTTCCACAAACACCAACAAAATAAATAAATAACATCAATATATTAAATAACTTCATATATATTCACTATATATATCATATTTTTTTAAATCTAAAATTCAGTTACAATATAATCATTTGAATTAATTTGATTATCTTTAAAATTATAACACATTAATTTTAATTCTTTTTTAACTTCATCAATTAAGTTTTGATTAGATGAAACACTTAAATATTTCTTAAATTTATCTAATGCATTTTTATATTTATCTTTTAATTTTGCATTATCAAACCATTCAATAAATTTTTGTTGCATTAACATTTCATTATCTTTTATTATTTGATCTAACATTTCATCTCTATCACGACATAACCAATCTTTTCCAGTAAAAACCATTAAATACTTATTTCTCATATTTTTTATTACAATATTCATATTTTCAGGATGTTTATTATTAAAATGTACTAATTTTATCATCTCTGATACACATCTATTCTGTTTTTCCATACAATTTGATATCATTTCATCTGTTATAAAACATTTATTAGTTCTATCATATGGTAATATTACTTTCATATCAGTTTTACTTCTTAATATTAGTTCATTAATTTGTTTATCTTTTTCTTCCAATTTTTGAATTAATAATTTAACATTCAAATTACTATATGCTGTTTCACTAAAATTATCTGGTATTTTTATTGGGATATTCTTATCTATTTTATGTTTACAATTATATCTCTCATGTCGCCATTTATTTTTATAACTTGAAAATAATTTTTTACAATATTTACATATCGTTGATTCACTTTTTTTATTGTCTTTTTTTATCCTCATTTTCGTCACCGACATTCTTATCTTATCCTCATTTTCGTCTCCAAAATCTTCATTTATCCTCATTTTGTCCTCATTTTTGTTTCCAAATTCTTTGTCTATCCTCATTTTTGTGAGGATAAAATGAGGATATAATTCAGAATTTTTATTTATTGGTCGAAAATTAAATTCACACATTTTATCTAAACTATAATCACCTAACACTGCATTACATATTCTTTTTCTTTGTAAATGTTTTTTCATTTTACTCTTGTGATCAGTTTGATATCCACATCTAATACATTTGTAGTAAACCATCGTATTTATTATTACAATATAGATATTTTATATATTTTCTTTAAACGTTTAATTTAGACATAAAAATTATACATAATATATTGATTATATACTACATAAATGTATTATATCACTCTTAAAAGAACGTAACTAAATGTGATTTATCCTCATTATATGTCTAAATTAAACAAATATGTGTTAATATAGCAAAAAGTTTTTTTGTGAGACAAAGAGGATAAACATAATTAATAAAATTATAAAATTGAAATATAAACTATTTATTATTAAATAGTTTAATAATAAATGGCTAAGAATAAAGGTAATACTAGAAAAGGTGCAGTTAAAGATAGAAAGCAATATTTTAATGAAAGAACAAAAAAATATGTTAAGTTTGATACTAATACTGGAAAAATTCTTTCTTGTTCGTCTACAAAATATAAAGGAATATCTTTAAAAATGACAAAAACTCAAATAGAATCAGCTCAAAAAGCAATGGCTGAATTAGAAATTACACAAAAGAAAGGTAAATAAATTATTTATAATAAAGGAATATTGAGAAAATCTTTTTTTTTAGTTAAAATCATATGATTTTCTATATTAATGTATCTTGAATATCTTTCATTTATTTCAGTTCGTTTTTCCGAATTATACCATTTATCCCAATCATATTTACTTTTCCAAACAGAAATATTGTAAATATCTTTATAATATGATTCAGTATTATTATCTAACCAATAACTTTGAGAAGTTATAAATCCATTATGTGATTTTACTGCTATAGTTAGTTCATTCTGATATTCAATTATACCTGTAATTGAACCTAATAGATTATTTGGTATTTTACTGCTTATAACTTTGATTCGATTCATTTATTTATAAATGATTCGACGCTAAATGATTTTATTTCAAATATTTTTTAAATAGTAAAAGTGCCCTTTCTCTAGTTTCCTTATGATCTACTATTGGTTCAGGATAATCAATATCATACTTCTTATGACATTTGTCCCATCCTAAAATATCCTTTACAGGTATATCCTTTAATTCTGGAATCCATTTCTTAATATATTCACATTGCGCATCAAACTTTTTCGCTTGTGTCCAAACATTAAAAATTCTAAAATATGGTTGCGCATCTGTCCCTCCTCCAGATCCCCATTGCCAACCACCATTATTTGCACTTATATTATAATCAGTTAATTTATTTGCAAAATATTGTTCTCCCCATCTCCAATCGATCCATAGATTTTTTATTAAAAAACTACTTACAATCATTCTACCTCTATTATGCATATATCCTGTTGTATTCATTTGTCTCATACATGCATCGACAATTGGAAATCCTGTTTTACCTTCACACCATTTTTTAAAATCAGCTTGCGCATTCCTCCATTTAATATTATCATATTTTTCCCTAAATGATCCTTTTATAACTTTTGGAAAAAAATAAAGTATATTGTAATAAAAATCTCTCCAATATAATTCATTTATTAAACCATGTCTCAATCCAAATTTATCTTTCATCTTCTTATATATCTCTCTAATACTAACAACATTAAAGTTTATACTTGCTGATAATAATGTTGTTTCATATGTCATGAAATCTCGACATTTATCATATTTACTATAATCTTTAATCTTTTTTAATCTATTAATTGCCCATTTTCTACCACCTTCTACTAATACATTTTTATTTGGTTCATATAAACTTTTCATATCATCAAAATAATATTTTGACTTTTTTAATTTTAGATTTTTTGAAAACTTAAAATTTTTAAATGTATCAACTTCTCTTAATTTTCTATTAATTAAATTGTTTTTGAATGGTGTGAATACTTTATATGGTTGTTCAGTTTTACTAAATGTTTCTTTATCCATTATATTATGTAATAACATGTCTTCTTTAGCATAAACTTTAATTTCATTTTTTTTACAGAATTTCATAATTTTTGAATCTCTTTCTTTAGCATATGGTGAATAATCTAAATTAAATCCAATTGAATTAATTTTGTACTTTTTATGTAAATATTTAAAAATTTTAATGTAATCACCCTTAAATGTATATAATTCTCCCTTCTTACTTTTGTAATCCTTATTTAATTCTATTATAGATTCAATCATAAATTGCACTAAATTATGACTAAAATATTTATTTTTCTTCTCATCTATTTGATTTGGATCGAATACAAATATTGGTGTGACTTCTTTTTCATTTTTTGTTTGATCTATTAATGTAGTGTTATCTATAAATCTTAAATCTCTATGATGGATAAATATATTCATTATATAATAATATATATAAATTATTTAAGTATTTATATTGGAACTAATAAAAATATGTATTATAATAATATATGATAAAAACTGGGCTAATAATGCTTGTATTAGATTACATTTATTTAAATTTATTTTCAAAACATTTTAATCAACAAGTTAAAGTAATTCAAGGTAAAGATATAACATTAGATTTGATTCCAACTGTTATGTGCTATATATTACTTTTAGTAGGGATACAGTATTTTATTTTAAATGAAAGAAAAACACCTAAAGAAGCATTTTTACTTGGATTAGTAATTTACGGAGTATATGAGATGACAAATAAGGCTATATTTGATAAATGGAATTATAAAAGTGTTGCTATTGACACTATTTGGGGTGGTACATTATTTTATTTAACAACATATTTATCTCAATTATATATATGAAGTTATTAATTTTACCTCATCAATTATTCGAAAAGAAATATTTACAAAAAGATTTAAAAATAGTTTTATACGAACATCCTCAATATTTTAAGAAATATAACTTTAATAAGAAGAAATTAGTCTTACATAGAGCATCTATGAGATATTATCTTGATTATTTAAAAGATAATGATTTTGATGTCAAATATATATCTTTTGATAAAAAACTACCAAAAGATGATTATACTTTTTTTGATCCAATTGATAAACTAAAACTAAAAGGTGAAATGATGGAAACCCCTAATTTTATTTTGAATAAAGAGATTTTTGAAAAATATAGAAAAAAAACAGATAAATTCATGTTTACAAATTTTTATATGTGGAGTAAAAAAGAAATTGATTTATATCCAACTCTAAAATCAAAAGATAAAATGAATAGAGAAAGATATAATGACAAGATAAAAATACCAAAGTTACCATCTAATAAACCAGATAGCAAATATATAAATGAAGCAATTAAATATGTTAATAAACATTTTAAGAAAAATTATGGAACAACAGATAATTTTTTGTATCCAATATCCCATAAAACAGCAAAAAAATGGTTAAGAGATTTTCTTAAAAAAAGATTAAATAATTTTGGACCATATCAAGATTTTGTTAAAAAAGATCAGGTGTTTATGTATCATTCTGTTCTCTCAAGTAGTATTAATATTGGATTATTGAATCCGAAAGATATATTAGATGAATTGAAAAAGTATAAGAGTAAGGTTAAAATAAATAGTTTTGAGGGTTATTTGAGACAATTATTTTGGAGAGAATATCAAAGATATTGTTATATTTATACTAATTTTAAAAAAAATTATTTTGGTAATAGAAAGAAGTTAACAAAAGATTGGTATGAAGGTACTCTTGGTATAGATCCAGTAGATGATTTAATTAAGGATGCTTTTAAGACAGGTTATATGCATCATATTGGTCGATTAATGTTTGTAGGTAATTTCATGAATTTGAGTGGTATTTCTCCGAAAGAAGGATTTAAATGGTTTATGGAATTCTCTATTGATTCTTATGAATGGGTAATGCATCAAAATGTATTAGATATGGTATTTTTTGTTACTGGTGGTGTTACAATGAGAAAACCATATGTAACCTCTAGTAATTACATATTAAAAATGAGTAATTATAAGAAGGGAGAATGGTCGGAAGAATGGAATGAATTATATAATAAATTCATGAAGAAGCATAAGAAGAAATTATGGAAATTTAGATATCATTTCCCCAAGTTAAAATATATTTAAAATTGAAATAAAAAAGTCTATAATCTATAAAGTATAATTGGATTAGATAGTATAATAAATTATAAATTAAACAATTATTAAGATAATTATTCATTAAATGAGTATCGATTTTTTAATAAATCATTTTTGTAAAGTATCATATAATTATGCAGCTATAATGGGACAATATTTTACTATGGAGTCGTTTCGATCATTACAATCTGTGCAATCATATGTAAATTTAAAATATATTGGAGCTGTAACTGTATCAGTTATATTTTTTATTGAAGAATTAAAAAGGAGATTAAAAGAAAGAGAGTTGAAAAAAAAATTTATTGATGGACAAGAAGAAGGTACAATAGGACCAGATGGTCAATTAGTTTCTTCGTGGGGTCAATGGGTTCCTTTAGATGAAAATGATTAATATATATAAATATTTATTTTTATATATTATAAATGCAAATAGAGATTGAAAATTTAAGTTTTAGTTATTTTAATATTGATATATTACATAAAATTAATTTACAAATTAATAAAGGTGAGATTATTTTATTAGTCGGTGAAAATGGTGCAGGCAAAACAACATTATTAAGATTATTATCAGGTAATTATACTGCACTAAAATTTGATAAATTTAGTGTATTAGGTACTAGATCTCCACATGATCAATATAAAGGAGTCGCTTTTTTAGGTAACATTTGGAAAAGGAGTGTTTCATTTGCTGGCCATGTACCTTTTATGATTGATATGGCTGCTGGTGAAATGATGAAGAAATGGCAAGAAGAAAATATAGAAAGAAGAAATGAATTAGTCGAAGTATTAGAGATTGATTTAAATTGGAGAATGAATAAAGTATCAGATGGACAAAGAAAAAGAGTACAAATTATGTTAGGATTAATGAAACCATTTAAATTTCTTATTATAGATGAATTTACAAATGATTTGGATGTTGTAGTTAGAGATAAGTTTTTTAATTATCTTAAAAAAGAAAGAGATGAGAGAAATTGTAGTATAATATATGCAACACATATATTTGATAATATAGAACATTTTGCGACACATGTTGTATTTATATCAAATGGAATTACACATGATAAGCAATTATTAAAAGACTTTAATGTGGGACAAAATTTATTTCATAGTGTTAAGAATAAGATTTTAGCAAATAAAACATATATTAATGATCAAAAATTAGATAAAAAATTGTTAGGACCACAAGGTGGATGGAGTAGTGGAAGATCACATTTTTTTTTTTAGATAAAATTGAATTTAAAATAAATTCATTAAATATATATAAATATAAAATGACTTCTCGTAAGAGAAAATATTCAGAATTAGATGATTCAGAAGAAGAACCTAGTGAAATTTTAAAACACAAGTTAAAAAATAAAGTGAGACGTAGATTAAATGTTAAATATAAAAGAAATAAGGACAGTGATAATCTGGAAGATAGATTTAAAAATCTTACGATTAAAATAGATAATAGTAATGCTTATGATTGATGATGATCGACAAAAATTGAAAAATATTAACAATGTAGTATTTCCTATATATTGATTTATGGTCTTATAATATAATAGTGTTACAAAAACTATGGTATTTGTGATATCTTATTACTAGACTTTTAAACAAGTCATTTTTTAAAGCATATAACTATGGTTACATTCACACTAGTTATTTCCCCCAAAAAAAAGATATTTTGGAAGGAAAAAGAGGAAGAGGAAGAAGAAGAGGAAGAGGAAGAAGAAGAGGAGGAAGAGGAAGAGGAGGAAGAAGATAATATTTTGTGCATCGGTTACATGTCTCAAAAAAAAAAAATACATCTACTACCAGAAGATTTTCAGTTTTCCATGATAAAACCAGAAAAGAAATTGATTAAATTAGTAAAAAAAAAGAATACAAAGAAACATAAGTCTCGTAGACCTAAAAAACTAAAAGGATATGCTAGGCAAAGAAAAATAGAAGAAAGAAAGAAATGGAAAAGGAGAGCTTATACAGCAGTAAAAAAATGTATGTATTACAATATTAAATGTAGTTTCTCTGAAAAACCAGGATTAGCTACGATTAAACAGATCATAAATATTGAAGATCAATTATGGAAATTTTTTTATTAAATCCATATAAAGTATTAAATATTTAATACTTCATAATGAGAATATTAGTAACTGGCTGTGCTGGTTTTATTGGTTCACATGTATCTGAATTTTTATTAAAAAGGGGTGACACAGTTTTTGGTATTGATAATTTAAATGATTATTATGCTGTGAAGAAGAAGGAGGAAAATTTAGAAGTTTTATATAAATATGATAATTTTGAATTTGCTAAAGAAGATATATGTAAAACAAATAAGATACAAGATTTTAAACCACAAGTAGTATGTCATTTAGCATCAATGGCAGGTGTAAGATATAGTATAGAAAACCCAAAAGTATATGTAACAACAAATATAGAAGGTTTTATTCATATAGTAGAGGAGTGTTTAAAGAATCATGTAAATCATTTAGTATATGCTAGTAGTAGTAGTGTATATGGATTAAATAAAAAAGTACCATTTTCTGAAGATGATAAAATAGAAACATGTAATAGTCCTTATGCATGTAGTAAAAGAGCAATGGAAATATTTGGAAAGACATACAATCAATTATATGGATTTAGTAATATTGGATTACGATTTTTTACTGTATATGGTCCGAGAGGTAGACCAGATATGGCTCCATATAAATTTTTGAAGGCAATACATGATGGAGTAAAATTTCAAAAATATGGTGATGGTAGTTCTTCACGTGATTATACTTATATTGATGATATTGTTCAAGGTGTAGTTGGTGCGATTGATAATAAAAATAATATTAAATATGGTATTTATAATTTGGGGAATTCATCACCAATTACATTAAATGAGTTTATAGCATTATGTGAAAAAGTAAGTAATAAAAAAGCAATATATGATCAAATAGATAAACAGTTAGGAGATGTTCCTCATACATATGCAGATATAAGTAAGGCAAAAAAAGATTTAGGTTATAATCCAAAAATAAAATTATCAGATGGTTTAAATAGGATGACTGACTGGATAAAAGAAAAAGATTTTAAATTTAGTGAAGAGATGGTTTATGGTAAAAAACATTTAAATAAACTAAATTTTGATAAGAGTAAGTATAATTTTATACCTTTTCTAGAACAATTATTTGAGACTGTTGATTTATCTTTGTTACATTTAAAACAAAATAAAGAATATGAAGTATTTAAAAAATTTGGATCTGATTCAAATACAGAATTTCATGATAAATTTTATGAATATGTAAAAAGTGTAGAAGGAGTTGAAATAAAGAATTTATATGATAAATTTATAAAGGAAGTAATACTTCCATATTTAGGATTAGAAAGAGCCTTAATACAAACTTTTCCAACTATAAGATTTCATTTACCTAATAATATTGCAGTAGCAAGAAAACATATTGATAGTGAATTTCATCCTATTGGTGAAATTAATTTTAGTTATGCATATACAGATATGTATGATACAAATACTATTTGGATAGAAAAGATGCCAAGAATGGAAAATTATGTACAGATAAAGCAAAAAGCAGGTGAATGTACAAGTTTTAATGCAAATTTATGTACACATTATAATAAAATAAACAAAACAAATAAAACAAGAGTTAGTATGGATTTTAGAATATTACCATTAAATTATTACAATGAAAATGATGAAAAAAGTTCCGCATCAACAAATAAAAAATATGTTGATGGTGATTACTACAAAATGATGTCAATAAATTAATTAATATAATTATATCTTTAGAACTAATTATATTATAAATTAATAACTCCCATTAATTTATGTTTATTTCTATTATGAATATTTTCACATAATCCTTTAAATTCAAGGAATTCTTTTTTTGAAAGATCATTCAAATTATTAACAAAATCTATTTGTTCTTTTTCTGATAATTTTAAATAATATCCTGTAAAAAATTCAATAAAATCATATGTAAAACCCAATTCTTTTTCATCCTCTTGATCATCCCATAAATCAGCACTCGGAGCAGCATTTGTTATACTTTCAGGTACACCCATATATTTTGCAACTGTAAAAACCTCACTTTTATGTAAATCAGAAATTAATTGAATATCTACAACACCATCACCAGCCTTACAAAAATATGCCAAATAACCATCTTCATCCATATTTCCTGTTCCCATTACTAATGATGGATAACCTTGGGAACTTAGTAATTGTGCTACATAATAATTTGTAGGTGTTCTCATGTAACTTCTTAACTGACCATCTGCAAATTTACTTGAATTTGTATTAATTTTATCATTAATTTGATTAACTAATTGATTATGAATATCACTTTGATTAATTACAAATAATTGAATACCAAATTTATCACATAATTCCTTTGACCTGTTTAATGCCCAATCAGAACTATGTATAGGTTGATTTAATGCAATTATTTTTTTTAAATTTGAATTTTCTAATTTCATTGTTTCTTTTAATAATGCAAGAGTAGTTGCAGAATCAACTCCACCACTAACAGATAAAACTGCTCCAGTTAAATTATTTTTTTGTAAATATTCATTAAACTTTTGAACCTTATTAGATATCCATGCTTCAGGATTAAAGTTTTTTTTGTTTCTATATTCTTGTAAATAAGAATTCCAATCCATATTATATAATATATAATATGAAATCGTTTAAATTAAAGAATTATTAAATATATTAACTTAATAATGGTACACGTAATTACTCAATTTTATAAAGTTAATTATGAAAATTGTGAAAAAGATCTAATAAGAAAACGTCAAGATGAAATAACTAGATGTTTTAAGGAAAATTTAAATCATAAAGATGTTGAAAAGATTCATTTTTTATATGAATATGAAGATGATGTTGATTTTCTGGAGGAAGAAGGAATTAATAGACATCATAATAAAATTATATTACATAAATTAGGCAGTAGAATGAGATATTCATTAATATTTGATTATGCTAATAAGTATTTGAAAGATAAGATATGTGTTTATTTACATGCTGATATGTGTATTAATAGTGGTTTTGATAAATTAAATAGTGATAAATTAGAGAATAAAGTTTATGCATTAACAGCACATAATCCATTAAGATGTAATAGACAATTTATTTGTAAATGTACAAGACAATATTTAACAAATAGAGGTTATTGGGGTCCAACATTTGATGGTTTTGCATTTAAATCACCAATAAAAGAAAAGGTAATAGAAGATGGTGATCATTATGTTGGTATGATGGGAGCAGAAAATAGAATAATATGTATATTGAAAGAAAATGATTATAATGTATTATGTGCAAATAATATATTATATTGTCATCATCATCATCAAGTTAAAATATTTTCACAAAAACGTGGAAAATGGATAAATAGAGAAGGTGAACATAAAGAAATGAATTATTATTCTGACATTCATAGACAACAAAAAAATTTACCTTGGGAATATAAAATAACAGGTGGTGGAATTCCTTTTTTTATGGGTAATTGTCAGTTTGTTGATAGTTTGTAATTACAAATAAATATAATGAATAATCATAAATACTTTTCATATATTTAATAAATAATTACTATTTCTTAAATATTAAAAATAAATTATTTGTATTTTCTGCCTTTAATTATTAATTTATATTTTTTATTTTTTAATAAATCTGTATTTCTTTCTTTATTAGGATTATTATTATGTTCATCAAAAATTTCTCCAACAAAATGATAATAATCATTTTGATAAGAATTATCTGGAAATGGTTGACTAAATTCATAATCAAAAAATTCATCATGTTCCATACTCTTACCATAAAGATGATTGTAAACTAAATCTAAAAATTTCATATCATCCATTCTCTTGAAAGCATAATTTCTTGCTTGTAAAAATTGTATCATTGGCTTAACAACATCTAATCTCATTAAATGATTTTTATATCCCCACATACCACCTAATATTTTATAATAGTGATGTGGATGATCTCTCATAACATGGAGTAATTTATCACTTTCTAACCATTCATTTACAGCACGATTTTCTCTTAAATTAATTCTTGAATCAACATCTCTTACTATAAATATATCAACATCAAGATCATTAAAAGGTAAAAATCTCCAAAACATACCTGGTATTTTTGATCCAGTCATATCAACTAATTCTGCACCGAGATCTTTTAATTTGTTTTGTAATTCTTCAGAAACAGTATCATTTAAGTAACATCTTATAGTCCAATCTTTATATAAATTTTTTTCATTATGAATTTCTAAATTTCTTATCATTCCGTTTAAATACATATTTTTATTTTCATTTATTTTATTTTTACATAATTGTTTATCTTGACACCATAAACTAAAAGAAATTATTTTTTTCATTATATTAATAATAATGTATTATATTTTTAAAATTTTATCTCAATAGAATTTTTTTCTATATCAGGATTACACTCTTCTCTACTAAAAGTTATATTACAATAATTCTCTTTGCTTAATTTTTCGTTAAGTTTTTCTTTATTTAAAAAATTCCATAATAAAAAACCATGTTTTACATTATAAAGTATTTTTTTAAAATATTCATCTTGAATATGTGTACTTATTTCTGATAAAGCATAATTACTTATTAAAAAATTAAAATTATCTTTAACATCTTTATCTAAATTAAAATTATCATATGATTTAACTTTAAATTCATCAGCTAATTTAGTATATTCAATATATTTATTTTGCAATAATGATGGATATTTAATATCAAAAATTGAATATGATTGAATATTTACATTAATTTTTTTTGCAAGTTTTAATAAAATGAAAGCTTGGCCACCATAACCACCTCCAATTTCAACAATATTTAAATTATCTATATTTAAAACCTTTATATGATTTAATATATTTAATGCTTTTAAAACATAACTAATACAACAATATGATAATTTATAAGTTGATAATTCAACATGATTTTTTAAAATATATTCATAATCAAATTTATATGAATTTAAATATGTATCATTTAAAATTCCAATTTCTAGTAAATTTAAATGTCTCGGATATTTTTTTATATAAATATTTATTAACCATTCTCCTACTATTTTATAGGTATCAATACATTTTTCTACCATTAAATAATCTTTATTTGATTTTAAATTTTTAAATATATAATCATTTTCACAAGCTAATTTACAAAGGTCTGTATATTTTTGTCTTTTTAAATTTGACCATTTATTACAATTCATTATTATTATTATTATAAGTTTAAATTTTTAAATTATTTTTAAT
>Ga0055584_100005413_pt1 | contig 12508 bp, 9 predicted proteins | sample OSDHelmetaG_FD_58716 | JGI IMG/M metagenome (GOLD analysis project Ga0055584, IMG submission 58716) | Pelagic marine sediment microbial communities from the LTER site Helgoland, North Sea, for post-phytoplankton bloom and carbon turnover... | ecosystem: Environmental > Aquatic > Marine >... | reverse complement strand
GAGCTTCTTTCGCATCTTGGCCAAACCGATCACCCGCTTTCTAGTGGGCGTGATCGCGATCCCACTATTTAGATTGTTCATGCGACGAGTCATCCGCCTGCAACAATTGGATGCCGAACTCGAAAAAGACATGGAACAATGGTTCCGCGGCTCGTTGGTGCTGCTCGTCGCGACTGCCAACATGGAGTTCGCTTTGTTTGGTTGGTTGTATGAACGCCCTGAAACCGTCGCCGCTCCGAAGACCACGATTTCTAAGGAAGTCGAAAACTTGCCGGAGACTGAAGAACCGTACCTGACAGGCGAAGAAATTGATGAGAACGGGCAGATGAAAAAAATCTCTGCCTTGGGCGTTTTGCTGATGGGGCTACGGCTATTGCTCGCCATGAGCGTGATTGAGATGATGCCCGACCAGGAACTCTTTTCGATCATCCATCCCGGCCCTCCCAAAATCAAATATGACAAATCGAAATCGATCTGGCAGCACCTCAAAACCTATACCTGGCCCATGCTGCGAGGAATCGTTTGCCAGCATCTCAATCGCTCATCACCCGTTTTAGCGATTTTATGTGCAATCTTCATGGGTTGGGTCGGCTGGCTCTGTTACGGATTAGCTATTACGCAATACCTGATCATCGGCCTGGTCACATCGAAGGACAAAGCCCTCGATGCACTCTCCGAATTCGATCGTCAAGTCGCCATGAGACGCCGAGAATTACTGGACGAATTCGACTACATCGAAGAAGAAGTCCAGCGAAAAAATCAGAAAGCATCAAAAGCGGAAGTGCCTGAGAGTGAATAGCCAATTCACTGGAGTTTCCCGTAACGAATTCTGAAGTGAATCACGAAAACTCAACCACAGGGCAGGCAATTACTGGAAAAGAATCTATAATCTGGCTAACAACGATCCTTCTTGCCAAGACATTGAATCCAATCCCATGAGCCTTTCCATCACCAAAATTGACTGCACTCAAGACGCGGCTGAAGATCTCTTCGGCCAGTTACGTGAAAAATTGAGCCCGCGGGGAGATGTTGTTTCCGAAGCAGGCAAACAACGCACGATGGAACTGTTCGGCGAACCACTCTCGCCCCAGCAAGTCGTCGAAAAAATCTGCCGCGATGTCCAGAAAAAGGGACTGGACGCTCTGCTCGACTATTCCGCCAAGCTCGACGGCAAGCAGCTCACCCTGGAAACCATGCGAGTCTCTCAGGCAGAACTCGAAGCGGCCCACGCCGCCGCCGATGATGAGTACCTCGAAACAATTCGCCGCATTCGCGAGAGCATCATTCTGTTTCAAAGTGAAATTCTCCCCGAGAATATACAAATCATTCGCGAAGTGGGAGAAGGGGCAGGGGAGATCGATCTTCGTCAACGCTACTTACCACTCAAACGGATCGGCATCTGCGTTCCCGGCGGCGCTGCCGCCTATCCTTCGACACTATTGATGACCGCCGTCCCCGCACAAACTGCGGGAGTACCCGAGATTGTGGTCGTCGTCCCCCCCACAGAATTTGGAGGTTACAACACCGATCTCCTGGCAGCGTGTCACGAAATTGGTGTGACGGAAGTGTATCGCGTTGGTGGAGCACAAGCAGTGGCCGCACTCGCTTATGGTGTCGAAGGGATCGAACGCGTCGATAAGATTGTTGGTCCCGGCAACTTGTTTGTCGCTCTCGCTAAAAAGCATGTCTTCGGTGAAGTCGATATCGACAGCATCGCCGGCCCGAGTGAAGTGATCGTACTCGCCGACGAGACGGCCAACCCCGAATACATCGCCGCCGACCTGATCTCGCAAGCCGAGCACAGTCCCGGATCGGGTGTCCTGATTACCTGGCACGCTCCGTTAATTGAAGCGGTTCACGCCGCTTTAGAATCTCAGTTACAAAAACTGGAACGAGGCGACCTGGCCCACAAGGCACTCGAAGATTACGGGGCCTTGATCTTGGCTCGCGACGAAGACGAAGCGGCCCGCTTAACCGATCTGTTAGCCCCCGAGCATTTACACATTTCGATGGATGATGCGGAATCGATGCTGGCAAAGGTCCAGAACGCGGGTGCGATCTTCATGGGACATTTCACACCCGTCGCGCTGGGTGATTACCTTGCCGGCCCTTCGCATGTCTTGCCGACTGGTGGGACCGCACGATTTGCCAACGGTCTGAGTTCCATCGATTTTCTGAAACGCTCTTCGATCATCGGTTACAACCGCGACGCATTGGCCGAAGCAGATCGAGATCTCAAGCTGATGACCGACAAAGAAGGACTGACCGCTCACTACGCCAGCGCGTCAATTCGACTGAAAAACGAAGAGTGAGAGCGAATCGTGATTACGCCTTGATACCAACGACAGCTTCATCGACCGAATCGTAGAGCGTCCAAAGTTGATCGAGGTGCGTAATTTCGATGACCTCTTTGCAGTAGGGCATGAGTCCACTGAGAACAAATTTCCCCTTGTCGCGAGCCTGCAATCGATTCCACGCGCGAAAGATCAGTTCAATGAAAGAAGATCCGAAGAACTTCGTGTGAGAGAGATCCAGAACAACAAGCGGAGGCTCCGCCTGGTCGACCGCTTTCAGAATCAGGTTTCTCAGATCTGTCAGCACGGCTTCATCGAGGTTTTCGTATTCCTCGCCCAGCTCAATGACAGTCACTTCATCCTGTTGATAAACTCGCGGTGAGGTGATCTCAGTCATGATACGTCTCGATTTCTTCACTTTGAATAGTGGCCCCTCTCACTCAACTTCCCCTATCTTACGATGAGTCGATTGATGACCGCAAGATTGCACCCGTCTGGTCACTGGTTTTTTTCAGTTTCCTGTCAAATAGCACTATTGCAGTGTCACGGCCACTTCCAAGGCTTGATCTTGTCGTAAAATCGCCAAAATCACCTCATCTCCCGATTGATGTCGAGAGAGAATTTCGTCCACATTGGCGGGGTTTTCGATCAATTCATCATCAATCGCCAACACGATGTCACCATTAATCACCTGCCCAAAACGTGTTAACCCCATTCCCTGAAGCCCGGCTTTCTCAGCAGGACTACCGGGAAAGACCGCTTCGATACGAACTCCTAAACGTCGGTGTTCTCCGGTTTCCAGATTTTTGACCGTTGCCAGAGACTCACCCATCTTGATCCCGAGGGTGGGAAGTGTTTTCAGTGGAGTTTCCGACATTTTCTTGATCGCACTTCGGACCGTATCAACGGGAATCGCAAAGCCAAAACCCGCTGGAGCCCTGATGATGGCGGTGTTGACACCGATCAATCGCCCCTCGCTATCCAGTAATGGACCGCCTGAATTACCCGGATTGATCGACGCATCTGTCTGGATCGCTTTTTGAATTTCTGCTCCACCCTCCAAGGGGAGTGATTGATCCAGACCGCTGATGACCCCTTTGGTCAACGTCAGATTCAGTCCCAACGGATACCCCAACGCAATCACAGTCTGGCCAACCTTCAAGTCCGCAGAACTTCCCACCGGTATGGGATGTAAACTCTCGGCAGGAGCATCAATTTTCAGGATCGCAAGATCTTGTTCGGGTGAGACGCCGACGACTTTTGCATCATGGACAGATTCATCCGCCAATTGCACACTCGCCCCATCTGCATTTTGGATCACATGAAAATTGGTCACGATGTGACCGCTATTGTCCCAGATAAAACCGGTGCCAATTCCGGCAGGGTGTTCTTCGACAGAAACCCGAAACCCGAGACGGGCTTCCAGCGTATATTTTCGAGTCTGAATAAAAACGGTGGAATCTTTGAGTGTCTCAAACAGTTGCACAGTCGCCTGTTCGTCGGCACCAAGTTCACCACGAGGTGTGACGCTTCTCGGTTCCAACGGACTGTTGAGCGTTCCCGATCGATCCATATTTTGGAACAGCAAGACACCGACCAGCACCATCAAAATCATCACCAACACAAACTGCTGGGAACCACCAGTTTGTCCGGTCTGATATTGAGGATCGAGTTGAGGATCGGGAGACGCGCTCATCTATCCAGTTCTTGTTTGTGAGGAAATGGCTGCCTTGAGTTTACCCTTGATCTCTCCTCACGACAAATCCACTCCAGATTCGACTGCAAAAAGCCTCCTCTCAAAAAATTTCCTACCAGCCAAAGCTCGGGTATTATACGCGAATTGGGTCTGTTATCATGTGAACAGACCTAAATGGAACATATGTGATGAATGAATCTTCTTCAAAACCGGAATCTGTCACACGTCGCGATTTTTTGCGCGTCGGTGGGATGGGCGTGGTCGGCTTGAAACTGGCGGAAAAAGCCCGTGCCATGCACCCCTCACACAAACCACGCAATTGCATCCTGATTCAACTCGCTGGCGGACCGAGTCAGTTGGAAACATTCGATCCAAAACCGGACGCGCTGCGTGAAATTCGCGGGCCGCTACGCCCGATTCAAACCTCAATCCCCTCTGTCTTGATCAGCGAATCGCTCCCGAAAATTGCCGAGCGACTCGATCAGATGACGCTGATCCGCAGCCTCCATCACCGCGAAGCCCCCATTCACGAGACTGGCCTGCAACTCCTGCATACCGGTCGGCTCTCGCGCGGAAATGTCAGATATCCCTCTTTTGGCTCCGTCATTAAACGCATCTTCGGAGAAGAAGGGGAAAGCTTTGCCGTTCTTCCCGGCCACCTCAGTGGAACCGGCGTGAACACTTGGCGCGGGCAGGGAGCCGGCTTCCTGGGCGAAGAATTTGAACCTGTCATCCCGGTCGATTTCCCCGACGAACGCGAACAAATTCGGGCGACTTACGGCAATCATCGTTCGGGACAATTACTCCTTCAAGCCCGTCAACTCGTCGAACGGGGAACACGAGTTGTCGTTGTGAACCTGTACGATCAATTGCAGGGCGAAATTTCCTGGGACGCACACGGCCAACCACCGCATAGCCCCACAACAATGCGAGACATCGTCGAAAAAGTTTGTCCACAATTCGATCAAGCTTTTGCCGCGTTGATTGACGATCTTCAACAACGTGGACTGTTCGATCAAACCATCGTCCTGGCCTGCGGAGAAATGGGACGAACTCCCGTCATCAATCCATTCGGTGGACGCGATCACTGGACGCGGGCGTTTTCCTGCCTCGTCGCCGGTGATGGAATCCCTCGCGGACAAGTCGTCGGAGCAACCGACTCCACAGCGTCAGAAGTCATAGACCGTCCCGTCCAACTCCCCGAATTGACCGCATCGCTCTATCATCTACTGGGAGTACCGAGAAACACTCTCCTCACTCTCGATGACGAGAACGAAGTCCCGCTGATCGAAGCCGATCCAATGCCCGAACTCATCGGGGAGAGAATTCAGTCCGCTTAGAATTTACAGTTCGATGTTGACCTCCCCCGTAGCTGAACTCTCAAGAGTTCAGAAGGGCCGACACTGCCCCCGCATCTCGTCTGAATTCTTGCGAATCCAGCTACCTGTGTCGCTTCTTGGCGAGTTTACGGACATAATTGACTTCCCCGTGAGGAATCGTTGAACAATTCACTATGGGAAAGAGATGTCCGTTTTACGTCAAGCTTCGAGGTGAATACGCAAATCCCAGATGGACCATTTTTTAGCTCTCAGTGCTTTCGGCAACCCGAACCGCTTCAGGCCACCAGTCGGGCAGGGGAGCCGTCACTGTCACTTCGTCATAGCGAATCGGGTGCTTGAAAGTGAGTTGCCGGGCGTGTAACAAAATCCCCGAGCGATCCTCAAGAAGCTCTCCGCCGTACACTTCGTCACCCACAATCGGATAACCGCGGGATGACGACTGCCACCTGATTTGATGCATTCGCCCAGTGATTAATTCGATCTGACAAATGGTGAAGCCGCCGTAATCTCCCGGCAAAACTTCATACTTCAGTTTCGCTTCCTTGGCTTCGGGATCGTCCGGCTCTGCGGCAATGGCCCGTCCTTCGGTGGGATGTTTTTTGAGCCAATCAACCAACTTTCCTGTCGGCTGTTCGGGACGCTGTTTTAAGACGGCCCAATAGATTTTCTTGACGGTTCGCTCGGCAAACTGTTCCGACAATCGAGCGGCACATTTGGAGTTTCGGGAAAAGACAACCGCCCCTGATACCGGCTTATCCAACCGATGTGGGATACCGAGATAAACATTCCCCGGCTTCTCATACTTCTCGGAGAGATATTTCTTCACCCGAGTGACGAGAGCATCACCGCCTCTCGGTGGGGTGTCGGTCATCAACCCGGCGGGCTTATTGACGACGAGAACCGGCCCATCTTCAAGAAGAATCGAGAGTGCAGAGTCAGTGGTTTCAGATTCTTCGTCGGCGGCGTTCAAATCATGTCCAGCTTGCGATGACGCCGTTGAGGTGGTGCCGAACAGGTCTCACACACACCATGACCTTCCAGCCGATGATGCGACAATCGAAAGCCATACTCGGCGGAAATCTTCTCCACCATTTCGCGAATCTTGTCGTTCGAGAACTCAATCAACTGTCCACATTTTTCGCAGATAAAATGATCGTGCTGGGCATAGCCGTAATCGTGCTCGTAAACATCGCGGTCATTCTGACGGGCGACTTTACGAATCATGCCCGCTTCTTCAAGCAAAGTCAGATTCCGATAGACCGACGAACGACTGACACTGCGGCCATCCATCCGTCGTCCGACGCGTTCCACCAGAGTATCCGCATCGAAGTGCTCGTGATCGGCGAAAACTTCTTCGACGAAGATCATGCGTTCCCGAGTCAGTCGCATTCCACGTGTTGTGAGATACTCCTGAAACTTTTCGGTAGGGCTGATCGCAACATCGACAGAACTAACTTCTTTCACAGCAGACTCCAGTTGGTGCCGAGCGATTGACTCGGCCATCGTCGAAAGGTGATCTATTCGGGTTCAATTTCTTTGAGCAAATTCCAGAGAGCCGATTCCAGCTTCTCGGGAGTTTCGTACACTCCTGCTTTAATGTCTTGTTTGATACGATCGAGGCGTGCCTGATGCAGATCAGAAGCCTGATCCAACTCTTCCATCATCCGGGCTGCCTGAGAGATTTCGACATCATCTTTCGGAGCCACAGAATCTGACTGTGCCGTCTCCTGAACCGAACCGGTCTGTTGAGTCGGTTGAATCGGCGTTGACGACCGGATCGGGCTGGGTCCGTTCACATCCATGATGGCTCCCTCAAAGTCTTTGCTGAACACGGGTTATTATATGACACAGGCCCAACAGTAGCAAAATTTGCCAGTTGGGATCAACCTCCGTCTGAGAGATTCCACTCTCACTATCACTCAGATCATTCCACTTAAACGCTTGGGAGGACTGGAATTACAGATAATCACCACATTTCCTCGATCAACGATAAGCATACGGGTGAGACTCTCGCATTTCCACGTTGGCCAATCCCGCGGACATCGCCTCTTTCGCGGCCTGTGCAGACTGCTGAATTTGCTCTTCCGTGACATCCAGATGTGTACAGGCTCGAATTCGTTGATTTCCCAAAGCCAGCACTTTGACGCCCCGAGAAAGCAACGCCATCACCAGTTGCTCCGCATTCCCGACAGATTCCTCGACATCAAAGAAAACAAGATTCGATTCCACCGCATCCACATCGATCTTCAAGCCATCAATGTCGGAGAGCTTCTCGGCCAGAATCCGGGCATGTCGATGGTCTACGGCCAGCTGATCAATATGATGATCGAGAGCATAAATCGCCGCAGCCGCTCCAATGCCCGCCTGTCGCAACGATCCCCCAAAAATCTTTCTTCCGCGTCGTGCAGTGTCAATTTCTGTTTGCGAACCCACCAGCATCGAACCGAACGGACAACCAAGCCCCTTCGAGAAACAAATCGAAGTTGTGTCGATGTGTTTGACCAATTCTGCCGGCTCGTAACCACCCGCGACACACGCGTTAAAAAGTCGCGCTCCATCCAGGTGAGTCTTGTAACCTTGTTCCTGAGCCCATTGTGAAACTCGCTGAAATTGCTCCAGCGGCCAAACTCGCCCGCCACCTTTATTGGTCGTGTTCTCAAAGCAAACTAAACGCGACATCGGGAAATGCTGATCAACGGGATGCAAGACCGATTCAATGTCGGCCACGTCAAACATCCCACCCGCTCCACCAAATGTTCGACACGTCACACCGTGAAGAACTGCCGGTGCCCCCCCTTCGTAATTGGCAATGTGGCCATCCTGTTGAATCAACAGTTCGTCACCCGCGCGACAATGCGCCCAGACACCAAGCTGATTCGATTGAGTCCCCGAGCAGGCAAACAAAGCGGCTTCTTTACCGAGCATCTCCGCCATACGGCGTTCCAACTCATTGACAGTCGGGTCTTCGCCCCACATATCATCGCCGACTTCCGCAGAAGCAATCGCCTCGCGCATCCCGTCGGTTGGCTTGGTCACCGTGTCGCTACGCAGATCAATCGTTCCAGCCATGATGAATCTCATCTCCTGAGAAAACCGATTTTCAGCGAGCGAATGGAAGCCTCGAACTTATCGTCGGACAATCGTCTGTGCCCGGTCGGGACCGACTGACACAATATCGACGGGCACTTCCAGGATTTCTCCCAATGTTTCGACATATTTCCGTGCGTTTTCCGGGAGGTCATCGTACTTGGTAATGCTCGTTGTGTCAGACATCCAGCCCGGAACAGTGCGATAGATCGGCTTGGCCAACGCCAAATCATCCAGGTGACTCGGGAAATCAGTCGTCTTCACGCCGTTGATCTCGTAAGCCTCGCAAATCTGCAATTCTTCCAGACCATCCAACACATCGACCAACGCCACGGCCACCGCATCCACACCGCTGATACGTGCCGAATACCCGGCAGCGACCGCGTCAAACCAGCCACAACGTCGCGGACGCCCGGTCACGGTTCCATATTCATTCCCGGTATCGCGAATGTATTGGCCAATTTCATTATCGAGTTCGGTCGGGAAAGGGCCACCTCCCACACGAGTGGTGTAGGCTTTGACGACACCAATCATGCGTCCGATATGTTTTTCAGGAACGCCACTACCGTTATGAATTCCACAACCCGAGCTATTGGAAGATGTCACAAACGGAAACGTACCGTGATCGATATCCAGCAAACTTCCCTGAGCCCCTTCAAAGAGGAGTTTCTTGCCTTCTTTGATCGAACGATGCAGGAACGCCGTGGTGTCGGCGACATGAGGCTTCAATTTCTCGGCGTAACCGAGATATTCTTCTTCAATCTGTTTCGCATCAAACGGCACGAATTCAGGATCAAGTGGAGCAATGGCCCGGTTCTTGAACTCGACAATCGACGCCAGTTTGTCACTGAATGTATCTCGGTAGAGGTCGCCGATTCGAATCGCGTGTGAACGACCATACTTTTCACGATAGCACGTGCCGATGCCTCGCATTGTCGTACCGATGGCATCCTCTTTGAGACTCGCTTCGAGCACCCGTTCTTCAGCCAGATGATAGGGCATGATGACGTGAGCCCGGTCGCTGATCATCAATTGATTATTCAGTTCACCCTTTTGGGAGATAATCTGATCAAGCTCTTTCAGCAGCGCTGCCGGGTTGATCACCACTCCTCCCGCAATCACCGACGTGATCCCTTCATGAAGAATGCCGGCAGGCAGCAGAGAAAGTTTATAGGTCTTGCCGTCAAATTTGACGGTGTGACCGGCATTGTTTCCACCGAGGTAGCGGACGACGATATCGTGTTGATCCGTCAACAGATCGACCACTTTTCCTTTGGCCTCGTCACCCCATTGCAGACCGATGACGGCAGTAGCGCTCACGTTTGAAATCCTGATCTCTGAAGTCAATTTGTTGACGGCCTGATGGCGCGTTGTGAAGCGCAGCAAAACGCCGGAAGTCGGCAAGCTGCGCAAACGTCAAATGTAGCATTTTCGCGAGCAAAAAGGGAGTCTCCACCCGCAGTTCCCCGAGTTTTGGAACCAGTTTTTGACCTCTTTCGGGCCACAATCACTCGCCTTGTCAAACTTTCGCTGATTTCAGCGCCCGGCTACTTACCTAACCCTACTTCTCTGCCTGGGAGATCCCTGCAATTTCACCCGGAAAGACTTCGACTTCAAGTGGTTTTGACATCCTTGCCGATCATTTTGATATGAACTCCCGCGCTCCGTCAGGGGTGTAGGGCCGGTTTTACTGGCCTGAGAATAATTCACCCGTTCAACATCATGATTGGCCGGTAGAACCGGCCCTACAAAAACTGCCTACATTTCTCGAATGGATGGATTCGATCATGTCACGGGTGACTCGCCTGACTGGCTACGCACTCGCACTCTGTCTCTTGCCGACCGCAATCCTTCGCGCGCAATTGATCGAAGAAGTCTTCGCACCGAATCCGGGCGATCTCTATTCTTCATACGTCGAACTGGGCGGCATCGGTGGTGACATGCCGGAAACCGGGCAAACTTATCTGTTCACGCCCCTCTGGCAAACCGAAAGTGAACTCTTCTTCGCCGACCTCCGCGGACTCTACAACGACCAAGGAGCCACCGAAGGAAACTGGGGACTCGGCTACCGCAAGATGATCACCCCCGACACGATCTTCGGCGTCTACGGCTACTACGATCAGCGCAATACCCAATTCGACAACACCTTCCGGCAGGGCACGCTGGGGATGGAAATTCTCCGTGTACAAAACGAAGCTCGCTGGAATGTCTACATTCCCGAAGCCGATCAGGATGAAGCGGCTCCCGTCGCATTTCTGGCGGGGGGCAACATCAATGTCGCTCAAGGCTTTGAAGCCGCCTACTACGGCACCGACTTCGAATACGGTCACCTGCTGAGGGACACACCGAACGGCGACCGCGAAGTCCGCGGCTACGTCGGTGGTTACGTGTTCGACCGGGGAGAAGATCAATACAAATCGATCATCGGTCCCCGCGTGCGTGTGGAAGGCCGTATGTTCGATCTGCCGGCTCTCGGGAATGGCTCGCGCGTGGTGGCGGGAGCCCAGTATCAATACGATGATGCCCGCGGTTCTCAGGGCATCGCCTACGCAGGGATCCGTCTCGCCTTCGGTGGCCGAAAACTGGACCGTCTACATCGTCGCATGATGAACCCCGTTGTCCGCGATGTCGACATCGTGGTGAATGAAGGTGGTCGCGGACAGGCAGAGATAGCCAAGATCGCCCTCACAGGTGAGATGCCGAGCGATGTGGTTTTCATCAACGGCGACACAATCGATCCGGAAACAGTATTTGCCAATGCGGGTCCTGATAGCCTCGTCATCTTCAATGGAGAAATCTCGACGGATCCCGGATTCGTCTTTAACAATGGTCAAACAGCCATCGGTGGTGGCGGCATCCTGCCGGTGATCGGTTGTGAGACCGGCCTGATGGCCAACTTCATCGCTCCCGGTGGCCGACCGACGATTACTGGGACGAACATCATGAATGATGTCTTCACCCTGGCTGACATGAATGTCGTCAGTGGGCTGAATATCGAAGGTGGGGGTAATGGTCTGTATGGTCCCGGCGGGGGGACGTTCCTGTTCCGCGACATCAGCGTGACCGGAGCCGATGACAGCGGTGCGTTTTTTGATGGTTCTGTGACCGCCGACATCATCGATAGCCAGTTCAACGGGAATGATAATAGCGGGCTGGCTGTGGTGAATAACCTGAACGGGAATCTCATCAATAACCGCTTCAACAATAATGCGAACGATGGTGCGGCGATTGGCGGAGATATCAACGGTGATCTTATTGGCAACCAGTTCAATGGTAATCAATCTGACGGACTGGATGATGTCGACAACATCTTCGGCAACGTCGTAAACAATCAATTTAATGGCAACGGCAGTGGGGGATTGTACATGACCGATAATTTGACGGGCAATGTCACGGGCAACACGTTCAACGGCAACACTAGAGCAGATGGTTTGCGCATCGGTGGTGCATTGATCGGGAACCTCAACAACAACACTACCAACGGTAATGGCGACGGCAAGAACGATCACGGCTTCGAGATACGCAACGGCGTGATGGGCAGCATCACCAACAACACCGCCAACGATAACGAGGGCGACGGCATCCACATCGTCGGGGATGTCTCGGGCGACATCAGCGGCAATACCACCAACAACAACGATCCCGGCATCTACGTGGAGGGTAACGTCGGCGGGAACGTCTCGAACAACACCGCCAATAACAACGCAAATCAGGGAATATTTATTGATGGAACTGTCTTTGGAGATGTGGTGAATAATGAAACCAATGACAACGGCAGCGATGGCCTCGTCATTGGGTTGCTTCAAGGCGGGGATATTCGCAATAACACCGCGCTCCGCAATGACTCCAGCGGTATTTTGCTCTTAACAGCGAAACACAGCGGCAACATCACGAACAACATTGCCAACGACAATACGTTTGGCGGAATTACCCTTGGCTCAAATCCCTTTGGGGCCACGACCTTTTCCGGAAGCATCACCGGTAACACCACGAATGGCAATCTGCTGGGAATTCAGACGATTTCATTGTTCGGAACCGATTTCATCAGTGGGAACGTCAGTGGGAACGTCAGTGGGAACGTCAGTGGGAAC
>Ga0055584_100005409_pt1 | contig 12512 bp, 10 predicted proteins | sample OSDHelmetaG_FD_58716 | JGI IMG/M metagenome (GOLD analysis project Ga0055584, IMG submission 58716) | Pelagic marine sediment microbial communities from the LTER site Helgoland, North Sea, for post-phytoplankton bloom and carbon turnover... | ecosystem: Environmental > Aquatic > Marine >... | reverse complement strand
GCGAAGGGCCAGATTTCAATGAAGCACAAATTAAAATTGGCGATCAATTATGGGCTGGCACCTATCGAGGAGAACGGGTTATGCAAGGAAACTATATGTACATGGTGAATTTGGTTTACCAAAATGAGACACGTTTTAAGACCGAAGGACAAGTACTTCTCCTTGAGTAAACCGGAAAATACATTGGTCTGATTATTGCAATTTATTGGAAAAGGCGGATTAGTTTTGTCGTTTATGCCAAGAAGGTTAATTATTCTTCTATTTATACTTTGTGGGTGGGTTAATCTATCAGCACAAGAATTGGATTCTTTACTCGCCTTAGAGCGATTTAGGCCTACACACTCATCGTTTAGCAAATTGGTTTCCCTTCAAGATTCATTTGTAGAAATGGAGCCAAAACTGATGCAAGCTCAACGGCAAATTCAAAGTCGAAGAAATCTATTGGCGTATCAAGACTTAGGGACTCATTTTTCACCCATTTTTAATATAGGAGAGTTACACACCCCAAAGGCAGGTTTTGTTTCAGGGAATTATGCGCTCAATCCATATTTAAATGATTTTAAATCCCGGAAATATTATAATGCCAGTATGCCATTTACCTCGTTTCGCTATGCGCAAGGAGGACAGCAGTATATCCAATTTGATGCATTGCATACCCAAAATATTATACCCACATGGAATGTCGCTGCAGGAATTCAAAGCTTTACCAATAAGGGCTATGGTCTAAGAAGATTGCAAGTGCATAGAGCTCCATTTGTTACATCGCATTTTACTTGGCCCAATAATCGATTTCGGATTTTAACCAGTCTCAATTGGACAAGGCGGTCAGGTTATGTCAATGGTGGATTGAGCTCTCGGGATTCAGTTCCAATTGCCTTAAATAAGGATACATCCAACTATGCTTACTCAGATGCTTACAACCTAATAAGTCCAGGAGTGGATAGGAATTCTTTAATAACCGGTTTAGCTGAAGGTGTGGATACCGTAAAGTTCACCAATCATACCTTCCGATTTCAGTACCATTTAGGAACCAAGTATATGGATACCTTAGACAGTATATCAAAAGTTCAACCTGTTTTTGGCTTGTTTTATCAATTGGGGTATGAGAAGGAAACCCGGCTTTATAATCAGGGGGGTGAGGATTCCACATTCTTTCGAGCGTTATATCCAAGCGGTAGCATCAGTAACCGAGATAGTCAGGTTTTTCGTTTATTGCGAAATGAGTTTGGTTTTGAAAAGTATAAATTAGCTCAAAATGGACTTGGATTTGAAACACATTTAGGATTAGAACAAGGGTCTTACACTCAGAATGCAAGTATTAATCAGGATATACTGAATACATATGTAGGAGGGCGAATCCAAACCTTACTGGCTAATCGAGTATGCTTTTCAGCCAATGGCAATTTTTATTTAAGTGGGTATAATCAAGGAGATTATCGAGTGGAAGCGGTAGGCGCTATTTATACTCCATGGGCAGAATTAAGGGGAGGTTTAGTAAGTCAACTGTATGAACCCGCTCCGGTGAATCGTTACTTTGTAAATCCAAACTTCACGTATTTGAAATCCGGTTTACAAAAGGTATTGTCCAATCAAATTATTGTTGAGTTAAATCAAAGCAACGTGAAAAGACCCATTAGACTTATTGGGAAAGTGCACAATTTGAATAACTATGTTTATTACGACCAAGAGGCAAAACCCGTTCAGTCCAATACAGCCATTCAACATGTTCAATTGCAATTACAAAAAAGGATTCAATGGAAACATATGAATTTGGATGTGAATGGATTTTTGCAGACGTTGAATAGCACGGTTATGGATTTGCCGCTATGGGCCATAAAAACAGACTTATTTTATCAAAACTATCATGCCGATTCTGCAATTCATTTAAAAACGGGGTTAGATCTGCATTACAATGCCACCTATAAAGCATCAGGCTATCTGCCCATGTTGCGCCAGTTTTATTTTGCAAATAATAATACTCTGGGTGGTTATCCATTGTTGGATGCCTACGTGAGTGGTGATGTAAAATCGCTAACGTTCTTTTTGAAAATGGAAAATATACTTAACTCTGTATATGTGCAACGGGATGTAGTGCGAAGTTATTCAACGGAAGTATATCCCATCCAACCCATGGCCTTTAGATTAGGCTTGCTGTGGGATTTTTATTACTAATTGAGTTCATTTTAGAGACCTTAATTAATTGGGATAGAAAAGTTTATAGCTCTTTTCGCAATCTAGCAACAGGAATATCCAATTGTTCTCGGTATTTTGCAACCGTTCTACGTGCAATTGAATACCCTTTTTCTTTGAGCAAATTCATTAAGGCTTGGTCGGGCAAAGGTTTTCTTTTGTCTTCACCATCCACTGCTTGTTGTAATATTTTCTTAACCTCTCGGTTACTCACTTCCTCTCCTTTACTATTCGTAATGGCCTCAGAAAAGAAGAATTTCAAAGGAATAATACCAAAATCCGTTTGAACATATTTGCTATTGGCAACCCTAGATATGGTAGAAATGTCCATATCAATGTCTTCTGCGATATCCTTTAGGATCATAGGTCTTAGACTGATGTCGTCTCCAGTAATAAAGAATTCTTTTTGTCTTTTTACAATGGCTTCCATCGTATTTAGAAGGGTGTTCTGTCGCTGTTTCACTGAATCTATGAACCACTTAGCTCCATCCAATTTTTGCTTTATATACTGTGCCGCATCTTTTAAGCTTTTGTCTTTCTTGTCTCCAGAATCATACGCCTGAAGGGTTTCTTTATATGATCTGGATAGTTTGAGTTCGGGAGCATTTCGCGAATTTAAGGTTACAATCATCTCACCTTCTTCATCTTTTACAGTGAAATCTGGAACAATGTAATCACTTTTAATTTGGGTAATGGTAACTTGTCCAGGTCTTGGATTTAATCGAACAATTTCTTTGATTGCATCTTTTAGATCTTCCTCTGTAATTTTTAGTCCATTTAGGATTTTTTGATAATGCTTTTTACTAAATGCTTCCATGTAATCATTGATTATTATCAATGCATTATCTATGGATTGGCTATCACCTGTATCCTTTTTGTAAAGTTGTATTAACAGGCATTCTTGAAGGCTCCTTGCGGCTACACCAACGGGTTCAAAATTTTGTAATTTGATGAGTACTTTTTCAAGCTCATCTTCAGTGGTTGTAATATTTTCTTTAAAAGCAAGGTCATTCACAATGGCAGCCAATTCCCTTCTTAAATAGCCGTCTTCTTCTAATTGACCAATAAGATAAAGAGCTAGTTCAGTTTGACGTTCATTTAAGGTGCTTGCTCTTGCTTGCTTACTTAGGTGTTCATAGAAACTAACACTTTCAGAAATGGGCATTTCCTTATCATCGTCTCCAGAATAATCTTCATTTAAATGAAATGCAGAACGGTCCCCACCATCATCATTGTTAATATAATCTGCAATGTCGACATTATCGTAGTTCTCAACCTCGTCAATTTTCTCCTTTTCTTCCAATTGCTCAGGGTAATCATCATCTTCAGAATTTTCTAAACCTGGATTGTCTAAGAGTTCTTGTTCTACTTTTTGCTCAAAATCCAGCGTAGTCATTTGCAACAGCTTAATAAATTGAATCTGTTGAGGAGACAATTTCTGTAATAGTTTGGTACTTAGATTCTGTTTTAGCATGTAGGCAAAAATTACGTTATTTGCAGTACAAATTTACGAAATGAAAGTTAAAGATTTAGCATCAAAAGTTGGAGAAGTAATAGAATTAAAAGGCTGGGTTGCGAATAAGCGTGAAAGTAAGACGGTTGCCTTTGTAATCCTGCGGGATGGATCTGGGCAATGTCAATGTATTATTGATGTCAATAATGTGGGTGAAAAGGTGTTTAACGATGCTAAAACATTGACCTTGGAGTCAAGTCTATCTATTTTAGGAAAGGTTGTTAAAGATGAACGCCAAGTAGGTGGTTATGAAATTCATGCAACGGATTTAAAAATAATTCAAGTTGCAGAAGAATATCCAATTGCCAAAAAAGAACATGGGGTCGATTTTTTGATGGATCAACGCCACTTATGGCTCCGTAGTCAGCGCCAATGGGCCATTATGCGAATTCGGAATACCATTATTTTTGGAATTCATCAGTTTTTTCAAAAAGAAGGGTTTATTCAAATGGATGCCCCAATATTTACTGGAAACGCATGCGAGGGCACCACAAACTTATTTGAAACCGATTATTATGGGCAGCCGGCTTATTTGAGCCAAAGTGGTCAGTTATACGGTGAGGCTATGGCTATGGCCATGGGTAAGATTTATACATTTGGCCCTACGTTCAGAGCAGAAAAGAGTAAAACCCGAAGACACCTTTCTGAGTTCTGGATGATTGAGCCTGAAATGGCTTTTTATGATATATTTCAAAACATGGATTTGATTGAATCTTTCTTGAAAGAAGTTATTCAGAAAGTGATCGATGAATGTAAAGTTGAATTGGGAATTGTAGGGAGAGATTTAACGATGTTAGAAAAATCCATCGCACCATTCCAACGATTGACCTATGATGAGGCCGTAGAGATTATCACAGGCAAACAGAAAGTGAATGGGGTAAACACCATTGATACCTTAAATGGAGATTTGAAATCCAAAGAAGAAGAGAAAGTAGCCATTCTTGCAGAAATTGAAGAACGTGAAGCTAAAATTAATCAGCAAGGAATTAAGAAAGGCGAGCGTAATTTTAATATGAATAAGGTGGCTCAATTGAAAAACAGTTTAAAAGATGTAGAAGAAGATTTACGTAATATTCCTGAATGGATTGCTTCAGCAACCAACTTTACCTATGGTGAGGACTTTGGAGGGAGTGATGAAACTGTTCTGACACGCATGTTTGATACACCTATTATGGTGTATGATTGGCCGCATGAGGTGAAAGCGTTCTACCTGAAACGTAACCCTGAGGATGAGCGTTTTGCAAGAGGCGTGGATGTATTGGCTCCTGAAGGATATGGAGAAATTGTCGGTGGAGGAGAAAGAGAAACGGATGTCGAGAAGGTAAAAGCCAAAATCATTGAGCATGAATTGCCCATGAAAGAGTTTGAATGGTATCTGGATTTAAGAAGATACGGTACTGTTCCACACAGTGGTTTTGGATTAGGGCTTGAGCGACTAGTGGCTTATGTATGTAAGTTGCCGCACGTAAGAGAAACAATACCTTTCCCAAGAATGTACGGAAGGTTGTTTCCGTAGATAAAAAATAAGGTCGGTGCCGAGAAAAAATTCCGTAAAAAATAGGATTTGACCTCCACAAGCATCGCAACAGTCTAACGTCTTTCTGCAAGCAGAAAAATCCCTCGAAGGTAAAAAAGCCTTGTTTTGATAAAGCGGTTGAGTCGGTAATTAAAAAGTGTTAATTTTTTCAATTATACACCGACCTTATGATGCAAAGATATGGAAAATTGAATCAAGGTTCAACCTTTCAAATCATACAATAAATCATTTGTTTTTTATCTTGAATCTATGGTTGATTACTACCAGCCACCGCCAGCTCCGCCACCATTGAATCCTCCACCTCCTCCGAATCCACCGAATCCGCCACTGCCACCACCACCGCCTGACCAGCCGCCACCGCCCAGGTTGCCTGTAGGAAACCAATAGGTTCCTTTTCTATGGTAACCACCGCCACCACCTTTACCTTTAGAGGCTAAGTATAGGATGAGAATAATTAAAAGAATAAACAAGATGATTGGGAAAATGGATGAACCGTCAGGGTTTCCGTCATTCTCGAATTCGCCTGCCATGGCCAATATAATTTTTTGAATACCCGAATTAATCCCAGCATAATAATCGCCTTGTTTGAAATAGGGTGTTATATTTTTTCGGATGATGCTTCCTAGTAAACCATCTGGGAGGTTGCCTTGGGTTTTATCAGCCGTAACAATGAATATCTTGCGCTCATCCATGGCAAAGTACATCACAATGCCATTATTCTTACCTTTTTGACCAACACCCCACTTTTTATTATTATCAGGTCGGGCAAAATCCATGGCACGATCAAATGGATCTCTGCCAAAAAGCTCTTTTTCAATGATCACTGCAATTTGTGTTGAGGTACTATCCTCATAAGATTGCAAAGTGTTAAAAAGCGCTTCTTCTTCTTCTTCTGTGAGTACGTTTGCATAATCATTTATATAGCCCCAAGATGTTGGATCGGGAATCGGTTTGCGTTCCACTCCAAAGAGTTGAAACCATCCAAGAACAAGGATTAATACTAAACTATACCGTATAGCTAACTTCATCATCTAATTCATTCGTATCCGTTTTAGCATCGTATGGGTAATGTTTTTTTAGCTCGATACCTATTGCCTCTACAGATTCAATCACACCTTGGGTATATGCTTTGTTTTTAAAATGAGCTTTCATTTCACGACTTATTTTTTCCCAGAACTCCTGTCCCACTTTAGCATGAATGCCTTGATCTCCCATTACCAAGAAGTTTTTATTGTTTGGGTTGAGATAAATCAGAATGCCATTCCGTTCTTTTGTTTTAGTCATTCCTAGACTATCAAAAATATAAACGGCCCTTTCCTTAATGCCTTCAACTTGTTCCTCGTCCAAATGGACCCGAATTTCTCCAGAAGTTTTAAGTTCAGCTAACTGAATTGCTGAAACGATTTTTTTCTCTTCTTTTTTTGTGAAGAAATTCTCTTTAGCTTTTCCGAAAATTCTCACTCGCTTAATTTGCTAGTGTCATCTGGAACATCTTCAGATCCTTCTTTTGCCTCAAATTGTTCTTTAACATCAAAGCCAAAAAGGCTAGCAAATAAATTGGTAGGAATAGTTCTTACTTGCTTATTGTATTTGGTTACAACAACATTATAATCATCTCGTGCAGTAGAAATTCTATTCTCTGTTCCACTAATTTCATCTTGAAATTTAATAAAAGCAGCCGTAGATGTTATGGTTGGATATGCTTCAATTTGTATATTTAGGTTCAACGCTGCTTGTTCCGCTTGAGCCATATATTTGTCTAGCTCGGCAGGCGTTTTGGCATTATCAATTCCTTTTTTTGCATCATCAATTCCAGCTCTTGCTCGGGTAACACCGATTAAAATATCCTTTTCGTTTTTCGCTGCTCCTTTAACCACATCTACTTGACTTTTGTATAAATCAGCTCTACGTTGGTATTGGGTTTGAACGAAACTCCACCCTTTTTTTACATCCTCATCAATCTTGACAAGACCATTGTACTTACTCACTCCCCATATCACAAGAATTGCGACAATGGCTATAACTATTCCGAATTTTTTCATGTTTATTTGGTTTTTATTGTTTGATTTCAAAGATAGAATAAAAATTAAGTTGCTTTTGGGTAATCCGATAGAATTACAAAATTCTCCAACTAGCTTACTTGTTTACCTATATGCGGGCAGTTTACAAATGTATTCATGCCTTCAAATTTGCTGGGTTCTTTATCATAACCCAGAATAGTGTTTAAATCGGCAATTTCCATATTATCTCCAAGGTTGATCGATATATCCGTGCCCTGAAATTGACAAGGATGCTCGTATCCAGCTGCGTGCGTTATTTGCAGCACTTCTTTTCTCAATACTTTCGCATAACTGGCAAATCGATCCGATTTAAGTGGAACATCCAATCCTTTGGTCAACCATTTGTTTTGTGTAGCCACACCAGTAGGACAGGTATTCTTATGGCAGACTTGTGCTTGTATACATCCAATGGCCATCATCGCTTCACGTGCAATATAAACCACATCTACCCCCATAGCCATGGCCTTAACCACATGTGCAGGTAAGCCTAATTTCCCAGCTCCAATAAATACTACACGAGCAGAAAGACCCTTTTCTTGAAATAGTTTATAAACCGCTTTAAAGGCATAGAAAAATGGTAAGGAAACATGGTCAGCAAAATCAGGAGGCGCAGCACCTGTTCCCCCTTCGCCACCATCAATGGCAATAAAGTCAGGTCCCTTGCCGGTCTTTACCATAATATCTGTGAGCTCTTCCCACATTTCCATTTTTCCGATAGCTGATTTTATGCCCACAGGAATACCCGTAAGCTCAGCTATTTTTTCAATAAGAACCATTAACTCAGGAACGTTCGTAAAAGCTTTGTGAAATGAAGGAGATAACACATCTTGGCCCATTGGGACACCACGAATTTCAGATATTTCCTTGGAGATTTTAGCAGCAGGAAGAACACCCCCTTTACCCGGCTTTGCCCCTTGGGATAATTTTATTTCAATAGCACGTATACTCTGATTATTTTCAACCACCTTTTCCAACTTGTCAAGACTCAGATTCCCATCCTCAGTTCTTACCCCAAAGTATCCTGTTCCAAATTGAAAAACCACATCTCCACCTTTGTCATGGTATGGGGAATAGCCCCCTTCTCCTGTATTATGGAAACATCCTGATTTTAATGAGCCCAGGTTTAACGCACTAATTGCAGCAGCACTTAAACTGCCATAACTCATTGCAGAAATATTCACAATAGATCGAGGTCTAAAAGGGCGCTTTCTTTGGTTGTATGCACCGATAACTTTAGCACAAGGTATAAAATCAACATCTTTGAAATTGATGTGATTTTCATCCACCTCAAAAGACATCATAGCGGGTTTGATGAAATGATAATTGGGGGCATAAAAATCCATATCTGAACCAAAACCTTGATAATTGTTCTGGTTTTTGCTTGATGCATAAATCCAACTCCGCTCACTGCGATTAAATGGAAGTTCCTCTCTATTATTGGCGACAAAATACTGACGAATTTCTGGACCAAATTTTTCTAGAAAATAACGGATATGACCCACCACCGGGAAATTCTTGGTTATTGCATGTTTTCGGTTGAGGAAAATGTCGCGAAAGGCAACTAATCCGAGTAGAATTAATAACCAAGCCCACCAAGGCAATGCAAGGATTTGTGAAATAATATTCATAGTTGAAAATAGCGTTTAAAATGCGTTTTGAATTGTTCTATAATGATTGGCATGGACACAGATTTCCCGATTTCTTGAGCCAAACTTGTTACCCCCTTGTCTTGTATCCCACAAGGTATAATGTGATTGAAATAGGAAAGGTCTGTGTTTATATTGAATGCCAGGCCATGTATGGTTAGGTACCTGCTTGATTTAATACCAATTGCAGCAATTTTTCGCTCCGCAGGTTCATCCTTGTCCAGCCATATACCTGTTCGTCCTTCAATGCGATCAGCTATGATTCCATATTCTGAAATTGTATCGATAATCACTTGTTCTAGCTTAAAAATATATTTTTTAATGCCCATTTTATGTTGCTCTAAATCCAACAAAGGGTACACAACCAATTGCCCGGGTCCATGGTAGGTGATGTCACCACCACGTTCAATTTGAAATGTTTCTGCTTTGATCTGGTTTAAGAACGTCTGGTTAACCAACAAGTTTGAAGTGTCCGCATGTTTACCAAAAGTGTATACATGAGGATGCTCTACAAAAATGAGTTCCTCAGCGACCTTTTGACCTTCTTGCTTGGATAGAATGGAATCATTGAGCCACTTTTTTTGATAGCTCCAGACTTCATTATATTTTTCTAGTCCAAGGTCTTTAATTACTATCATGCATTGTTACGCTAAAACTTCATTATACCATTCTTCAACCTGCTCTTTTTCTATAGCTTGGCATTGTTTCGTATTATGGTAAAAGCTGTTTTTTCTTTTATCGTAGGTATAGTCTTTTTCCCATTCTTCAATACGATCTGCAACTTCACATAGCGCATCAAGGATAAATTGAACCTCCTTATTGCTTACCGTTGGGTGCAAAGACATCCTAACCCAACCAGGTCTTTCGGAGTTGTCATTTCCAATGATTTGGTTATAAATCCGCATCGATTCATCTTGATTTAAATGAAGCAAAATATGGCCATAGGTGCCTGCGCACGCACAGCCCCCGCGCATTTGGATGCCAAAGCGATCATTTAGAATACGTACCAGTAAATTGTAATGGATTCCGTCAATAAAAAAACTAAAAATGGGCAATCGGTCTTTTATATGGTCAGCAAGGATATTGATTTTCGGATGTATATCTGTGAAATCAAACACCATTTGTGTAAGTTCTTTTTCTCGATCCTTGATGTTTTTCATACCCATTTTTTCTTTCAATTTAACAGCCATAGCTGTTTTAATACCTTGTAAGAATGGAGGGGTTCCACCATCTTCTCTCTCTTCAACATCTTCAATATACGCATGAAATTTCCAAGGGGTAGTATATAAAACAGTGCCACCTCCTGGGTTGTCTGGCACAGAATTTAAGTACAATTTTTTATTAAAAATTAATACCCCTGGTGTGGCTGGGCCGCCTAAGAATTTATGTGGTGAGAAACAAATTGCATCTAAACATTGTGCTTCATTTTCTGGATGCATATCTATTTGAACATAGGGAGCTGAACAGGCAAAATCTACAATACAATAGCCATTGTATTTATGAATGATTTCTGCAACTTCATGATAAGGTGTAATAATACCTGTAACATTAGAGCAAGCAGTAATAGAAGCGATCTTTAACTTTCTGTGTTTATATTTGGCAACGGTCTTTTCAAAAGTTTCTAAACAAACCAATCCTTCCGCATTGCATCGAACTATTTCAACATCCGCAATCGTTTCTAACCAAGAGGTGTGATTGGAGTGATGTTCCATATGACTTATAAACACAACAGGTCGCATATGCTTAGGCACACGTATACCTGATAAAAATTGCACTAGTGGATTTTTTCTGCGAGTAAATGATTTTACCCGCTCGGGGTAACGTATTCCGAGCATTCGTTGAAGCTTGTTAATGGCACCGGTCATACCGCTACCACAAAATAGCAGAACATCGTCTTCGTTGGCATGAACATGGTCTTTTATCGTCTTCTTTGCCTTGGCATACGCCTTCGTCATTACTGATCCAGTAAAAGAGGTTTCAGTATGCGTATTGCCAATGTATGGACCTATTTTGTTCACAAGTAGGTGTTCAATAGGGCTGTACTCCCTTCCACTTGCAGTCCAATCTGCATAAATCAGTTTTTTAGTCCCATATGGGGTTTTAATTACTGCATCATGACCGCTGATATTGAGGGCATACTTTTCAAAGTATTTTTCTAAATTCAAAGTACTATTATTAGGGAAGCAAATTTAGCATTACTTGTTTGAATATCGTCCTAGGGATGTAATAATTTGATCTTTGGGGGGTAAATAAACCAACAAACTAAAATTTGTTTGGCTTAATGTGGTTCAAATGATATTTTTGTGCCAGATTTAAAAGAAGAAAATCAATGGCGATAGCAGTAAAAATGCCCAAGATGAGTGATACTATGACCGAAGGTGTCATAGTAGATTGGAATGTGAAGGTGGGAGATCAGGTTAGCTCAGGAGATATTTTAGCAGAGGTTGAAACAGATAAGGCTACCATGGACTTGGAGAACTATGACAAAGGTGAAATATTACACCTAGCTGTAGGCGCAGGTGAGGCAATTCCGGTTGACGGAGTTGTTGCGATAGTGGGCAAAAAAGGAGAAAAATTTGAAGATCTTCTTGTGGCTGCACCAGCTGCAAAAAATGACATGGAGGCTATCGTTGAAGAGAAAACAACTGTTGATAGCAAATCGATACCAGAACCATTGGTAGGTACTCCACAAGTAATTGCTGCTGATCCGGATACAGGACGTTTGAAAGCAAGTCCATTAGCTAAGAAAATGGCCGAAGAAAAAGGAATCAACCTAAATTCAATTAGCGGTTCAGGAGATGGAGGCAGAATAATTAAATCAGATATAGAAAATTATACTCCAGCTGCCGCAGGCGCTGCTGTGCAAGTAGGACAAGAGTCCTTCGAAGATATTCAACTGTCACAAATGCGTAAGACCATTGCCAAGCGTCTAAGTGAGAGCAAATTTGCTGCACCGCATTTCTACCTTACCATGGAAATTAATATGGACAGGGCAGTTGCGGCTCGGCAACGTATGAATGAGATGGCTCCTGTTAAGATTTCAATGAATGATTTAATTATCAAGGCAGCTGCAGCTGCCTTGAAGCAAAATCCCAAAGTGAATTCTTCTTGGTTAGGAGACCGAATACGTATTAATCACCATATTCATATTGGTGTTGCCATGGCAGTAGATGAAGGTTTGCTTGTGCCTGTTGTGCGCTTTGCAGATAATAAATCACTAAGTCAAATTAGTGCAGAGGTTAAGGAGTATAGTGCCAAAGCGAAAGATAAAAAATTGCAACCTGAAGATTGGGCAGGTAATACATTTACTATTAGCAACCTAGGAATGTTTGGCATTGAAGAATTTACAGCTATTGTTAATCCGCCAGATGCATGTATTATGGCAGTGGGCACAGTGAAAGATATCGCAGGAGTAATTGATGGAGAAATTCGTCCAACCAAGGTGATGAAAGTTACTTTATCTTGTGATCATAGGGCAGTGGATGGAGCGGTTGGTTCAGGATTCCTCAAAAGCTTCAAGGCTTTATTGGAAGATCCTGTAACACTCTTAGTCTAATGACATGCCT
>Ga0055584_100005408_pt1 | contig 12513 bp, 7 predicted proteins | sample OSDHelmetaG_FD_58716 | JGI IMG/M metagenome (GOLD analysis project Ga0055584, IMG submission 58716) | Pelagic marine sediment microbial communities from the LTER site Helgoland, North Sea, for post-phytoplankton bloom and carbon turnover... | ecosystem: Environmental > Aquatic > Marine >... | reverse complement strand
TTTGCCGCAGGTCGTCAAAAGTGCACGGGTGATGAAGCAGGCCGTCGCGCATCTGATTCCCTATATGGAGAGAGAACGCGAGGCCGGTGGCGAGGCCCCCGAAAAGGCCGGAAAAATATTGCTGGCGACTGTAAAAGGCGATGTCCATGACATTGGCAAGAACATCGTCAGCGTCGTCCTTCAGTGCAATAATTATGAGGTCATCGACCTCGGTGTCATGGTGCCCGCCGCACAAATTCTCGATACGGCACTCAAGGAAGAAGTCGATATCGTGGGCTTGTCAGGGTTGATCACGCCCAGCCTCGACGAGATGTGCCACGTCGCCGCAGAAATGGCCCGCGAGGACTTTTCCGTGCCCTTGCTGGTGGGCGGCGCCACAACCAGTCGACTTCATACCGCCGTCAAGATTGCGCCCGCCTATAGCAATGCAGTGGTCCACGTGCCCGACGCATCCAAGGCCGTCGGTGTTGTCGGCGATCTGCTCTCACCGGAGCGATGCGGTGGCTACGCAGCAGGCATCCGCCAGACCTACGACACCATGCGCGAAGCCCATGCACGCGGCCAATCGACACGACAGCTTATGTCCATCGGTGGGGCACGGGCCAACCGTCACGACCTTGACTGGACGACGACCACACCAACCCGCCCGCTCGCGCCTGGCCAACACACGTTTGATGACATAGATGTTGCTGAGCTGGTGCCCTACATCGACTGGTCACCGTTCTTCCGGTCCTGGGACCTGGTCGGGAAATATCCCGCAATACTGGAGGACGCGACTATCGGCGAAGCGGCGACCGAGCTGTTCGCCGACGCGTCGGCCATGATGGAAAAAATTATTGGCGAGGGGTGGTTCAGCCCGCGCGCCACAGTAGGACTGTGGCCGGCGGCACGGATCGATGATGATGACATTGCCGTGTATGCCGACGAGGATCGCCATAAGCCACGCGCCGTCTTCCATATGTTGCGCCAACAGATGGAGCGCGACCCGGGCCGGGCCAATAACTCACTGGCTGATTTTATCGCCCCGCACGACAGCGGCATCCATGATTGGCTCGGCGGGTTTGTCGTTACCATCGGTGCCGCGCCGGAACGCATCGCCGCCGATTTCGAGGCTGCGCAGGATGATTATTCCGCCATCATGGTAAAGGCCCTGGCCGACAGGCTGGCCGAGGCTCTGGCCGAGCAGATGCATGGGCGCGTGCGGAAAGAGCTGTGGGGCTATGCCGCCGATGAAGCACTCGACAGCACGGCGCTGATCGCTGAATCGTATCAGGGTATCCGTCCCGCACCTGGCTATCCGGCCTGCCCGGATCACACCGAAAAGCAAACGCTGTTTGAGCTGCTGGACGCTGAGGCAACGACGGGCGCAAAGCTGACCGAGAGTTTTGCCATGTATCCAGCATCCTCGGTATCCGGGTTCTATTTTTCACACCCGGAAAGCCGGTATTTTGGCGTCGGCAAGATCGGTCGTGACCAGGTGAAGGATTATGCCGAGCGCAAGGGTAAAAGCGTCAATGAAGTGGAGCGCTGGCTCGCGTCGAACCTTGGCTATGACCCTGCGGTCGCCAGCGGTGAAGCAGCCTGAAACGGCCTCAGGCCAATCCCTCTCGACGGCTTGACGTTGCCGCCTCATCTACGGTCAGGTCATCTCCCACCAGCACAACACCAAAGCGCGCGACAGCCTCATCAAGCGTGTAATACCCGCGTCTTACATCAAGCTGGACGGCCTGCGGATCGCGGGCATAGGGGTTGCCATAGCCCCCGCCACCGGGCGTAGACACGGCCACGACATCACCCGGCGCAATGGCAATATCCTGATCCTTGGAGAGGTGCGACGGATGGTAAGCCCCCGCCGGGCGCTCCACCACGACGCGATTGACGCCACCGGGTTCCCCGCCGCTCGCACCGTTCGGTCCGTAGCGACCATGATCCATCACCATTGAGGCGCGCGCCTGACCGCGCCGTACCCGCACCCGATAGTTCACGCCAAACCCACCGCGATGCTCCCCCGCCCCACCGGACCCTTCGTGCAGCGAGTATTCGTCAAACAAAACAGGGTAGCGCTGCTCAAGGACCTCGATGGGCGTGGTCTTGGAAATTCCGATAGTCGAACACCCGTTGGTCAGACCATCACCGCTCATCGAGCCGCCGTAGCCGCCGCCTGAAATAACATAGAGCACGTATGGCCGGTCCGTTGCCGGATCATGGCCACCCAGAGCAAAATTGCCCGACGTACCGGCCGGTGCCGCAAAAAGACGCTCCGGCGACGCGCCGGTCATCGCATCAAAGACAGCTTCCGCAATGCGCTGGCTGACCTCGGCCGCGCACCCTGATACGGGGCGCGGATATTCGGCATAGAGGAACGTGCCTTTGGGGTCCTCGATATGCAGCGGCTCGAACGTGCCAGCGTTAATCGGGACTTCCGGAAAAATATGTTTGATGGCGAGATAGATCGCCGAACGGGTGGTTGCGATCACACTGTTCATCGGACCGCGGCAGGGCGGTGACGAGCCCGCCATATCAAAATAGAGCTCGCTGCCCTCTTTGCGGATGCGCATGTTGATGCGCAGTGGTTCATCGACAACACCATCAGAATCGACAAACGCCGTCCCTTCATAGATGCCGTCCGGTATTTCGCTGATCAAGGCTCGCATCTGTTGTGCTGCCCGATCATGAAGCTCGGCGATAGCCGCGCTGATGGTGGCCTCGCCATATTTATCGAGCAATGCATCCAGGCGTCGGGCACCGACTTTCAGGGCCGCAGCCTGAGCCTTGATGTCACCTATGCGCTCACCCGAGATCCGGATGTTCGAAAGAATGATGGAGAGCAGCTCTTGATCCATCTTGCCTTCCTTGAACAACTTCACCGGTGGCAGGCGCAACCCTTCCTGTTCAACCTCGGTTGCATTGGCGGAAAAACCGCCCGGCACCATGCCGCCCGTATCAGGCCAGTGCCCGGTATTGGCCAGCCAGCAGAACAACTTTCCGTTATGGAAATAGGGCATGGTAAAGCGCACATCCATCAGATGTGTGCCACCGAGGTAGGGGTCATTCGCGATGAAAATATCGCCCGGACGAATATTTTTCGCCCGCTCGATCACTGCCTTGGTCGAATATTGCATTGTGCCGACGAACACCGGCAAACCAAGTTCCCCCTGGGCGATCAGGCGCCCGTCATCAGCGGCATAAATGCCATCTGAGCGGTCCAACGCTTCGGAAATGACGGGGCTAAAGGCGGCGCGCACGAACGCGAGGTCCATCTCGTTACAGACCTGTTGCAGGCCGCTCTGAATGACGGCGAGCGTAACCGGATCGAGACCGCTCATGCGCCAACCTCAATAATCAGATTGCCCAGGACATCCAGCCGGGCACAGCAACCGGGCTCAATAACGGTTGTACTGTCCAGCTGGGTAACAATAGCCGGTCCATCGATGGCCATCTCCGCCTGCAGGCGTGATCGCTCATAAACCGGCGTCTCGCGCCAGCCGCCCTGGGCAAACCAGACCGCCCTGTAGGCAAGCTGCGGCTCGCGGCCAGCCTCCTCCCCCGGGGCGCGCGCGGCCAGAGTCTCCAGCGGTACCGGCGGGCGGCGTCCAATAACCGCCGTGTGCAGGTTGACAAGGACAGGCCTAATCTCTGGCAACTCAACCTGAAAACGATCGAAGTAAACCCGTGCAAAGACCTCCGCCAACTGGGCTTGCGTGACGTCGGGTTCGTCCAGCGGAATAGTCATCAGATGGGTTTGCCCCTGAAACTGCATGTCAGCAAAGTGCAGCGCGTCCACCCTTTCGGTCGCCACCCCCTCGCGCGCGATGGTCGCTTTGCCGTCAACGATATGTCGGGCAAATATCGCGTGAACCTCTTCGACGTCGAGATCGGCGAGCGGCGTATTGACTGTATTCACGTAGTCATGCCGCAAGTCTGCCGCGATACAGCCAACGGCATTGGTAATCCCCGGTCGGGCCGGCACCATGACGCGCGGCACCCCAAGCTCGCGCGCCAGGGCAACGGCGTGCATCGGCCCCGCACCGCCAAAGGCGAACAGCGTAAAATCACGCGGGTCATGGCCCCGGGATAACGTCACCATACGAATAGCGCCGGCCATACGATCATTGCCGATGGCCAGTATCGCGGCAGCCGCTTCTTCTGCATTCAGGCCCAGCCCGGCACCGACCTCAGTGACCAGAACGTCTTGAATTTGCTCTATCGACACCGGGTTATCGACTGAAAGCAGAGCCTTCGGGTCAAGCCGGCCAAGCACGAGATTGGCATCGGTAAGAGTAGGTTTTGTGCCGCCGTGGCCATAGCAAACCGGACCGGGCCGGGCGCCGGCACTTTCCGGCCCGACCTGTATCATGCCCGCCGCATTCAACGATGCAACCGAGCCACCACCGGCCCCGATGGTGTGCACATCCACCATCGGCACATGCACCGGCATGGCGTATTCCAGATCCATCTCTGCCGTTACTTCGGGCACGCCTCCGATCACCAGCCCGACGTCACAACTGGTGCCCCCGGTATCAAATGTAATAAGCCGCTCAACGCCTGCCGCCCGCGCGGTCGCAGCGGCAGCCATGACGCCGGATGCCGGCCCGGACATCACGGTATTCACTGCAGTGTCGGCGACGATACGCGCAGATACACTACCGCCATTACCCTGCATGACCAGAAGATCATGCTCATAGCCCTGCGCCGCCAGCTCTGTCTCCAACCGCGCAATATAGCGATGCAGTACCGGCTGCACGGCAGCATTGACGGTCGCGGTGACGCCGCGTTCGTATTCGCGATATTCCGACAACACGGCATGCCCGGCGGTAATGTAGTGGTTGGGCCAGACCTCCGCCGCGACGTCCGCAGCCCGTTGCTCATGGGACGAGTTTCGGTAGCTGTGCAGAAAATGAATGACCAGCGCCTCGCAGCCGGCAGCAACAAGTGCTTCCGCAGCGCGCCGTACGGCGTCTTCATCGAGCGGCACGAGCACGTTGCCTGCGGCGTCCATCCGCTCCGGAACCTCAAATCTGAGTTCACGCGGGATCAAAGGCTCAAAGTGCCCGAGCAACCCGTATGGCTGTGGGCGGGTTCGCCGACCAAGCTCCAGTACATCCCGAAACCCCTGAGTGGTGATGAGGCCACACCGCGCGATCTTGCGTTCCAGTATGGCGTTGGTCGTGGTGGTGGTGCCATGGCTGATGCTTGCCACCTCCTCCAGCGCAACACCAGCGGCGGCGACTGCATTCAATACGCCGAACGCCTGATTTTCAGGCGTTGTTGGCACCTTGGCGATTTTTACCTTACCCGTCTCCGGGTCCACCAGGACGAGATCGGTAAACGTGCCGCCGACGTCGATCCCTACAACCGCGTTGGTCATGACGCTTCCCGCTCCAGCGCGGCCAGGCCACCCACCACGCGGACAGCGCCCTGCAACGCGATATACGCGGCGGCAATCAAGCCGCGACTGTGCAGAAGTTCGGCCTGTCGCGCCCCACCGTCCAGCGCCATCTGAATGGCGTCATCACTTAATTCACCGACATCAACGGTCACCAACCTGTCACCAAGGTCCGTGTCATCCCGCACCGAGCGCGCAGGTGCGACTTGCACCGCCTGATTGGCCACGTCGGTGGCGTTGCCAACAAGCGTTGCCGCCGCATCAGCCGCCGCCGCACTGCCCGCCAGTACCGTTACAGAATCAGCCACACCCAAAGAGAGAGACCGCCCCCGCCAACCGGACGTCGCGATACCGCGCACCGGCATTGCCGCGTCGATCACCACTCGGCCATCCAGCGCCGGGGCATCCTGATTGGTCACCACTCCAGCCGTCAGTGCTTCCCCACCGGCCAGATGCAGCGCAATATCGCCACCATTATTTACGTAGGCCTTGTCGAGCGCGCGGCCTTCCATCATCGCCGCCAGAACTTCCTCCGCCACTGCGCCGGCGACCGCCGCCATCGGCGTAATGAAGAAGGATCTGTGCGGCCAGACGGCCTCCGCCATGCGACGCTCAACAGTGCCTGTAAACAACGGCATGGCCGGGCCGACAGGTATGCGCAGGCGCGGCAACTCGGCCACCAGCTCAAGTAAAATGGTGTCAAACCGGCGGCCCGCCTGCTCATAGGACAGCGCAACCTCATCGGCGGAACCGAAGGCCTGCGCGATGATATCAATCGGCCCATGCTGCAAATGCAGCCGTTGGCCATCCGGCAACAGGGATTGCTGTGCGCGCATGGCTATTGTTCCTTCCGCCGGGCCGGCCACGGATGCGTTTCATCCCACGGCACGGTCCTGACATGATTACCCTGCGCCGCCATGGCGGCCTCAAGGTCAATCACGTCTTCGGTGTGACCGCCCATATTTTCGTATGATGCCAGCGGCAGGGTGAATTCGATTGGCGCAACCAGCGCCGGTGTTGGCACATGGCCAAATGCGTTTTCCGGCATGGTGGTCACGTCGACCATGAATGTGATGCCGCCACCCGGCCAGATGTACACCGGCGCACCGCCCGAGGTCACGCCGGTCAACGCCTCCTTGACGGAGCGTGTCAGACGCACCGGGTTTTCAGTCACGCCGGAGCGCAGCGAACCGCCGGCCCCCGCCATAAACAGGACGGTGCAAAGAGCCGGCTCGCAATTCTCGGCAATGCGGTCGACAACTGCCGCAACAGGCGCCGGAATATCCCCCGGCACCGGCTTGAGGTCATCATCCAGCACATACCACGCGGCATCCTCGCCGGTGGTCGAGACCATATGGAGCCGCAAACCGGGCCACGCGACCTTGGGATTGATTTTCTCAATAATGTCCAGCGGGTCATCTACATCGGTACCGCCCCAGCCGGACCCGTGCCCCGCCACCTGAAAATACCGCCCCGGCGTTGACCGACGCCCCCGCACACGAATGCCGGCGGGTCGCACATCAAGAAACCGCCCGGCCTGATGCTCCGTCAATACGCCGGTAATGTGATCATCCACGACAATGACTTCATCAGCATGGCCGTGCCATTGCTTCGCAAACATGCCCATCGCGGCCGACCCGCAACCGACGCGCATCCGCGCCTCGCGCTCGCCGTTTACCACCGGCGCCTGGCCCGCCTGAATGATAACTGTTTCGCCGCCATCAACCGTCACTTTTACGGCGTCGCCATTACAAAGATCGAGCATCGCCTGACAGGTCACCGTGCCTTCCCGCTTGGCGCCGCCGGTCAAGTGTCGCACGCCGCCCAGCGAGAGCATTTGCGAGCCGTATTCTGCCGTCGTCACATGGCCAATTTCCTCACCATCGCAACGCACCGAGGCCTGTTCCGGCCCGAGATAGCGATCCGTGTCGATCTTCACCTTGACGCCGCAGTAACTGAAAATACCCTCGGACACGACGGTGAGCATATCGACGCCATCGACCGCACTGGAGACGATAAAGGGCGCCGGCTTGTAGTCAGGATAGGTCGTGCCAGCCCCGACACCGGTCACGAAACGCTCGGCCCGCACCACGTCGCCACTCCAGTTGCTGCTGCCCTCCATAAACGGCACCAGCTTTTGCGCCCGCTCGGCAACGACCAGCGGGTCCACGCGCGTCAGCTTGCCACCCAGGTTTGCATAGCGATCACATGCGCCCGGCTTGCCCTCCCTGATCCGACACAGGACCGGGCAAGCGTCGCAGCGGATCAATCCATCGTCAGACGATGCGGCGGTGGTCACGGTCTTTTCAGACATGACGTTTCTCCTGCTCACGCAGCGCAGCACGCACCCGATGCGGCAGCGCCGGCACCTGGGTCAGTCGCACGCCAGTGGCATGGCGAACAGCGCCGAGAATGGCCGGTGCCGTCGGCACCAGTCCCGGCTCGCCGACGCCCTTCGCACCGAATGGCCCGAGCGGCTCTTCCTCTTCGATCAGAATGACATCAATGGACGGCATATCACCGGCGGTCGGGATCAAATAGTCATGCAGGTTGTCGGTCCGTCCGGGCAGATATTCTTCCATCAACGCAAGACCAAGACCCTGGGCAATTCCTCCGTGAATTTGCCCTTCGACGAGCATGGGGTTAATTGCCCGCCCGACATCGTGTGCCGCCACGACGTGACGCACCTTCACCGTACCAAGTGAGACATCCACATCCACAGTCGCGATCTGCGCAGCAAAAGCATATGTCGCATAAGGCGTGCCCTGCCCGTTGGCATCAAGCGGCACGGTAGGCGGATCGAAGCTGCCCGTGCTCCGTATGACCGCGCCCTCGTCATCCACCGGCAAACGAGCCAGGTCGATGGTATGCACCGCGCCGGCATCGTTCACACGGATGTGCGCGCCGTCGAGGGTAATCACCGCCTCCGGCCCGGCATTGGCCAGACGCAGCACGTCACCTCGAAATGCCTCTCCGGCCAGCTGCGCGGCCCTGCCGGATACAAAGGTTTGACGGGAGGCCGACGTTTTACCGGCATCCGCCGTCAAATCCGTATCGCCAACGACTTGCTCAATTGCACCGACAGGAATGCCCGCTGCATCCGCCACAATCTGCGCGAGGATCGTGGTCGAGCCCTGGCCGATATCCACAGCCCCGTTCTCAAACGTCAGGCAACCATCGGGCATCAACACCAGCCGCATCGTCGACGGGTTGGACATGCCGGTATTCCCGATGCCGTACCACATGCACCCAATGCCGACACCGCGCCGTACCACACCACTGCTCTGGTTTGCCGCGTGCGTCGCCACCAACGCACTTTGCCAGTGTGGCCGCAGGGCATCGAGACACGGCGCCATACCGGCACTGGCCTTGATCACCTGTCCAGTAGCCATCCGCTGGCCGGGGCGCAGCGCATTGCGATAACGGAACTCAAGGCGATCGATATCCAGTTGGCCCGCCAGATCATCCATCAGCGTTTCATGTGCGATGGCGGCCTGCGGCACACCAAACCCCCTGAACGCCCCGCAACTTGGGCCATTGGTGAGAATGGCCCGACCGCGGGTTGCCACATCGGGTACGAAGTAAGGACCCATCGCATGAACCGGCACGCGCCCGGCGACGGTCGGTCCCCATGACGCATAAGGCCCCGTGTTCACGTCGGCAGAAACCTCGACGGCGCTCAACATGCCGTTTTCATCACAGGCAAAACGCGTCTGCAGCGACGCAGGATGGCGCTTGGTGCTGAAGGTCATGCTTTCAGGGCGCGTGAATACGCAGGCAACCGGTCGGCCCAGCAGCCACGCCGCCACTGCGATGAGCGGTTGAACCGAGAGGTCAAGCTTGCCGCCAAAACCCCCGCCACAGGCGGTCGGTACAACCCGTATCTGATCAGGTGCGAGACCCATGATATTGGCCAGCTCGTCGCGGTCCATATACGGCGTTTGCGTCGTCGCATGAATTTCAAGCCGATTACTGATCCGGCGTGCCCATCCGGCTTCAGGCTCGATGTAGGCATGCTCGACATAAGCGGTTTCAAACGACCCCTCGGCGACAGCCGCCGCCACAGAAAATGCCCGGGTCGGGTCTCCGCTCAACACCTGCCCCTCAACCAGAACATTGCCAGGCCGTGCCGCATTGATGGTCGGCGCGCCGCTGGCGATCGCCTGCTCCATGGAAAGGACAGGCTCAAGCGGCTCCCAGACGATGGGCACATCGTCTTCGCGCACAGCCTCGACCGTTTCACGCGCGCCAACCAGCGCCACAATTCCGTCACCCCGCATGCGCACGATGCCGTCGGCAAGCACAGGTTGGTCCTTGAGATCGGGATAAATGCCGTAGCCGTTGAAGGGAACATCAGCGGCAGTGAGAACTTTCAACAATCCGGGATGCCGTGCCAGAAAGGCCGCCATATCACCAAGCTCAAACCTGGCCGAGGCATAGGGCGAGCGAATAACCCTTAGCCAAAGGGCATCGGTCGGTATGGCATCCGCGCCATATTCCGCCGATCCATCAACCTGGTCTTCTCCGTCCACTCGCGACAGAGGCGCTCCAACGGCAGGGCCGGACCGTGCAGTACCAGCCCCGGCGGCGCTCTCAGTCGGCCCGACATCGAGGATCGCCTCAACAATCTTGCGATACCCGGTGCAACGGCACAGGACCCCACCAATGGCATCCAGCACCTGCTGCTCGTCAGGCGCCGGAACCGTATCGAGCAGGCTCTTTGCGGCCATCAACATGCCCGGCGTGCAGATGCCGCATTGCGCCGCACCGTGGCGCTGGAAGGCAGCCTGCAATGGCGACAGATCATCGCCCTCCCGAAGGTGCTCTACCGTCGTCACCCGGCGCCCGACCGCCTGGCCCAGTGGCATCAGGCAGGCACAGCGCTGCGCGCCATCCACCAGAACCGTGCAGGCGCCACAATCACCGGCGTTGCAACCCACCTTGGTGCCGGTCAGCCCAAGCTGGTCGCGCAGGACGTCCGACAGGCGCTGCGCCTGAGAGCCACCAATACTGACCGATCGCCCGTTGAGTTCAAATGTGGCCACAGCGTCACTCATGGCGTCACTCACAGCGCCTCTCCCAACTGTGCGAGGGCGCGGCGGCAAAGTATCGATGCCGATTCCAGCCTGTAGTCGGCCGTGCCGCGCGGGTCCGCAATTGGCGCCAGTGAAGCGAAGTGCTCGGCCAACACCGCATCACCCAGCGCGGCGTCCGCCAGCTTGCCAACCAGCGCGGCCTCCAGTGCCGGCAGCCGCTGCGCAACCTTGGAACACGCGCCCACGGCCACTGCTGCGCGGGTAACCAGCCCGGCCTCGTCAACCTCAAGCGCAGCAGCGACCATGGCAATGGAAATAACCAGATAATGCCGGGCCCCGAGTTTGAGAAAGCAGCCACCCGCTCTAGATGTCTCCGGCGCTGGTATCAGGACCGCGCTTACAAGCTGATCCTCCCGAAGGGCGGTGCGCCGGTTACCTTGCACGAACGCCGCCAGTGGCAAAACTTCAATACCGGCCCGTGAAGATAATTCAACCTCGGCGTCAAGGCTGAGGAGCACCGGCATTCCGTCGGCTGCGGGTGAGGCATTGCAGAGGTTTCCGCACAGGGTGCCGGCATTCTGGATCTGTGCGCCACCCACTTCGCGGGCAGCAGCCTTCAGGCCATCGAACCAGGCCGGCAGATCTGCCGCCAGAATATCGCTCCATGTTGCCAGCGCAGGAATACGCCACTGGCCGCCGTCAATCCGGATCGAGCGCAAATCAGTGAGCGCTGAAATATCGAGGATGTCGTCATCCAGGGGCAGGCCGACGCGGGCCGGATAATAATCTGTGCCGCCGGCGATGATTGTCCACGCGCCGTCACCAAGTGCGGACAGCGCTTCATCAAGTGACGATGGGCGGAGATACGCCGCCATTCCCCTGAACCCCTTTTTGCCCGAACCCCTTGTGGAAGAGGTGCCCGCCCAATCGACCGGCCAACCCCAAGCGCCAGGTAAGCATCGCTTTTATACGTATACAAACAATATTTTGGACATATGGCGGCGCTTGTCAATAGTCGGCCACCAAACCAGCGGGCCACGAAGGAGTCAGGAAATGCGTTTCAGCAAATCGAGCAGAACTTGACGTTCTTCAGGTCTAAGTGGCGCAAGTATCTGGTCCGAAATAACGGTGCCGTTGGGCACCAGTCTTGCCGCCATGTCTTCACCACGGACACTCAACCGCAAAAGCGTGCGCCGGGCATCGGTGGGGTCGGGCCGGTCTTGCACCAGTCCACGCGCTTTCAAGCGACGAACAACACCCTGAATTGTCGCCGGGTCCATCGCCGTCAACCGACCAAGGTGATTTTGGGAAAGGTCAGGCTCATCACGCAATTTGACCAGCGCGGCGAACTGCGTCGGCGTAACATTGTCGTCGCCAATATGAGCCTGAAACAGCGCCGTCGCACGTTGATGCGCGCGGCGGAGGATATGCCCGATCTGAGCCTCTACCCTGTACCCCTGAGCGAGATCGGTATCGCCGGATTCTTTCGACTTTCCCATTGAGCACCCTTACCACGTGCGACACCCTTTCACCTAGCAACCCGCCAATTCACGCTCTACACTTGTCGCCGATGACACGCCATAATAATTGCCCTCAAACATCCGGGATAGAGCCCGGAGACGAGCAGGAGACCTCATGACGACGCACCGTATTGCCGCGATCCCCGGTGACGGGATCGGCAAGGAAGTATTGCCCGAAGGCATCGCCGCAGTTGAGAAGGCAGGTGCCAAATACGGCGTAAACTTCGAGTGGCAGGAATTCGACTGGTCCTGTGAGACCTATGCCCGCACCGGTCGCATGATGCCGGAAGACGGCGTTGAGCAGCTCACGCCCTTCGACGGCATTTTTCTTGGTGCGGTGGGCTTTCCCGGTGTCGAGGATCACGTATCGCTCTGGGGCCTGCTTATCCCGCTCCGGCGCGCCTTTCAGCAATACGTCAACCTGCGCCCTATCAAACTGTTGCCGGGCGTGACCTCGCCGTTGGCCGGGCGGACTGCGGGGGATATCGATTTCGTCATCGTGCGCGAAAACAACGAGGGCGAATATTCCGAGATGGGCGGGCGAATTTATGCCGGCACCGACCGCGAAATG
>Ga0055584_100005407_pt1 | contig 12513 bp, 8 predicted proteins | sample OSDHelmetaG_FD_58716 | JGI IMG/M metagenome (GOLD analysis project Ga0055584, IMG submission 58716) | Pelagic marine sediment microbial communities from the LTER site Helgoland, North Sea, for post-phytoplankton bloom and carbon turnover... | ecosystem: Environmental > Aquatic > Marine >... | reverse complement strand
GACGTCTCCGACAAAGACCGGCTGCCGGAACTCCACCTTGTCCATGGCGACCGTCACGACCTTTCCCGAGTGGTGGCGACGGGAGCCGATGGCGGCCGCGAGGTCGATCTCCGCCAGGATGGCGCCCCCGAAGATCGATCCCATGGCGTTCGTGTCCTGGGGGACCATGACCCGCCGGATGGCTGGCAGGACGCCTGTGGGGAAGCGGGGGGCCTCTTCGGCGGGCTCGGAGGCGGTGCTGGACGGCGAGGACATCGGCAAAGGCCCGTGGGGGGAGGTGGGCCGGCTGGCCGGCCCGGGAACCAGTGTACGATGGCACCGGTTCCTGACGTCTCAAGAGGTGGGAACCCCAGGAGGAGTCCATCATGCCTCAGTCTCCTTGCTTCGGCGGAATCCGCCAGACGGTGTCCAGGCTCTCCGCCCTGGCGGCGATCGGGCTGCTCTCTGTCGCGCTCACCGCCCAGGAGAGCCCCAGCCCCCAGGACACGCTGGATGAGCCGCTCCTGCCGCCCGTCCGGGAGGCTCCACAGCCTCGCGACGTGCGGGCGATCGACCTGGCGCCGGAAGCCTCCGCGCCCGCCGGCGACCCGCTGGACGGCGAAGTGCGCGAGCGCCTGCTCAAGCTCCGTCATGGGCCCTTCCTGCGGGGCGCCTCCGTAAAGGTCGACGGCCACTGGGAGTTCAAGCAGTCGGATCGCTGGATCGCCCTGGCGGACGGGGTCGTCGAGAGCACCCGGCTGGAGCACCGGGTCATCCGTGAGCTGAGGGAGCGCGAGTCGGCCCTCGGCCGGGACGCCGGGCCCGAGGAGCGTGCCCAACTGGCCGAATGGGCCTTCAGCGAGGGCCTGTACCGCGAGGGCATGGCCCACCTGGACCGCATCCTGGAGCGCTGGCCCGACAACGCCGAGGCCCTCCTTTTGCTCGGGGATCCCGCGCTGCCGTTCGCGCTGCCGCCAGGCACCGGAGACGCGGGCGCCGACGTCGCCGAGTTGGCGGTCTACGGAGGCCGCGCGCCGCGCACCGTCCAGGAGCTCGTCGTGCGGTCCATGGGGACCATGGACGATGAGCTCGTGCGCGCCGAGCTGACGCGTCGCCTGCGGTCGCCGAAGTCGTCGGAGCGGTGCTTTGCGGCCCTCGGGCTGCGACGCCTGTACCCCGAGGGGGTCGCCCTGCAGGAGCTGTTGAGGCGCTCGGTGCTGGACCCCTTCGAGGACGTTCGCCACAGCGCGGCCCTCGCCTTGCGGGACACCGGCCTGGAGGGGCTCACGCTGCCGCTGGTGCGTGGTCTCGAGAGCAGCTCATCGGTCATCCGGACGCACTCGGCCCGCAGCCTGGGCGTGATGGGCTTCTCGGCCAGCGTCGAACCCCTGGCCACCCGTTTGGTGACGCTGCGGACAGCTGCCGGCGGCGACGGCTGGCGTGCGCCGGCGAGCAACATCTTCGTGGGCCGCCAGATCTCGTTCGTGCAGGACTTCGACACGGAGATCGCGACGAACGCGGCCATCGCCAAGCCGGTCATCGGCGTGATCCAGGAGGGCGCGACGCTCGACGTCCGCGTCCACGGCATGAGCGGTGGCACGGGCGGCAGCGGAGGCCTCTCCTACAGCCACAACACCGAGACCAAGGCCATCCGCCGGGCCCTCGCCAGCATCACCGGTGAGGAGCTGCGGGACACGAACACCGCCTGGCGCGACTGGTGGGAGGCGAGCGGCCGCGACTGGCTCTCGAAGCACCACCCGCGGCCGGGGCAGACCGCTCCGCCGGCGGCTGACCGCTAGCCAAGGCTGCATCTGGCGACTGCGTGTTCGACACGGTGCCGGCGGTGAAGCCGGCACCGGTCGCCCTGAACTGATCGCCGAAGCACCCCGCGTACCGGCCTAGTGGTACTCGCGGTGGACTTCGGGGAAGCAGCTCTGCCAGTTGATCTTCCCCTCCTCGTAATCGGTGAGGAACATCGGGGGAGAGAAGACGCCGGCGTCGTTGAGCGCCTTGAAGATCCGGCGCGCGTTGCCGCCGACCTCGTCCCCGAACTGCTGGCCGATGCGCTCGCCGATCTCGTCGACCGTGCGCTCACCGTTCACCAGCTCGAGGAAGGCCCGTGAGCCGTCGTCGACGATCACACCACAGCCGGCGCCCGTGTCGGGCCTCATGAAGAAGGCGTACTCGGTCTCCTTCGGCGTGGCGGCCGCGAGGCTCTCAGCATCGGTGAGCGTGTAGAGGTCGTCCATGTCGTAGGCGAGCATCTGCAGGTTCACGTTGCTGCCGAGCTTCGGCTTCTCGCCGCCCGTGACACCTTCGTCGCCGCCCAGGTGGTCCACCTTGGCGTTCCAGAACTGATGCAGACCCTCGTACGGCATGTTGAAGTAGACGTCCTTCACGTCGCCGAAGTGGGCCGCGGCCCAGGTCTGCGCGCGACGGTAGAAGTGGTATTGGAACTCGGCCTTGAGCGCGCTGGAGACGTCGGGCACACCGGCGTAACCACACTGCTGGGACACGTATTGCTCCCAGACGGCGGCCAGGCCCTCGACGAGCTCGGGGTCGATGTTGTGCGTCCGCAGGTCGGGGAGGCGGTCGTGGAAGCCCGCATCATGGGCGATGTGCGCCCACTCCTCGATGATGTCGCCGCCCTTGCGGTCGATGACCCGACAGAGCATGTGCACCAGGCGCTGGATCAGACGACTCCAGTCGTTGATCGCCTTGCCGACGAGCACTTCGTACGTGGTCATCCAGTCGGTCGACAGGATCTCGTGGCCGATGTCGGGGTCGTACTTGATGCCCCACTTGTCGACCTCCTTCTCGAGCGGCGTGCGCGGAAGGATGGCCAGGTTGAAGGCCTTGATGTCCGCGGGCTCGCGATCGAACGCGTAGCTGACGGTGTTCTTGTAGTCCTCGACCTTGTCGCCGGGCAGGCCCATGATGATCTCGCAGGAGACCATGACGTTCGGCTTGCCCTTGAGCTTGTCGATCATCGGCGCGACCTTCTCCGGCTTCCACACGCGCTTGATGTTGCGCATGGTCTCCGGGTTGGCGCTCTGGATGCCGACGCCGATGAACGAGCAGGAGGTGTTGCTGGCCAGCTCGACGAGGTCCTCGTTGATGAGCGAGGGGAACACCTCGAACATGTGCAGCGCCTTGATGTCGTACTCGATGATCATCCCGAGGATCGCCTCGGCGCGCTTGCGGCTGTAGTTGAAGGTCGGGTCGGTGCTCAGCAGGATCCGCGCTCCGGCCTTCTTGAAGTACTCCATCTCGGCGCGCACGCGCTCGAGAGAGAACTCGTAGTAGGGCTGGTTGCGGCCGTAGTCGCAGTAGCTGCACACGAAGGGACAGCCGCGGGCCGTCTGGTAGCAGGCGCCGCCGCGGATGTCGCAGATGTCGAGCACGCCCGTCAGGTAGGGCGACGCGAGGGTGTCGAGGTCCTTGCAGTACGGGCGCGGCGACGGGACGGTGGGGACCCCGTCCTTGCGCTGTGCGAGGCCGGGGATCTCGGTCGTCGGCTGACCTTCGATCTTGGCGCGCAGCAGCTCGCGGAAGGTCTCTTCACCTTCGTTGACAGCCACCCAGTCCACGGCCGAGTTCTGGTCGAGGGTCTTCGCGTAGTGGTACGAGACCTCGGGGCCACCCAGGATGATCTCCACCCCGGGCTTGCGCTTCTTGACCTCGGCGCACACGCCCAGCACGTCGGTGTTGTTCCAGACGTAGCAGCTGAACCCGATCAGCTCGGGGTCATCCTCCAGGATCTTCTCCGCGATCTGATCGTGAGGATGGATCGAGCAGTCATAGAACTTGTGGACGATCTCCGCGTTCGCCGCGATGACTTCGTCCGAGATGGCCTGGGCATGGATGTAGCCCAGGGAGAGCATGCGTCGCTGCGCCGTGTACGGCGAAGTAAAGCTGACAGAAGCAAGAACGACCTTCATGCGACGGGGTCTCCCGGAGCGAATCACGGTGGAACGCACAGATCCTGGTGCACCTATCGGCCATGAGGGAGGCCTAGCGGGACGCCTGTTCCAGAAAATGTGCAGAGAGGGCGCGGTATTGTAGCGCAAGCGCTTATGGGGCAACGGGGATTCTGCCCGCAGCGGGCGACTGTTCGGGCGCTGTGCTCTCTTGCGAGTCCGGACTCGTCTGAGCCGGGGCCCCGTCAAGACCCGCGCGGCTCGTCCATCGTGTCGGTGGGGCGGAAGCCCGAGTGGGGGACCGCGAACTCGCCGGCTTCGATCCGGGCACCCTCGCGGATGTCCAACGAAGGAGCGCGACAGTCGCCCTTCCAACGAGCTGCAGGTCCGATGATGACCGGGCCGCCGCTCTCGACGCGCGCGTCGAGGCTCCCGAGGACTTCGACACCGCCCAGCGCCTGCACGAGCTCGGCGATCACGCTGCCCTTGCGGCGCACCACGAGGCGCCCACAGGTCTGCACCCGGCTCACGGGAGTCAGCTGCTTGATGACGACATCCTCGACCACGACCCGCCGGTTGCAGCCGGGGCAACTGGAGGACGCTGCCTTCGCTGCGACGCTGAAGGAGTGACCGCAGTGGTAGCAGAGGATGCCGACCGATCTGGGTTTGGCCGGTGCGGCCATGGCGACAGCTCTGGGTCAGTCCCTGATCACTTGCCGGCCGCGGCTTCTGAGGAGCGACCGCCGGAAGGGGTCGCCTGTGAGCGGGGCGGGTTCGCGGCCGGCTTGGCGGCGCTCTTGACCGCCTCAGGACCCACGGCGCACTTGCCGTAGAACGACGCGCCCTCGGCCATGACCATCCGCCCGGCCACGATGTCGCCCTTGACCACCCCGCTCTTGTTGAGATGCACGGCGTCGTGGGCCACGAGGTTGCCCTCGACGATGCCCTCGACGATCACGGAGCTGCTGTCCACCTCGGCCTTGCACGCGGCGCCCTTGGCGATCTGCAGCTCGCCCTCGCCCTTGATGCTGCCTTCGAACGTTCCCACCAGGCGGACGCTCTTCTGGAACGTCAGCTCCCCTTTGATGTGGATGTCGCTGCCGATGATCGTCGCTTCGTTGGGGGTGTCGCCCATGGGGCCTCCTCCGGGAGTGCTTGGCTGTGCGTGGGCCGCTGGCCGGTGGAGGTCCGAGCAGTCCCCTCCCTCGATCTCGACCCGTCCATCCAGCCGTCGTTGGCTGGGTCGTGCCTGAGGGTGGTGCCTGGTCTTTGCCCCTGGCCGGAACCCGCGCTCCGGCCCGCCATCGACACCGTCGAGCGAGCTCGATCGGTGCGAAACGCAGGGCAGAACGGCGCTCAAGCGCACGCACGGAATTACCCGTTGGTCTCCGTGCGGTGGGGGCGTGTCCTTCGGGGGAGCGTGGTCGCCGGCTGCTCGCCGACTCCTGCCTGCTCGCCTACTCCTGGATGATGCCCTCGAGGCTGAGGGTGAACCGGATCTCGTCCCCGAGCTTGTCGAGCATGGCGTCCATGCCGTAGTCCCCCCTGCTGACCGTGAAGCGGGCTTCCATGCCGCAGCGGTAGTCCCGGAACGCCGTGTCGCCGGCGCCGACGATCTCCACGTCGATCGTCACGTCACGGGTCTTGCCGTGCAGGTTCAGCTTGCCGGTGACGGCCAGCATGCCGTCCTCGCCGAACGCGACCGAGGTGCTCTCGAATCCCATGAGCGGGAAGTTCTCGACGTCCAGGAAGTCGGGGCCCTTCACGTGTTCGTCGCGGCCGCCGCTGTTCGTGTCGACGCTCTCGGGGTCGATGCCGACCTTGACCTTGCAGGCCTCGGCGTCGTCGGGGTCGTAGGTGAACTCACCCTCGATGCTGTTGAAGCGGCCGTAGAAGTTGGCGACCCCGAGGTGGCGGATGCCGAACCACGCCGTCGAGTGTCCGCCGTCGACCCGATAGGTCCCGGCCTTGGCCTCGATGGGGGCGGTCTCGTCGACTGGCGCGCTCTCCATGCTCCAGGGCAGGGCGCCGAGGGCGCTCACGAGCACGAGCAGGGGGGCGGCGAGGGCGCGGGTGTTCATCTAGGGTCTCCGACGATCAGGGAACGGGCTGGGCTGGGATTGACTGCATGTGCGCAGGATGGGTGAGTCTTGCACGACTCCGCAAGGTCTGCGAGCCCCCTCGGGGCGGTGTCACTGGACGCGCGCGCGGGCCTGGACGAAGGAGTAGTAGAAGACGGAGTCCGCGCTGTGCGCGACCTCGTCGAGCTCTTCCTTCATGCCGGACACGATGTCCTCGTCGACCTTGCCGGCCGCCAGCAGCTCGTCGGCGCCGCTGAGCAGCAGCTCGGTCCAGAACGCCAGGAACTCGGCGCGCTCGCCAGCACGGCGGTTGTCGAGATGGAACGTGCGCACCTTGGTGGTGATCTCCCGGTAGCCCACGGCCTGGAGCAGGTTGCCGAGCTTCGCGCCGACGAAGGGGTCGCCGCCGAGCTCGATCTGCCAGTCGTTGTAGGCCATCCAGTAGGCCAGGGTCTTGGGGCTGTAGGGGTCCACGAACAGGCTCGCGTTCTGGACCTCGGTGACGACGATCGGTGATCCCGGGGCCAGAACCCGCCGGACCTCCGACAGGATGCGGGCCGGCTCCGCCACGTGCTCGAGGATCCAGCACAGGAAGGCCGAGTCGAACTGGCCGGCCGCGGCGTCGAGCCGTGAGGCGTCGGCGCGCTTGAGGTCGTAGCGGCTCTCGGCCCAGCCCAGGGCCTTCAGGTTGCGGGCGCCCGCCGCGAGGTTCGCCTCCGAGGCGTCGATGCCTGTGACGTGCAGGTCCGGGTAGCGCCGCAGGAGGATCTCGGTCTGGGCGCCGACGCCGCAGCCCACCTCGAGCAGCTTGCGGCAGCGGCGGAAGGGCAGCTTGTCGTGGACCTTGTCCTCGAGGAACCGCGCCTGGCGCTTCAGCCGGTCCTGCTCCTCGGGGGTGAAGCCGTGGAGGTAGCCCTGGGGAGTCTCGGAGGAGCTCACGTGCGCCGTCCCCGGTTGGAGCGTGGTCTGGGTTTCGCCGGGAGATACTGGTTCGGCCACCATTGGTTGTAGTGCTCGTAGGTGCTCGACGCGCCCAGCACGATGGCCGGGTTCTCGAGGTGCGGCCGGGCCATCGCGCACAGGTCGGCGCGGCCGGCGGCGAGGATCGTGTTGCAGTGGTCAGGGCCGGCGATGGCTCCCACGGCCATGACGCGCATCCCCGTCTCGGCGCGGATCTGCTCCGCGAAGGACACCTGGTACATGCGACCGAAGCCGGGTCGGCTGGCCGGCGTGTTGCCGCCCGTCGAGACGTCGACCAGGTCGCAGCCGTGTTCGCCGAGGGCGCGCGCGATCGCGACGGATTCCTCGGGGGTCGTTCCCGCCGCAGGGTCGTCCAGCCAGTCCGTCGCGGAGATGCGCACCGAGATCGGCCGCTCGTCCGGCCAGGCTGCGCGCACCGCATCGAGCACCTCGAGCGGGAAGCGCATCCGGTTCTCGAGGCTCCCGCCGTACTCGTCCGTGCGCTGGTTGGAGGCCGGCGAGAGGAAGCTCGACAGCAGGTAGCCGTGGGCCATGTGCACTTCGACCAGGTCGAAGCCGGCTCGCAGCGCGCGCTCCGTCGCGCTCGTGAAGTCGGCGACGACCTTGTCCATGTCGCCGCGATCCATGGCGCGTGGGGTCGGCCAGTTCGAGTCGAACGGCAGCGCCGACGGGCCGAGGGCCTCCCAGGCGTCGGCGTTCTTCAGCGGGTCGTCCCCTTCCCACGGCAGGTTGCAGCTCGCCTTGCGGCCGGCGTGGGCCAGCTGGATGCCGATGCGCGCCGCGGAGCGGGCGTGCACGAAGTCGACCACGCGGGTCCAGGCCGCCTCCTGTGCGTCGTTCCAGAGACCCGCGCAGCCCAGCGTGATGCGGCCCTCGGGCGAGACGTCCGTCATCTCGGTGATGACCAGGCCGGCGCCGCCGATGGCCCGGCTGCCGAGGTGCACGAGGTGCCAGTCGTCCACGACGCCGTCGACCGCCGAGTACTGGCACATGGGGGAGACCACCACGCGGTTCGGCAGCTCGAGCTCCCGCAGCCGCAGGGGCGCGAACATCGGCTGCGGCGCGTGGCCGTCCGGCGCACGCCAATCCGCGGCGGGGCCGTCCACCTCCTGCTCCCACCACCAGTCGCGGACCCTCGTCACGAGGGTCTCGTCCCGCAGACCGAGGTTGTCGAAGGTGATCGCCTTGCTGCGTGTCATCAGGTTGAAGCTGAACTGCAGCGGGTGCTGCTGCATGTAGCGGCCGCTGTGCTCGAACCACTCGAGGCTCGTCTGCGCCGTCTTCTGCAGCTTGGCCACGTCGACCCAGCGCGCGTCTTCGTACGCCCGGAGCCCGGCGGGGATGTCGTCGGTGCCGTGCTCCACGAAGGCCTTCGTGAGCGCGATGGCGTCCTCCATGGCCAGCTTCGTGCCCGAGCCGATGGAGAAGTGCGCCGTGTGCGCGGCGTCACCCATGATCACCACGTTGTCGTGGCACCAGGTCGTGTTCTTCACCGTCGGGAACGTCCGCCAGACCGAGCGGTTCGCGAGCAGCTTGTGGCCGTCCAGGTTCTCCGCGAACAGCTCCTCGAAGTACGCGATCGTCGCGGCCTCGTCGGCCTTGTCGAGGCCGGCCCGGGCCCACGTCTCCTCGCGGCACTCCACGATGAAGGTGCCCAGGCCGTCCTCGAAGGGGTAGGCGTGGACCTGGAAGAGCCCGTGCTCGTTCTCCTTGAAGATGAACGTGAAGGCATCCATCGGGAGCGTCGTGCCGAGCCAGGAGAACTTGCACTCGCGCCAGTCCAGGCTCGGCTGGAAGTGGTCGGCGAACTCCTCGCGGATGACGCTGTTGATGCCGTCCGCCGCCAGGATCAGATCGCTGGGGCCGACGTCCGCCAGGCACGTCACCTCGCGCTCGAAGTCGATCTCGACACCCAGCTCGAGGCAGCGCGCCTGCAGGATCTGCAGCAGCCGCTTGCGCGACATGCCGCAGAAGCCGTGGCCCGTCGAGCGCACGCAGGTGTCCCCGTAGTATGTCTCGATGTCGTCCCAGTAGATGAACTGCCGGGTGATCTCGTCGTAGGACTCCGCGTCCTGGTCGCGGAAGTGCGACAGGGTCTCCGCGGAGAAGACCACGCCCCAGCCGAACGTGTCGTCCGGCCGGTTGCGCTCCAGGATGCGGACCTCCGCATCAGGGAAGGCCTTCTTCAGGAGGATGCTGGAGTACAGGCCCGCGGGGCCGCCGCCGATGGACGTGATACGCATGAGCGCATCATAGGTGGCGGCCCTCACGCGGGGCGAGCGCCCACTCGCGGGTCAGCGCTTCAGGAAAAGGTAGTACAGCTGGCCCTCGGCGGCGGTGGTCCCGGCCCTCAGCTCGGCCTCGTCGCCCACGCCGAGGTAGATGTCGGCCCGTCCGGCCGTCCGGATGGCTCCGCCGGTGTCCTGGTCGAGCATGAAGCGCCGGAAGGGCACCTTGGCCTCGCCGGCGCCCGAGGGCACGCGGGTGTCGACGAAGACGAGGGCGCCGCGCGGGAACAGGCTCTTGTCGGTCGCCAGGGTGCGCTCGCCGGTCACCGGGACGTTGAGGGAACCATGCGGTGTCCCGCTGATCTCCGTGAAGAACACGTAGCTGTCGTTGCGATGCAGGAAGCGCTGGACCGTCTCTGAAGAGCTGCGGGCGGCCCACGCGCGCAGGGCTGGCAGGCCGGGATCACCCGGTTCGATCTGACCGGAGCGCTCGAGGGCTTCTCGCAGCGACGAGTAGGGGAGGCCGTTCTTGCCGGCGTATCCCAGCCTCAGCAGTTCGCCGTCAGGCAGCTGCACGACAGCCGAGCCGTTCACATGGGCGATGAAGGCGTCGATCGGGTCCGCGAGCCACGCGATCTCCAGGCCCTGGCCCTCGAGGAGGCCCCGGCGTTCGATGTTGCGGCGGCTGGGGTAGGGACGGACTCCCGACGCGGTCTGCTGACCGAGGATGCTGCCGTCCTCGCCCTTCAACAGATCAGGCGGCAGGGAGTAGAGCGGATAGCGGTAGGTGGTGGTGCGCTCGAGGCTGCCCGCAAGGATCGGCGTGCAGTAGCCCGTGAACAGGACGCCTCCGCCGCGCCCGTCCCAGCCCGCGCTGCGGTAGACGTCGAACTCCTTGTCGAGCAGCTGCACGAACTCGGCCGACGACCGACTCGACATGAGCACCTCCCGGAAGCGGAGCAGGCTCCGCTCGGCCAGGTCGTGGCTGACGCCGGCCTTCGGGAAGTGCTTCCGGGCAGAGGGCTTCGCCGTCCACTGGATGGACTCGTCGAGCGCCGGGAGGATCTGTCGCCGCTCGATCCACTGGGTCCGGAAATCGGGACGCCGATCGTCCGTCTGGAGGCGGATGAGGGCCTCGGCGCCCTCGGGGAGGGGGCGCGCATAGTCGGGCCGGCGTCCCACGCCTCCCACGCAGGCGGAGCAGAGGGCCAGGGCGAGTGCGGCGAAGGTCGTCGTCAGGCGATTGGTTGAAGTGTTCACGAACTCACCCTATCAACGCTCTTCGCCGTCTCAAGTCCGCTTCAAAGTCCGCAAACATCACCAGGGCGATATGCGTATGGCGCGCGCAAGTCCATAGAGAAGAGTGACTTGTGACTCCTCGCCCCGCCCAGGGCCGCTCGCATGACGTTTAGGTCAGGAGCGTGGGTGCGGGCCTCCCATTGCTTAGAATCCCTCTATTCGTCCACTCCGCTTCCCGACGATAAGTGCGGGGCCCCTGGAGCCCCTCCCATGACCACCGATCCTTCCCAGAAGCCCAGCCGAGGGCTCCTCGCCCGGTTGTTCGGGCCGCTGAACAGCGTGTCGTTCGGCATCACTCTTCTGGTGATCCTCTTCATCTACTGCACGATCGGATCGGCGGGGGCGTTCTATCCGACGAGCGCGAACATCTTCAGCGCTGACAACTGGGCGTACTCCCAGATCCGCACCTTCCGTGTGTTCGAGATGACGGAGTACGAGTGGTTCAACTGGTGGCCCTTCGATCTGCTGATCGGGCTCATCTGCCTCAACATCACCGTCGTCACGCTCAGGCGCATCCGCTTCAACGCGATCAACGCGGGCGTGTGGATGATCCACACGGGCATCATCATCCTCTGCGCGGGGAGCGTCTGGTACTTCGGCACGAAGGTCGAAGGGGACGCGCCAGTCGTGCGGCGTCAGGTCTCGATCGAGCTGCCGAACGGAGAGCGGGGCGAGATGCCCGTGATCCCGGGCGCAGCGACCCGCATCGGCCGGGGGCTGGGCGCCTGGGAGTTCGAGGTCAGCAGCGCCAACCCGAACTACACGATGCTGTCGGGTCCCGACGAGGGTGAGAAGTTCTTCAGCGTGATGGTCTCGGTGAAGCCGCCGGCGAGCGAGCCGTTCATGCGGCAGCTGATCGTCGGGCACCCGGAGAACACCGAAGACGTCGTGCGGTCGGACGATCCGGCCCAGCCCATGGCGCGGGCCATCAAGGTCCTCGGCAAGTCGCTCCTGCGGGACGACCTGAAGCTCGAGCTCGAGTACCTCCCCGCGACGCACTTCTATCTCGCGAACTGGGTCGAGAAGTCGTGGGCGCTCTACCTGCGGGAACGCCTTCCGGACGGGACGTACAGCCCGTGGGCGCAGCGTCCGATCACGGGCATGCCGCTCTTCAACGACTACGTCTCGAGCGCCGACGAGGTCTGGGTCGCGCCGGGTGAGGTGCCGCCGGTCGACCCCATCGCGGCCGAGGCGCGGCCCACCGAGTCGCACGACCCGATGCCGGGCTCGCCGATCCAGGTCACGAGCTACCTGCGCTATGCGCAGATGGACACGCGCCGCATCCCCGGCGGACCGCGCCTCGACCCGACCCTCTCGTTGCGGCTGGATGACGGCCTGGGTTCGGTGTTCGACTACGACCTGGCGGCCTTCCACGAGACGGAGCAGTCCGGCGACCTGGGCTTCGTCGACTTCCGCTGGGCGACCACCGAGGCCGAGCGCGAGAAGTTCATGGCCCCGGCGCTGCCGCTGCTGCGGCTGAGCATCCCGGGCACGGACATCGAGATCGTGGACCTCATCCAGGAGGTCTCGCTGCAGAACCCGGACGCCGAGTTCAGGTCGATCGAGGGTTCCGAGTACTCCTACCGGGTCGAGTTCGTGCAGGACCTCGGAGAGCAAGGCGTGCTCGCGAGCGTCGAGCTGAAGACGCCGGAGCGGGAGTTCCGCCGCTGGGTGTTCGATCCGGCGAACCGGCACAAGGAGATGGACGTCAGTGTGGCGGTCGAGCAGGAGTTCGACCACGACGACCACACCGGGCACGACCACTCGCCGTCGCTCGTCCCGGAAGAGACCTTCGCCAAGGACACGGGCATCGAGGTGCTCTTCGAGCCCGGGAACGAGCCCGCGCCCTTGCTGCTGATCGGCGGGCCGGAGCAGATTCAGCTGGGGCTCGTCATGCAGCTCGGGGCGCCGCAAGACGGCGAGTACCTCCCGATCGACATCGGCGAGCGCGTCTCGCTGGGCGGCGGCAACACGCTGACGGTGACGCAGTTCTCCTCCAGCAGCCAGAACGTGACGCGGCCGGCG
>Ga0055584_100005406_pt1 | contig 12515 bp, 9 predicted proteins | sample OSDHelmetaG_FD_58716 | JGI IMG/M metagenome (GOLD analysis project Ga0055584, IMG submission 58716) | Pelagic marine sediment microbial communities from the LTER site Helgoland, North Sea, for post-phytoplankton bloom and carbon turnover... | ecosystem: Environmental > Aquatic > Marine >... | reverse complement strand
ACACCATCCATAACCACCGGCTCATACTTTGACTGGCGGATAGCGTTCAGCGCTGCCTGATCAAATATGGCATTAGGTGAATGAGCACACTGAGGCTTATCTCCATCATTGGGGGCCGCACAATTTTCCACAACAACAGGATTCTGTACATTACCTGTCTCATCTACTGTAAACAGCAGCATGACCCAACCTACCAGGCCACTGCCCATTGCCTCCTCAGGGTAAACAGGCGCCACATGAGAAATCAGTTTCGGCCTTGGTTTCTTGCCACCAGGTTCACCAGTGAGGACTCGCATTTCACCTGGCTTCAGCGACAACAGACGCTCATATTCGCCATCATCGGTGTAGTTATCCTTAATCTCAGCCAACACCCTTGTGGCCGACGCGGTATCTCCCAATTCGATGTAAGCACCGTACTTGTGAATCAACCAGTGTCGCAAAACAGGTTGCTCATTTTGACGCGCTACTTCTTCTGAAGCTGAAATATTTTTGAGCACACCCTCCCAGTCTTTTAACTCAAACAACACCATTGCTTTGGCATGAGTGAGTTCAGGAACTAGTTCACCCTTTAGCACTAGCAACCGATCAATCACGGTAATGCTTTCTTCCAAACGACGTTGCCGAAAATAGAGTTGATACAGCGCCCTTAGGGCCCTTTGTTCCACATTCATTTTGATGGGCTCTAGACCTAAGAGCGTGTTCCAGGCGTTGATCGATGCGTCAAAATCACCCGCCATATAATATCCGTAGGCAATCAGACCCCACGCATCACCCTGTTCGTTGGTGTTTAGTTCTGTTTCGAGTAACGCCTCAAGCTTCTCAATACCCTCCGCATAGTTACCCTCATCAATGGCATAACGACCCGCCAGTAAACCGTTGATCTGGTCAACACGTAGACGGTCTACCAGGCGAGGAGGATGTGTAATTTTTTCACCCTGATATAGCAACGCCAGATTCTGTTCCATTGCCTCCATCTCAGATGCCAACCTATCGGATTCTTGCCGAACTGCCATTTCCGCCTCATCGACTGTCGCCTGCTGGGCACAACCAGCAACCATCATCAGAATAAGACCAGTCGCCATCATTCTGAGAAGCGATATATTCTGTACTGCCTTCATTGTTCTTATGCCTCCTTTGGTAACCTCAATTTCGATGGTCGCTTTTCCAGAAATGCTGCGACCGCTAAAAATCCCTTAAGTCTTTGTATTAATTAAATAATACGTGACTATCGCCACTTGTTCGACCAACAAAAAGCCGAGGAGTTCAGTGCTGTGTTTTACGAATCCAGGTGCATCCTTTTATGTAGGAATGGCGAGATAATCAGGATCAGCACACCAATCACCACCGCAAAGATGGCAAGTTTTTCAAACACATTACTGTAAATCATCAAGGACTCAGAGGCACCGGTATCGGAGATCGCCATGAGTCCTGCAATCATCCCTGCGGCGTAGGCTGCGAACGAACTCGATAAGAACCATACACCCATCATCATACCACCGACCCTGGCAACGCTAAGTTTCGTTACCATCGACAAACCTACCGGTGATAGACAAAGTTCACCGGTGGTATGCAGCAGATACATCAGGGCAAGCCATATCACGGCGACTTTCCCATCGGGCCCCGCCTGGGCTGTACCAAAAACCAGAACAGCAAAACCAAGACCAACCTGCAGAACGCCCAGACCAAATTTTGCAGGCGTCGAGGGTTCAAGTCCCTGACGTGACAATTGAACCCATAGCCATGCGAACAAGGGGGCACAAATAATTATGAACAATGGATTCAATGACTGAAACATGCCCGCCGTCATGAAATCACCCATCGCCACGTTGCGGTCCGTAAACAGGGTGAGCGAAGATCCTGCTTGCTCAAAGAGCGCCCAGAAAAAGATCGACAGGATCATCAGCACCAACATCACAAGCATGCGGTCACGTTCAACGGGGGTACACTTTGCAAGTGAAAACCAGATAATCCAGGCAACAACGAGGCTACCGAATACCGACAGCACCAGACCCAATTCGCCAGTACGTTGGATGAGCTGCCAAACACCAAGGACTGCGATTACACCAACAATGTAGATGAGTATTTCTTTCGTTAGCCCTGGTAGAACCGATGCAGACAGCGCGGTACGATCCGGCGGTTCACCCTTACCCATAAGATGCCTTTGACCGGAAATGAATGTTGCCAGACCTACCAGCATACCAACACCAGCCAGCCCAAAGCCGTAGCGCCAGCCATAGTTTTCACCAAGATAGGCGCATAGCAGCGTCGCCACCAGAGCACCGAGGTTAATGCCCATGTAAAAAATAGTGAACCCCGCATCTCTACGTGAATCATTATCGCTATAAAGCTGACCGACAATGCTCGAGATATTGGCCTTTAAGAAACCAACACCGACCACAATCAAGGCAAGGGAAAGGTAGAACACCTGGGTATGCAAACCGTCCCGCTGTACGATGGTTACCCCATCAACGATGACACGTTCAGCCGGAGGTCCTTCGAAGGCCATACCGAAATGCCCACACACCAGCAGGATGGCACCGAAGGTGATGGCTTTTCGAAAGCCTAAGTATCTGTCTGCAATCATGCCACCCAGTACCGGCATGGCATACACCAGTGCGGCATAACTACCGACAATCAACCCACCCTCACCGTCGCCAAAAAGAAAGTGCTTGGTCAAATAGAGAATGAGCAGTGCCCGCATCCCGTAATAGCTGAACCGTTCCCAAAGCTCGGTCAAAAACAGGACAAACAAGCCTCGCGGGTGTCCTAGCAGATCATTTGTTGTACTGGTGTTTTGTTCCATCGGATGGATGATATCGAATATTGACAACATAGCGAGTCCGAATCCACACTGACGAAATGACAGCTACGAACCATAAACATGACGATGACCCCAACGAAGCAGGCTTCGCAGTCCTGCGATCGGATGATCATTGGCTGCAATTCGGCAATCCATCGGCAATCCTCACCGCCAATCGGATAGAGGACGTGATTCCCCAACTTGAGCAAGTCGAACAGGCAACGACCTCGGGTTGTTATGCCGCCGGCTTTATCACTTTTGAAGCGGCAAGTGCCTTCGATAGTGCGTTACAGACTCATGAGCCTGGTGCTATGCCGCTGCTGTGGTTTGGTCTCTACGACGAAGTTCGGGTCATTGAAAGCCTGCACGCTGCACAATCAGAAAACGTTCAACTATGCTGGGAACCATCGGTATCTGAAGCACAGTACGCCGCCACGATAGACCGTATTAAAGAGGAAATCCGTGCCGGTAATACCTATCAGGTGAACTACAGCTTTCGGCAACGAAGTCCATTCACGCAGGACCCCTATGCCAGTTTCGTATCACTGACAGCGCAACATACGACACCCTACGCAGCATTCATCAATACCGGCAACTTCGCGGTCTCATCACTATCCCCTGAACTGTTTTTTGCTGTTGAGAATGGGCGAATCAGCTGCAAACCCATGAAGGGTACTGCACCACGGGGAAAGACCCAATCTGAAGACGAAAAACTACGACGCAGGCTGGAACTGTCAGCAAAAGACAAAGCCGAAAATCTAATGGTCGTCGATATGATCCGCAATGACCTTGGCCGGGTTGCCACAGATATTCAGACCAGAGAGCTTTTTTCGCTTGAGACCTATGAAACGCTCTATCAGATGACTTCCACAGTGAAGGGTAAAAGCAGTGAATCACTCACCAATATATTCAAAGCATTATTTCCCAGCGCTTCGATCACCGGCGCACCAAAGGTCAACACCATCAATCTGATCCACCAACTGGAACATGATGCCCGGGAGGTTTATACCGGCACAGTGGGTTTTATAACGCCAGATCAGCGAGTGCAGTTTAACGTCGCCATTCGCACGCTAGTCATTGATCTCAAGCAGCAGCAGGCAACCTACGGCACCGGTAGCGGCATCGTCTGGGATTCCGATTCAGAAAGCGAATACCAGGAATGCATCACCAAAACTAAAGTCGTCAGTGATCGTGCCGATGAATTCAAGCTTTTGGAGACCCTGCGCTGGTCGCCTGATGATGGCTACTATCTGCTCGACCATCACCTGGCACGGCTCGAAGCGTCGGCCCGGCATTTCCTCTTTGACATTGACATGGTCGCTGTTAATAGACAGCTAACTCGATTCGCCGCGACTCTCAGCAACACAATCTATCGCGTACGATTACAGCTCAGCAAATCTGGCGACATTACACTCTCCGAAAATCCGCTTTCTACTCCGCCAACAAACTACCGAGTGTCAATCGCTACAACCCCGATCGACAGCGAGGATAAGTTTATGTACCACAAGACGACCCGCCGCGGTGTTTATGAAGAGATCCTTGCCTCACAGCAGTCCGTCGATGATGTTTTACTGTATAACAGCAGACGTGAAGCAACAGAATCCTGCATCGCCAATCTTGTGGTGGTCACAGATGGCCAACATTTCACGCCACCCATAGAATGCGGCCTGCTAAACGGCACCTATCGCCAGAGCATGCTCGATCAGGGAAAACTACTTGAGCGCGTGATTAGCATCGACAGCCTGGCGGACTATGATGAGGTTTATCTCATCAATAGCCTGCGCGGTAAAATTGCTATCGAACTTGTTTCCTGACATGCGATTACTTTTCCTAACATTAACACTATGTTTGCTATCGGCCTGTGCAAACAATCATTGCATCGCTCTAAAAGACGACCCGACTGCCTGGCAGGCGCTACAAGACGCCTGGCAAGATCAGCAAGTGTTGATGATTCTTCGCCACGCTGCCAAATGTGATGAGGAACCAGGCTGTGTTGAAGATAACGAAGACCTCACACCCCTGGGTAAAATGCAGGCTGGCGTCATTGGTGACGGTGTACGCGACACGCTCGGTGAACCGTTCGATGTTTATCACAGTGACATGATCAGAACCGAGGACACTGCCCTGCTTGCCTTTGGCGCCTCAACCGTAGACGTCAAAATTTCCAAGCCTTGTTTGCCCGGCTTTAGCGATCACGTCAGCAATTTTCCGATAAGCACTAACACCATATTGGTAACCCATAGTTCCTGCATTGACAGCCTGGTAGATCGAGAGGGAGAGCGTTACCTTGGATTAAAGTCCGGTGATGACGCCCACTTTGGTATCGCCGCATTTATGCAGCAAACCCCCGGCAATGAGCTCAAAGTGTTGGGTTGTGTATGGCCCAAGGATTGGCCAGCCCTGATTCAGTCGGTTCTTGCACCCTCTGCGCCAAGAATACCGTGAATGACAAGCGTTTGTAGGGACTGTAAAGTAGCAATGGTAATGGATGGTTCAAATAGGAATTGTTATGCATGTCATTTTTCTTCACGGCGTACCCGGGGTTGGCAAAAGAACCATTGCCATGGAACTTGCCAAAGAGCTGAACTATCCCTTTCTAAATTTCCAACATTTAGGCGCACTGCTCGGGCCGGTATTCGGATACTCATCGCCGAAGTTTAATGCGCTGCGCGATAGCATGACGAAAACCCTTATTGGCGAAGCCATGGACCTCATAGAAGATGGCGTTATCTCCTCATTTACCTACGAGCCATCTATCCAACTCGATCAGTACAAAGCTTTCATTGAGGCAGCGCAGGCTTCCGGTGGTATAGGAATATTCGTCGGTCTTACCTGTGATGAAGATGAACTTAAGGGAAGAGTCGAATCCCCGGAACGAGGTAATTTGGAGAAAGTGGACGACTTTCAGCTACTTGAAGATGCCATGTCTTCAGGCACGTATGAAATTCCTGAACTCCCCGGACCTTCGATCACCATTAATACGTCCGGTGAAACACCTGAGACTACCGTACAAAACATTCTGGCGATGCTGCCGAATGATATGAAACGGGACATGATGTTCTAGCGTGTATACAACTGAAGAAAAACTGGATCTGGTTCGAGAAGCGATGGCTGCTGCGGACATTCAGGCATTCATCGTCCCCCGGGCAGATGAATATCTGGGTGAGTACGTACCCGAACACAATGAGCGCCTGCAATGGATCAGTGGGTTTAGTGGTTCTGCTGGTATGGCAATTATCCTGGTTGATCGTGCCGCCATCTTTGTCGATGGCCGCTATACAATCCAGGTGAAACAACAGGTTCCCAGCGAGCTTTACGAATACCACCATCTGATTGACGAAACGCCTATCGCGTGGCTCAAAAAGCAACTGACAAGCGGACGCATTGGCGTTGACAGTCGACTGCATTCCTACAAGTGGTTTAAAGACACCGGTGCAGAATGCAGCGCAGCGGGACTATCACTACTTGAGCTGCCCAGTAATCCTATTGATGATAATTGGCATGATCGGCCGGTACCCGAAAGACAACTCGCCACACTGCTGGATAGCCAGTTCACGGGAGAGCCGAGTAACGCCAAGCGACAACGTATTGGCGCTGCCATTAAAACAGCAGGAGCCAATGTCGCGCTAATAACTCAGTTGGACTCGATTGCCTGGCTGTTGAATATCCGCGGCAATGATGTACCCAGACTGCCGGTGTTGCTCGCGACGGCAACACTTAAGTCTGATGGATCAATGACTCTCTTTACTGATCCAGCCAAGATTCCCAATGATTTTTCACGACATGTGGGTGACGGCGTTACCGTTGAGGATCATGCCAATATCAGTGCCGCCCTGCGGTCACTGGCCGAACAGAACGTCCTGACTGACCCCGGCAACACCAATGCGTTTACTCAGTTGCGATGTATCGAAGCCGGCGCGAAGCTGATCGAAGCTGAAGATCCCGTATTATTGCCAAAAGCCCAAAAGAATCCCGTTGAACTGCAGGGAATGCGTAATTGCCACATCAGAGATGGCTCCGCTGTGACACGTTTTCTGCGCTGGATTAGTCAAGAGGTCAGCGACGGACGATTTCACGATGAAGCGGTGCTCTCTGATCAGTTACTGAGTTTTCGCGAAGCCCTGTCTGACATTCACGACCTGTCGTTCGATACCATCTCGGCCGCGGGTGCCAACAGCGCCATTTGTCATTACAACCATATGAATGGCAAGCCGGCCTCCATCAGTATGGGCGACTTATACCTCGTTGACAGCGGCGGGCAATTCTCCGACGGTACCACGGATATCACGCGCACGGTGGCTATCGGTGAGCCGAGTGATGAACAACGGCGTATGTTTACACTGGTTCTAAAGGGACATATTGCCCTCAGTCAGGCAGTCTTTCCTAAGGGCACCTCGGGCATACAATTGGATGTATTGGCAAGACAGTTTCTTTGGCAGGTGGGCGCCGACTACGATCATGGCACCGGGCACGGCGTCGGTTGTTTCCTGTCGGTACATGAAGGACCACAACGTATCACCAAGAGTGGCCCGCAACAGGCCTTGTTACCGGGTATGGTGGTCTCCAACGAACCGGGCTATTACCAGGAAGGCAGCTTTGGAATTCGTTGCGAAAATCTCATGGCGGTGTGCGAAGTCGACAATGGCATGCTGGGATTCGAAACAATCACCTTCGCGCCATTTGATAGAGCGCTGGTCGACCTCAATCTAATGAGGGCATCAGAGATTGACTGGCTCAACCAGTACCATTCAGCCGTACAGGAAAAACTGACACCCTTGCTCGGATCCGACGATCTCATTTGGTTACAAAAAGCTACAACCCAGATCTAGCGACTTCTTTCAAGAGCCGTTTTTGATATTTGTTTTCACAATAGGTTGCAATTACCTACCTACAACACGTATTTTTACCGGTTTCCGCCGATAAGCGAACCATAATGGACCAAGAAGTTACCGCAACCAGATCCGACGCAATAGCGACCTACACAGCACCTGGCCAGCCCCTCGAGTTGGTCACCATGGATATACATGGCGAACAGTGCCGCGTTTTTAAGAATGCACCGGACACATTGCACGAACTCTATGCAGAAAATAGATCTGACAATGAGTTTTACATTTATGAAGACGAACGCTATACCTTTGAAGAGGTTTATCAACAGTCCTGCAACATCGCGCAACTGCTGGTTAGAGAATATGGTGTTGCCCGCGGTGATCGAGTCGCGATTTCCCTTAGAAACTATCCTGAATGGGTAATGGCATTTCAGGCCGTCACCTCCATCGGCGCAATTGCCGTGTGCATGAATGCACTATGGCAAACGGACGAAATGGAATACGGTCTGTCGCACTGTGGTGCTCGGGTGCTGTTCGCCGACCAGGAACGCATTGACCGGGTCACACCCATCTATCAAAACCTCGGTCTCAAAGTACTCGCCATCAGACCCACGAAACCATTACCGCAGGACATTCCACTGTTACATAATGCACTGCTCGCACACAAAGATGCGACCATGCCCGACATCAGACACGATGCCGACGACGATGCCACTATTTTGTATACGTCAGGATCTACAGGACATCCGAAAGGCGCAGTGTCCACGCACCGCAACGTCATTAACGCGCTTTTTTCCTGGGAACTGGACTTTGCGATCGTTCAATACCTCCTACACGATGGTAACCCACCCGCAACACTTCCTACACCTGAGAACCCCCCAACCGCATTGTTGGGCGTACCACTCTTTCATGTTGCAGGGTCACACGCAGTATTGCTAAGGGGTATTCGGGGACAGTTTCGTATCGTCGCCATGTATAAATGGGATGCGGAAATCGCCGCTGAACTTGTTGAGCGAGAGCGCATCACCGCATTCAATGCCCCCTCGGCAATGACCGGTGATCTGCTGGAAGTCGCGCAGCACTCGAAACGTGATTTAAGCTCCCTGATATCCGTTGGCGGCGGCGGTGCTGCGCGGGCGCCGGAGCAGGTGAAAAGAATCGCGACATCTTTGCAAAATGCAATGCCCGGCACTGGCTGGGGCATGACCGAAACCAATGCAATTGGGTGCGGTATTAACGGTCAGAATTATCTGGATCGTCCCTTGAGCTCCGGTCAAGCATCGGCAATTCTAGATTTCGCGATTGCGGACGAAGACGGTAATCATTTGCCTTCCGGCGAACGTGGTGAGCTACTGGTCCGTGGTACCACGATCGCGCGAGGTTATTGGAATCGACCGGATGCCAATGAAGAAACCTTTATAGATCGCTGGCTGCACACCGGCGATGTCGCCTACATCGATGAAGAAGGATTCGTCTTTATCGTTGATCGCATCAAAGAACTGGTCATCAGAGGTGGTGAGAATATCGGTTGCGGTGAAGTAGAGGGTGCGTTGCTGGCCCATGATGACATACTGGAAGCCAGCGTATATGGCGTGCCTGACGATCGACTCGGTGAGGAAATCTGTACAACCATTTTCTGTAAATCGAAACTCGACGAGGATGCGTTGCGGGAGTTTCTGCTGGAAAACCTCGCCAAGTTCAAAGTTCCAAAATATATTATTGTCAGTCCCGAGCCATTGCCTCGTATCGCTTCAGGAAAAATAGCCAAACGGGTGTTGCGGGAAGACGCGCAGGAAAAACTTGGCTTGGCCTGAGCATCACATAGAGGATACAGGATGACCGTCGAATCGATTGCTGCGTTACTTGGCGAGAAAGTCGCCACGGAGACTGACGTAACGATCAGGGGTTGGGTCCGTAGTAAAAGGGACTCGAAGGCAGGAATCTCTTTCATCTCGATGCACGATGGCAGCTGTTTTGATGCCATCCAGGCCGTTGTACCGGATACGCTTGAAAATTATCAGACCGAGGTACTCAATATAACCACCGGCTGCGGTGTCATTATTGAAGGCCAGCTGGTTACCTCTGAAGGAAAGGGACAATCCGTCGAGATTCAGGCCACCGCGGTTACCGTGGTCGGTTGGGTAGACGACCCTGAAAGTTACCCCATCGCAAAAAAACGCCACACCTTCGAATACCTCAGAACCCAGGCCCATCTCCGTCCAAGAACCAATACATTCAGTGCTATTACCCGCGTTAGAACGACCCTGGCAAACGCGATTCACAACTACTTCTACGACCGCGACTACCACTGGATCAATACCCCTATCATTACCGCAAGCGACTGCGAGGGTGCAGGTGAACTGTTTCGGGTAAGCACCCTTGATCTTGCCAATCTGCCCATGAGTAATGGCGCCATTGATTATAGTGAAGATTTTTTTGCTGGAGAGTCATTTCTGACCGTGTCAGGCCAGCTTGAGGTCGAGTCCTACTGTCTGGCCATGTCCAAGGTCTATACTTTTGGCCCAACATTCCGTGCGGAGAACTCCCACACTAGTCGCCACCTTGCGGAATTCTGGATGGTGGAACCTGAAATTGCCTTCGCTGACCTCGTTGATGACGCCGACCTTGCAGAAGATATGCTGACCAAGGTTCTAGAACGTGTTCTAAACGAACGTGAAGACGATATGGCCTTCTTCCAGCAGCGTATCGATGGGGAAGTCATCAATCGCCTGCGTAGCGTTATCGACAACAAATTTGAGCGTATGGAATACAGCGAGGCCATTAATATTCTCACCTCCACCAAAAAGGCTTTCGAATTTCCAGTTAAATGGGGCTCCGATCTACAGTCTGAACACGAACGCTATCTCACCGAGAAGCATGTAGGCAGGCCAGTGATCGTGATGAATTATCCAGCAGCCATCAAGGCCTTTTACATGCGCCTGAATGACGATGAAAAAACCGTTGCTGCTATGGATGTATTGGCCCCGGGCATCGGTGAAATTATCGGTGGCAGCCAGCGGGAAGAGCGCCTCGACGTGCTGGACAGCCGAATCGATACGACCTTGAAGGAAGAACTATGGTGGTACCGAGATCTGCGTCGCTACGGTACCGTACCCCATGCAGGTTTCGGCCTTGGTTTTGAGCGTCTGCTTAGCTACGTCACAGGTATGGACAATATTCGTGATGCGATCCCCTTCCCTCGGACACCAGGAAGTGCGGACTTCTAGCATCAATCCAGCCTGTGATACATTTGTATTTTTGAGCGCCTCGAACAGGAATAGCTATGTCCATACAAGATGAACTCATCCTCGAACAGATCCAGATAGGGCCTATGGAGAATTTTACCTATGTGATCGGATGCCAACGCACCAAAGAAGTTGTCATCGTTGATCCTGCATGGGATATCAAAAGCCTGACTAATATACTGAACGAACGCGACTATAAACTAACCGCAGCGCTCGCTACACATTATCACCCTGACCACTGTGGTGGTACGTATGGCCAAAACAATGTTGAAGGCGTGGCTGAGCTGATGGCAGAAAACCCGGTAAAGGTTTATGCCAATAAATTGGAAGCAGACGGATTAAAGAAGGTGACTGGCATATCAGATTCTGACATCGCTAAGGTTGAATCTGGTGATACGCTGAAGGTTGGCGACATCGAGATCGAGTTTCTGCACACACCCGGTCATACACCGGGCTCACAATGCTTTCGTATAAAACAAACACTAGTTTCCGGGGATACATTGTTTATCAACGGATGTGGCCGAGTGGATCTCCCCGGTTCCGATGTGGATGATATGTATCACAGCGTACAAAAACTGGCAGCACTACCGGACGATACCTTGTTGTTGCCCGGTCATAACTACAGTGATGTGCCGCATGCGACCATGGGCGAAACCAAGAAGCAGAATGTTTACATGCGAATTCCCGATCTCGATAGCTGGCGCATGATGTTACAGAGCTAGGATGCGGCTACTGCTGGTTCTTATTTGCCCGCTCGCATTCGGCACAGAACAGGAACTCGGAGAACGTCTGTTCTTCGACAAACAACTTTCTATCGACGGCACATTGTCCTGCGCCACCTGCCACATCCCCGAAAAGGCATTTACAGACACGCGCCAACCCACGTCAACCGGCATAGATGGCACGCCCCTACTACGTAACACGCCGACCCTTTTGAATGTCGCGGATCGGGCTGTGCTCTTTCACGATGGCCGAGAATCGAATCTTGATACCCAGGCGATCACCCCACTACTCAACAAACAAGAAATGGCGAATCCAAATCCCGCCACACTCATTACCCGAATAAGCGACGACTACCAATCAGCATTCGCCGCAATCAATCTTGAGCTGTCCATCGAAAACATCGCTCGCACCCTCGCTACATACGAACGTACGCTGACCGCAAAAGACACCGCCTACGACCGATGGCGCAACAACCAACAGCCATTATCGCGCTCCGCCACCATCGGCTTCGGCTTATTTAACCGACACGGCTGCGCAGAGTGCCATCTCACCAGCAATGCCCAGTTCACGGACGACCTTTTTCACAACACCGGCGTTCCAGACAGAAACGACCCCGGTCGCTTCGCAGTCACCAAAGACCCCAATGACCGATACCGTTTCCGCACTCCCACACTGCGCAATATCGCACTAACCCCTCCCTACATGCACGACGGGTCCATACCCACCCTGCGCGGTGTTATCGAGTTCTACATGAAAGGCCGCAGCAACAACACATCCATCGACCAGCGCATCCTCCCCTTCACCCTGACCGAAGAAGAAATCGAGTCACTCATCAGTTTTCTAAACTCACTAACTTCAAAAATGCAAGAATCCATGCTCGATCAAAATACAGCAACTAGATAATACGGTCTATGGGCTACC
>Ga0055584_100005405_pt1 | contig 12515 bp, 6 predicted proteins | sample OSDHelmetaG_FD_58716 | JGI IMG/M metagenome (GOLD analysis project Ga0055584, IMG submission 58716) | Pelagic marine sediment microbial communities from the LTER site Helgoland, North Sea, for post-phytoplankton bloom and carbon turnover... | ecosystem: Environmental > Aquatic > Marine >... | reverse complement strand
CGGATATAAACCAGTGCTTCTTTGGGGTTTCCGAACTGGACGTAATACGTGGCCAGTCCCATCAAATACCGCGCCATCTCAGGTTGCTGTCGGTAAGCTTCTAAAAGATGTTTCTCCGCCTCTGGAAATTTCTGCTGGAGATAACAAGACATTGCATACCTGAAATGCAAGCCATGCGTATCGGGCAGACCTTCACTGCGCTGAATATCCTTAGCCAGCAAGGCGTGTTCTTCAAATCGCAGTTTGGCGGCCTCCAATCCAATCTGTTGCATTTGAGCCATCAACTGCTTCAACTGCCCCGCCATCATTCCACCACTTTGCTGCGATTGTTGCAACTGACTTCGCAACCTCGCAACATCGTTATCGAGTCGAGCTGCCAAATTCGAACGAGGCCCCGCTAGATTTGGTTCGACCGAAATTGCTGTTCGATAATCATCTTTCGCTCGGTCAACATCGCCCAACATCTCATTGAGTCCGCCTAACATCATGTGATACGCGGCTCGATCATTTTCGATATACAGCGATGTCTTCAGCTCCTCCAGCGCTTTATCAAATCCGTACTCCTGGTCGGGGTCAGCAAATAATTTCCGAGACTGAGGATCAAACGAGACAAAAACGCGAGCAGCTTCAATTCGCACCCTTGGTGAAGGATGCAATAACAACTCTGCAACCGCCTCTCCCAGTGGCCGCAGCATTCCATCCGTATCGGTCACGCCCATGTATTGAAGTCGTTCGTTTATCCGATTGACCTCCGCATCAATTCGCATCAAAGCCGCCGAGATAACTTTAGGGTTCGGATCATCCAGGGAATCGAGTGCTGCTTGCAAAGATTCCGAACTGCCATCCATCATCAATTCAGCCATCGCACTGGCACGGAACATCGCCGGCACCCGTGGATCCTTGGCCAATTCCATCAAAGTCGGAACCCGATCTTTAGTAACCAGCAATGCGTTGGCCAGTTGTGAGTAGTATTTGGTTTTCTCGGGTGACTGCTCCGCCGGATACCATTTTTCGGTTGCCTCGAGCATCGCCTGATTGACGCGTTCTAACTCTGCTGCAACCACCGTATCTCCCTGCTCTGCCGCAATGATCCAATCCAAATACTGACGAAGCTCCATCTTGGAATCCCGGTCTGCGACCTTCGAGGAATCGATATGGCAAGCAGTGCAGGCATTGGGAGTTCCAACACTAACACTCAGGTCCGGTCGCGGCACCCGGAAACTATGGTCCCGACGCGAATCGACCATCATGTAAGTCGTCGACGGCATGTGGCACTCAACACAACTCGCCCCGGGCGTCCCCGGTTCATGGTGATGGTGGCTTGGGCTGTCGTATTTACCCGCTGGGTGCTGGTGACATGATGTACACAGTTGGTTGTCGTTGAACTTCACCTTGGTCGAGTGAGGGTCGTGACAGTCCGTACAGCGAATACCGTTGTGGTACATTTTGGACTGGATGAATGAACCATAGACATAATCCTCATCTCGGATTTGCCCATCGGCGTGATACACCGGATCGGCAATCAACTGAGTTGCAAAATAATCATCAAAGTTACACCCCGGTGTGAAACCTTCTTTCACAACCGTTCTCCGCGAATGGCAGGGAGCACAGGATTCAATCTGTGGCAAATTACTCTCAGTTTTTAGTTTGGCCAACCCAAAGCCATGCTTACGATCCCAAAACAGACTGTTTCGGTTTGCCAATTCAACGTGGTAGCTACCCGGACCATGGCAAGCCTCACAGCTGACATCAATCTCCGAAAAGGTAGTGTGATACTGCCCAGCCATCGCGTTAAAATTCTTTTGCAGATCCGTACTGTGGCAACTCGCGCAACTCGCATTCCAATTTTGGGTGATCCCGGTCCAGTGCAACGGGTCATCGGGATCTAACTTGGAATTAACATCAGGTGGATCGAGATAAAACCATTTCTCTTTTTCGGTGTCCCACGAGACCCGCAACACTTGAACTCGACCAATCTCGTCAGCTTCCGCATCCGCAGGACGCTCTAGCTCAACCATATACTGCTGCAGAGGTTCGACTCCAAAAACATATTTGACTTCGAAATCCTGCATCTGCCCATCTGGGCCTTCGGTATTGATCATGAACTGGTCGCCATTGCGGAACATTTTCGACTCTATGCCATGATGCTCCAACGTTTGACCGTCAAAGTCACCGAGCACAAATTCTTCTGTTGCCAAATCCATTGCAAGATCATGGTGTGAGCCATGAAATAATTCGGCCTCTGCTTGGTGGCACTGGATACAAGAATCCCGACCAAGATAGGTGGCTGTCACTTCATCAGGAACACTTCGGTTCCAATCAGCGAAGAAATAACCACCGATGACAATTAGAACCACCAAAGTGATAGCAAATCCAACTTTTCCGTTCATCTACCGTATACTCTCATTATGTCGGATCGCTCGAAAAAAACCGCCGTCAAACCTCTATTCTACTGCTAATCATCGACACGCTCTACCGGCAAACCCTGCTATTCTTTCCGACTGATTTGATTACCGTCCAAAAACCTTAAGATACGTTCATTCGTTTCCGCTTTGTTCTACGCACGAAAAGAGCGATACAATGAACCTAAGTAGGGATAAATCGAAAGTTCAAGACCCCGGAGAGCGTGATTCAATCCATGGGCGGGCGAATCGAGCCTTGGATGGTGGTATAGATTACCGTCCATCACCTCGGCGACTCCATGAATGCCAATTCGCTAACCAAGAACATACCCTTGGCAAAACCTTCGTTCGCATTCGAATGCCAAACGTTCATTCAAAAAAATTGATTTCTATCGTCAGCTCTCGAATCGGAAAATATGCGGATCAAAGACCGAACTGGTTCGATGCAATCAGAACATTGGCTATTCAGCAGGGAAAGCAAAACAATTTCATTGTGACCGCCCACGGTACCACCACCTTTCCTTATCTCTGCCGACTCTCAGAACTTTTTGGATTGACGCTGGTTTTACTCGCACCATTGTTTAAACAATTCCACGCCAAGCCTTCGACTTCCAGACAGAATTGCCTTCTGAGTCAATTTCCGAAAGCAACGGTTCTTTACGCGTTCTATGATTGGCAACATAAAACGGGCATGAAAGTAGATTGCCCGCCCAGTTCCGACCAACTAATGATCAATATCTCGCAAGAATGTTATGTGATTTCATGTCGAAGAAATGGAATCGTGCACGACGCCCTTAAGAATCGACTGCGAAAAAGAAACTTCAAAAGAACACGCCTACTCATTAATCGCAAATTGACTCCCCAGCGAGTATCAGTGGAACTGATCAACCAAGGCGCCATTCCCTGGTGGCTCTATAAAGAACGCCAGTTGAAGCGAAACCCGCAACCATCAAAACAGGACTCTCTTGGATGCCCAAGCAAGGAATCAAAGAGCTTCTCCCAAACCGCTCCGGCCAAAACACAGACCAACCGACGAGCGGCTGATCGCCAGTATTTGATTCACTGGACACGCCAATCGACCGGGCCGTGGCCTGATCAATCCTACCGAGAATTTTTGGATGACTTAATATTCCATTCGCCCTCACGAGGTGAAGGTGGATTTTCAACCTTAAAACGTATCCTTGCACAGCAAACAATAAGGGGGACGAATACACTCACCAAAGGAAGCGAAAAAGTGACGTGCCTTACTGCCGTTCCATTGTCACAGTACGCCAATCGCCGTATCTTTCGATCACATTTATCTCGCTGGGATTTCGAGCACTATGGAATCGCAATTGACTGCGAGTTCCTTAAAAAGCTGGGGGCAAGGCAAGTGTTCTATGGGACCCAACAGAACTGGAATCGCCTTGAAACCCAAGACCGTCCATTCTTCCAATTGAAAAACTCTACCAACAGTAACATAGACTGGCGCGCTGAAAGAGAATGGAGGCTACGCGGCGACCTTGATCTCGAAAAAGTCCCCAGTCAATTGGCTTTCGTCTTCGTAAAGACGAAGCAAGAACGTGTTGCTCTACAAACCCAATCTCAATGGCCAGTGGTCACCGTAGAGGTCCTAAAAAACCTAAATCTCCACCGTTGATTTTTTCTATCCTGTTTTTTCTCTTAAATAAAAAAAATTGCCAACCGAATCCGTCTAGCTTTCGTAAGCCATCTCAAACGGATCCCAACCATCAACGCTAGCGACCCGCGGAACAGGGGGAAGCTATTGTGGTCTTGCCGACTACCGAGCGTTTATGTAATTAATCCTGAGAAATACTAAAGTTTGAGGCCAAGGATGGACCATACTTTGCGCGACTACCAATTTTCAATTTATTTACACGCTTTACACACCTTATTTCGTAATCAAGGGAAGGCTCTTGGCCAATTGTCATTGGTAGGTTTATCCTTGACAGCACTCTTGGCGACTGGATGCCAAACAGGCCAACTCGCAGGCAGTAAAATCCCTGTGCCTTCTACTACGCTCGACAAGAGCCGGTTTGAAAATGTCCGTTTTCAAAGCTTAGACGAATTTGAACCGCAAGAATCGAGGAAATCGATTACTCCATCGATCTATTCGGACATCGAACGCCCCAAAAATACCACGCAAAGTACCAACGACAACCAAGCGAATAAGGTTGCCGCAATCATTGTCACGGGAAACAAGACAATTCCAACGCATCAGCTTTTAAGAGATGTGGGAACTCGCAAGGGCCGGTATTTTGATCCGGATAAACTGAGACAGGACGTTGACGCACTTTGGAGCAACCCCCAAATCAGTCGAGTCCGAGGTCCCTATCTCAAGCACACGGACGAAGGCATCATAGTGACCATCGATGTCGTCGAACGTAACGCAATTACCGAGATAAAGTTCATTGGCAATCGAGGCATTACAGACAAAAGTCTCAAAAAAGCGATCAACCTGACCGACGGTGCGCCACTCGATACACAAGAAATTAAGATGGCGAAAAAGAAACTGGAAGACCTCTACAAAACGAAGGGCTATCCGAAAACACAGATTGAAATTATCGAGGGAAATGAAAAGGGTGACAGCAACGTGGTCTTTGTGATTCATGAAGATGAACACCAGAAGATCTGGAAAGTGAATTTCGAGGGCAACAGCATTGCTTCCGATGCTCGACTGAGGACCCAAATTAATTCCAAACCAGGCATTTTAAAACTATTTGGTGGTGCGGTTCAGCGAGATAAAATTGAACAGGATATCACCCGCTTGCTCACCTACTACCGAAGTCTTGGTTTTTTCAACGCTCGGATTGGACGGGAAATCTCAGAAAGCAATGATGGCCGTTGGCTTACCTTGAATTTCATCATTGATGAAGGACCACGCTATACCATTCGCAATGTCTCGTTTGTTGGAAACAAATCATATGCTTCTGAAGACTTGTTCGAGATGTTGGAACTGAAACCAAATTCCGAAGAGAACGCACCAGAATTTAACGTCGCGACCATGAACCGGGATGTCGTATCTCTTCAAGATCTCTATGGAAGCATGGGATTCGTACACTCCCGAGTTACTGCTGAACCTCGCTTCCTCGAGGAACCGGGGGTTCTCGATATCGTCTACATCATCGACGAAGGTAAGCAATATGTTGTCGGAGACATCAACATTCATTTCGAAGGTGGGTCAATCACGAAACGATCTGTCGTCCTCTCAAGACTGACCCTCGCCCCCGGTCAACTGATTGACGCACGTGAAATCAAGAAGAGTGAGGAGTTGTTAGGTCGCTCGCAGATTTTCGCCAACGGCCAAACCGGTCCACGCCCATCGATTGTTGTCAGACCTTCCACGACTGAACAGCTTGATCGCTTCGCCGATAAAGCACCTTCCAATTCCCAGCATTAGTTGTCGACACTGAACTTTATCCACGTTTTTAAAAACACGCACTATTCTTTGCCTCAGCATCCGATACCCATGCCCCGAATTCAACCTTCAATCCTAAGACACATGCTTTCAGTGGTATTCGCAATTGCCGTGTGTAACTTAGTCGGCTGCCAACAGCCTTTATTCAAAAACAAAACTGGATTAGGCGGATTATTTGACAAGGATCAAGGCTTAAGCGAGTTAATTTCCGATTCCACAGCAAGTTTACCACCCGAATCCTCTTTGGAAGACCGCCTAGAAAATTTAGGAATTTCAAAAACATCAAACCATTCAACAACTAAACAAGACACATCGGCTTTATCATCGAATGATTCAGCGGACAACTCACCCATGCCGGCGAGTATCGCTGCAAACACCCCGCCAAAATCGAGTAAATCACCTGTCTTGCTCAGAGCGCAAAGCCCTGACCAAACATCCAGCCGCAGTCCCTACCAAGTTTCCCAAGCAACCACGAAGCAAGATTTCAGAAATCAAGACGATGACGACTCAAAAGTCGTGCAAGCTCAATACCCAGAGAACGTCGTTCCCGGTGAGTTGCCAATCGGCAATGGCCTCGCATCGCCAAACATTGGCTCACCCAACGAGATGAACCCCCTAATCCAGCCCTACGAACGGGGAGGCGTCGCTTCCGATTGGACACCCGACAGTTATTTTGAACGGGCTGATGTCGATATTTATGTTACAGAAACCCAAACCGGTCGATTCAACTTCGGTGGTGCGTACAATTCAGAAAATGGAATCGTAGGGCAGTTCACGATCGACGAAAAGAACTTCGACATTACGCGATGGCCTCGTAGTTTAGGAGAAATAAGGGATGGTACCGCCTGGCGTGGTGGAGGCCAGACTTTCCGGCTTGAATTAGTTCCGGGAGCAAACCTCCAAAGATACCTTGTGAGCATTACTGAACCCAACCTCCTCGGTTCCGATATCACCTTTAGTGGCTCGGCTTACTTGTATGACCGAAACTATTACGATTGGGACGAACATCGCGCTGGTGGAAAATTCTCGATTGGCCGCCGACTGACTCCCTATCTTTCCATCAACTCGGGTATCCGACTTGAAAGTGTTACCGTTGACAATCCTCGGCTCGACACATCTTCCGAATTAAATAACTCTTTGGGGACAAGTAATCTTTACGTAGGAAATGTTGGACTCGTTCGCGATACACGGGACAGCATGTTACAAGCCACAACGGGTTCACTATTTTCGCTTAACTTTTCACAAGCCTTCGGAGACTACTCCTACTCTCGAGGGGACCTGGATTTAAAAACTTACAAATTGCTGTACCAACGTCCTGATGGGTCGGGACGCCACACCGTCAGTTTGGGAACCAAACTCGGCTTCTCCGGCAACTCCACACCAATTTTCGAAAACTATTTCGCAGGTGGTTTTTCAACCCTCCGCGGATTTGACTTCCGCGGCGCATCTCCAATGCAAGGTGGAGTCCGTGTTGGTGGCGAATTCCAATGGCTGAACACCGTTGAATACATGTTCCCATTGACTGCCAGTGACAGTGTGAAAGGTGTTGTGTTCTGCGACTATGGTACTGTCGAAGAGGACATTGAAATCACAGCCGATAACTTTCGCGTCGCCCCGGGATTCGGTTTTCGAGTTTCCATGCCGGGCGCAGGCATCGGAGCACCTCTGGCATTCGACTTTGCATTTCCGGTCGCAACTGCTGAAGGAGATGACGAGAAAGTATTCAGCTTTTACCTAGGCGTATTGCGTTAGTCGAGTGGACAGTAGATTGAGACCATATCCAGCAAAGAGCGGCGTCAGTGCTTACCGCGCCCCATCGCGATTGGGGATGGCGACATGGTCTTTATTGGTACTCTGTTTCACCGCCACCTTAACTTCCCCGGCATTTGGGCAAACTCAAAATCCGCCTGCGGCATATCCCTATCCAGCACCTCCCAGGCAACCCGTTTTTCAACCGTCCACGTTTCAATTTCCTGCTCAGCCCTCTCCGTTCGAAACTCCCAACGGTTCAACCACACAACCGGGAACCCTGGGACAAATAATCAGTCCGCCGGTTCAGCAACCCAACACTGTTCAACCCAATCTAAATTTAGGACAACCCCCCACCAATCTCTCGCAACCCTACTACTCCCCAACGCCGCCTCCAAATTCAATCCAGCCACCTCAAGCAATCCCGAACAATCAGTTTGGAGTGCTCGATCTTGATGTCACGGTTCCTCGTACACCAACCCAGCGACTCAGCATCGGGGCGACGTATGGGTCTGACAACAGCCTCGTCGGCCAATTAGTGTTCGATGAAAAAGATTTTGACATCACCGCTTGGCCCCGAAGAGTTGGGCAGTCTCTTAATCGAAGCGCCTGGTCAGGTGGTGGGCAGCAATTCAGAGTCGAAGCCGTACCTGGCACTGAACTCGAACGCTATCTCGTCAGTTGGACCAATCCTTATTTTCTAAACAGCAATTACAGCCTTAGCCTCAGCGGATACCTTTATAATCGAGACTATTTTGATTATGACGAGCGACGTCTTGGTGGACGTATTGGATTCGGTCGTGAATTAAGCGATTATTTGTCAATTAACTATGGGCTCCGAATGGAGAATATTGAAATTGATAATCCAAGAGTAAACACATCCGCTAAACTTAATGCGGCAACGGGCAATAGTGATCTGTTTTTAGCAAGCGTTGGATTGGTTTACGACACGCGCGTGTTCCCTTACCTGACTGGAGTTGGGTCGTATCTCGGACTCAAATTCACCCAAGCATTTGGCGACTATAGTTACTCGCGAGCAGATATCGATTTCCGAAACTACCGGACGATTTATCAGCGCCCCGATGGCTCCGGTCGGCACATCCTGGAATTCCGTACCAAACTTGGATTCTCCGGAAGCGACACCCCTATTTTTGAGAACTATATCGCAGGAGGAATCTCTTCACTGCGTGGATTTGAGTTTCGTGGAGTCTCTCCGATCCAAGGAGGTGTTCGCGTTGGCGGTGCTTTCCAATGGCTCAACTCTCTGCAATACTCTTTCCCGCTCACTCAGGGCGACATGGTTCACGGCGTTACTTTTATTGATTTTGGAACAGTGGAAGAAAGTGTCGAACTGCATTCTGATAGCTTCCGCGTCGCACCCGGCTTTGGATTGCGAGTCCAGGTTCCCTACGCTGGACTGGGAGCGCCTCTCGCATTTGACTTTGCATTTCCTGTTGCATCAGCCACCGGTGACGAAGAACAAACCTTTAGCTTCTTGATCGGCGTAGTAAGATAACTTCCTGCCGCCCTACCTCAGAGCAATCAGGATAAGTACTGCTTCGGCTCCATTTGACATTCACATTGCATTAAACCGGGGGATTTCTTTGCCGCTTCCCAACGAAGATCAAATTAGCAATGTTGTCAAATATCTGCGTCGAGCAAAAGACGTTTTAGTCATTACCGGCGCAGGTTGCTCCGCCGATTCTGGGCTACCAACGTATCGGGGATCCGGAGGGATTTACGATAACAAACTCACGGAAGACGGGATGCCGATCGAGTCGGCACTCTCCGGCTCGATGTTCCAATCCCGCCCCGAAATTACCTGGAAATATCTCGCAGAAATTGAACGCGGTGCCAGAGGGGCTCACCCAAACCCTGCCCACACAACACTCGCGTTGATGGAGCAAAAGTTCAATCGGTTTTGGATCCTGACCCAAAACGTCGACGGCTTTCACACTGCGGCAGGATCAAAAAATGTCATCGAAATTCATGGCAACATGTACCGTTTATCCTGTACCGGTTGCGATCACCAAAAAACTTACTCAGATTACTCTGGCATAAAAATTCCTCCCCAATGCCCCCTGTGTCAATCGATGCTCCGTCCTAACATTGTGCTATTCGAAGAATCACTTCCTGAAAAGCAAATAAAAATGCTCTACCGGGAAACGCAAACTCCCTTCGATCTTGTCTTGAGCATTGGAACGAGCAGTTACTTCCCCTACATCAGCGAACCCATCTGGGCGGCAAAACAAGCTCAAATCCCGACGGTTGAAATTAATCCATCGGAAACCGCTGTGTCCCATCTTGTCGACACCAAAATCGAACAGGGGGCTGCTGACTCCTTGACTAAAATTTGGAATCAGTACCAATCTCAAAATTAGGCAACTCTCAAGAGAAAAGCAAAGGGCAGGGGAGGGGCTAAAAACAACCCCGCAGCCTTCCAAATCTTCCCCATCAATCTGCCCCATCAATCTGCCCCATCTATCTGCCCATCGCTGAACTTGGCTTAACACCGGTTTGTCTCAGCGACCACTGGGTCAGATACGTTCCTCCCTAACTCCTTCGAGGTAACTAGCCAAAATTAAATACCGCTTTTAAACACCCTTCGGCTCTGGTCGAAAACACCTGATAGGCTCTCTCCGCTTCATCGATGCTGAATTGATGCGAAATAAAACGAGGCAAGTCGAAATCTCCGCGAACAACTCGATCTACTAGAAAACGCATGTAATGCCCAGCGGGGCAGCGCCCCGAACGGTAAGTGATATTTTTGTCATAAGCGTCAACTGGACTAAAGCTGAAATTGGGTGTGCAATGGCAGCCAATCACCGACATGATCCCACCCGGCCGTAAGCAATCAAAGGCCATCTTTTGGGCCTCCGGAAGTCCCACCAATTCCATCACTGCATCAACTCCGCGGCCCGCAGTTGCTGACAGAACACTCTCTCGCCCGCCCTCGTTCGACTCCAGCGGAATAGCACCAAGTGATTCGGCGATCACTCGCCTCTCACCGACAGGATCCATCGCGAAGACTTGCTTTGCTCCCATATCTATTGCCGATAAAATCGCCAGCAGCCCGACAGTCCCACAACCAATCACGAGATAAGTCCCCCCTGGTTTTACCTCTGCCATTTCCGCACAGAAATACCCAGTTGAAAAATTATCTCCCAGTAACAGAGCACTTTCGTCAGACAAACCTTCAGGCACCTTCAGCAACGTTGAGTCTGCGATCGGCACGCGAACATATTCACTCTGACACCCCTCCAACCCAACACCTTCCTGAACCCAGCCGAACAAATCACCTTCTGTACACCGAGACGTCAATCCGATCCCACAATAAAAGCAAGCACCACAATGGGTTGAAAATGGCGCAAACACGCGATCACCAATGTCCATACCATTATCAAATGCTGAGCCAAGTTCGACGACTTCACCAACCATTTCATGCCCCATAACGGTCCCGCAATCGAGCCCCGCTTCGCGGCCAAAAAAAGGATGGAGGTCGCTCCCGCACAACCCCGCCATGCTTACTTTTACAATGGCGTCTCGCGGTTTGGAAATCACGGGCTCCAGCTTCTGCTGACAAACAACGCGTCCCACCGATTCAAAACATGCTGCCTTCATTTTTTCCGATCAAATGAGAAAACGACCCAAATAAAAAACCACTACTGAAACCGCAACTAAAATCAATCCACAAAAAAATCCCATGAACAATTGCCCATGGGATCAAGTTTAGTTTTTCATTCAATTCCTGAACAGACAAAGCTGTTCAAAAATCTAGCCGATAAAGTAATCGGAGAAGAATATATCTCGACTGCCGTCGGAGAATCTCCAGGATCCAACGCCACCATCTTCTCCAAAGAATTGACGGCCATCATCGTCTGCATCGCCAGTCAACTCGATGATGTTAAGTCCACCACCACCGAAGAAACTAAATGCAGTCGAAGAACTTGGCGTGACGGTCACCTCGTTGCGATAATTGGTTGTATCCAATCGCAACGTTTCAACGGTATTGTCATAAGTAATTCCGGCAAAGAAAGAATTTGGTCCACCCGGCGTGCTTCGCAAGAACCCGGCTCCAACTTCGTAATCGGCCGACGCGACCTTACCAACATCGTTCATATAGATCCGATCGTTGCCAAGTCCCATCGCGATATCGACTGTACCGTAGAGATCGTTGAGATTTCCAACATTTGCCGAAAGCGATGATCCCAGCGTCACGTTGTCGTTACCAACGCCGGTGTTGATGGTCGTTGTCGTGTCAGCACCTACACCGGAAACAATTACGTAATCGTCGTTACTTCCCGTGTCGATATTGAGCACTTTCGATGTTGCCGGCCCAAAGCTTGACCTTACATGAACGAGATCCTTACCGGCCTCAGTCATGATGTTTGTGACAGGGGAGCTTAGCCCATAAACCGTCACGTTGTCATCCAAACCTTCGGTGAACAAATTCATCGTTTCGGTTTTGTCGGTGTACAGAATGCTTTGCTGAGGAGTCAACATCACACCTGAGCGGAAGGTTACAAAGTCACCAACAACTGTACCGTAAACATCCAACGTATCGGTCCCAACTACTCCGGAGTCACGGGCAACAACAAGGCGACTGGAGCGATCAGCAATTTCAATCTCGTAACTGTCTGATCCTTCCTGACCATCGATGTAAGCATCACCGTAAGAAGCTTTTGATACCAGGAACGAATCATCACCGGTTCCGCCGAAGGCCGTAAAGTTACCTGACAACGTTCCAGAATCGATATCAATTATGTCATTCCCTGCATCTCCGTTAACAAGGAGACTGCCGACCTGTTCGTAGTTATTGACATCAATAATGTCGTCGCCATCTCCACCGATGATCCGAACAAAGTTAACCGGAACCGAGTTGACAGTGATTTCATCATTACCACCGCGGGCACTAACGAACAACGATTCGTAATTTCCGTTGAACA
>Ga0055584_100005404_pt1 | contig 12516 bp, 6 predicted proteins | sample OSDHelmetaG_FD_58716 | JGI IMG/M metagenome (GOLD analysis project Ga0055584, IMG submission 58716) | Pelagic marine sediment microbial communities from the LTER site Helgoland, North Sea, for post-phytoplankton bloom and carbon turnover... | ecosystem: Environmental > Aquatic > Marine >... | reverse complement strand
ATAACAGTTTAAATTTAGTGCATTTTTAAACTGTCTCGTTTTTACGTAAGGCTACAATAAAGAACTATCCTGTCAGGTCAGAATACTCATTCGAAGCCGAGGAGATGATTTATGAATTGCCTCAAATGGATGGCGACTATCATTTGTATATAGAAGGACATAGTAGAACTCCAGATTTAGAAGTAGACATATTTATTTTAACTGACCCACAGGATGCATCTTCTGCTATACTTTGGATGAATGGAACAGGTGCTAAAGCTCTTTTGCAAGCTAAAAGTGACGAACGGTATTACGCAGTTGTAGATGGGTTTAAAAATATAACTGCCGAGTTAAAATTTGCTGTTGTTCCAGCTCCTGCTTTACCAACATTTTGTAATACACAAAGTCAAATAATTGATTTAAACACTTATCTCACTATGGGACCTTCAGTCATAGGTGATAGTTGGACCAGAATAAATGGTACAGGAGGAAGTTTAGATATGATTTCGGGAATTTTCACTTCTATTCCCGGCACTACTACCTCTACTTTTCAGCTCAAAAGAAATAATGCTACGCCCCCAATAGCCACCACAGAGGACGTAACTATAGTCTTCCAGCACTGCAATCTCGTGCCTACAATGAGTCAATGGGGATTGGTTTCCTTGAGTCTTGTACTTATGATAGTTGGAGTTATAGCACTTGGTTTTGGGAAAAGAATGACTTATTAATTTCTACTTTCAATACATTTGTAATCCTACTTTTTGCATTTATTGTCCATGATTCAAAGTCATTTATTCTTTGACATTCATTACATTTAGAGTAGAGAAATCAATCTATGGCAAGAAAGAAAATCAATCCAATTGGTGTAATCAGACTCACTGGCATAGAAACCAATAAACCTCCTAATTATGCTGCTGGAATAGCTGGCATACAAAAAGCAGTAGAACATACTACTCAACAAATGGGAGCGATGAGGGCATTTAAGGCCTTAAACAAACTCAATCAAAAGCATGGGATTGACTGTCCTGGATGTGCATGGCCAGATCCTGATGATAAAAGATCCGTCCTAGGAGAATATTGCGAAAATGGAGCTAAAGCCTTGGCTGAAGAGGCCACATTATCAAAAGTAGATGTAGACTTTTTTGCCAATTATAGTGTATCAGAACTTTCTGAATGGACTGATTATCAATTGGGTAAAGCTGGCAGACTGACTCAACCCATGATTCTAAAACCTAATTCTAATTACTATGAACCAATAAGTTGGGATACAGCCTATGAAACCATAGCAAAAGAAATAAATGCACTTTCTGATCCCAATGAGGCCGTTTTTTATACTTCAGGGAGGTCTAGTAATGAGGCCGCATTCTTATATGCACTTTTTGCTAGAGCATTGGGCACTAATAACTTACCAGACTGCTCTAACATGTGTCATGAATCCAGTGGCTATGGCCTCAAAGAAACAGTAGGAATTGGTAAAGGATCTGTAACTCTAAATGATTTTGAGAAAGCAGAAGTCATCATCGTGATTGGACAAAATCCTGGCACTAATCATCCACGTATGTTGAGTGCCCTTGCTGATTGCAAGAAGAATGGAGGAAGAATTATAAGTATCAATCCACTTAATGAAGCAGGTCTCAAAAGGTTTGTGAATCCACAGAAACCCATGGATTATCTTAAAAGAGGCACCTCACTTGCTGATTTGCACCTACCTGTAAAAATCAATCAAGACGTTGCTTTGCTAAAAGCAATATCAAAGGAATTAATCCATCTTGATGTTGAAAAAAATAATATTCTAGATCATAAATTCATTAGCGAAAAGACTGTGGGTTTTGATACCCTCAAGAAAGATTTAGAAAAGTACGAAACAGCAGATTTACTAGAGCGGGCAGGAATATCCTTTCAAGATTTCCTAAAAGCAGTAAAGATTATTGCTCCAAAAAAGAAAATCATCATCTGCTGGGCAATGGGACTTACCCAACATAAAAATGCTGTAGATAATATTAGAGAAGTCGTAAATCTCCTTTTACTCAAAGGTAGCATTGGAAAGGACGGGTCTGGAACTTGCCCTGTACGAGGCCATAGCAATGTCCAAGGTGACCGGACTGTAGGAATCATGACAAAGCCGAGTAGCTTATTGAATGATAAACTGAAAAGAACTTTTGATATTAATCCACCTGTTCATGCAGGTTTAGATACTGTAGGATGTATCAAAGCCATGCATGAGGGTAAAGCAAAAGTGTTTGTTTCCCTTGGAGGAAATTTTGTTTCTGCTGCATCAGATACCAATTATACTTCCTCGGCTCTACAGAATACCAACCTGACTGTAAGCGTAAGTACCAAACTGAATAGGACTCATACTTGTGCAGGAAAGACGTCTATCATTCTTCCTACTTTAGGAAGGTCAGAGCTAGATGTTAAAAATGGAAAAAAACGCTTTGTTACTGTTGAAAACAGTATGGGAAAAGTGCATGCTTCTTCTGGCGTGTTAGATCCAGCATCTGCTCAACTTCTGAGTGAACCAGAAATCATTTGTGGATTAGCTTCAGCAGTACTTGGGAAAAAAACCCAAATTCCATGGAACACATATGCTGATGATTATAATCAGATCAGGAATAAAATAGAAGAAATAGTCAGCGGTTTTGATCAGTATAATAAGAAAACTATTGAGTCTAAAAATGGTTTTTATCTTCCTAATAATGCTCGAGAAGGTGACTTCAGCAATATGCCGGGTGGAAAAGCTCGATTTTCAATTTGTCCCCTACCCGAGCACAGGATTGAATCTAATGAATTCTTGCTTATGACCATCCGATCTCATGATCAATTCAATACGACTATTTATGGCCTGGACGACCGTTATAGGGGCATACGTAATGAAAGAAGGGTCCTTTTTATGAATAAATCTGATATGGACAAAAATGAATTAGACCATTTGGATTTTGTAGATATTACCAGTCATTATCAAGGAATAGAAAGAAAAGCTGAACTATTTCATGTCATAGAATATGACATTCCTAAAGGTAATCTTGCGGCGTATTTTCCTGAAACAAATGTGCTAGTTCCTATTGATGAATATGCTGATGAAAGTAGAACTCCTATTTCTAAGTCTATCAAAGTAAAAATAGTAAAAATAGTAAAAAGGTGATTCAATTTTGTTACATATGCATCAATATAATTGTAAGTTTACTTGATGAATGAAAGGAAGGCAATATCTGATCTCTTCAAGCCTTATGTACACTCCAAAAATGCATATAAAGGTGGAAGACCCGCACCTAAAGGGTTAAAATCTTACAAATTATCTTCAAATGAAAATGCCCTAGGGACTTCTCCTAAAGTCAAACAGATAATTCACAATTCCGACAACTTCAATATATATCCTGACAATACAGATGAAAAGTTGAGAATAGCTCTGAGTAATCATCATGATAATATTTTAAATCCAGATCAATTTATCTGCGGTAATAGTGGCAGTGAAGTACTAGAAATGGCCATTCGAGCATTTATCAATCAGGGAGATGAAGTGATACTTTCTAATCCTTGCTTTCTGCCCTACCACACATTCAGTACCAGAGCTGGAGCAAAAATTGTGGATGTACCTCTTCATGATGATCAATATCAATTAGATGTTGATGGCATCGTCAGAGCCATATCAAATCGGACCAGGATTATCTTTCTTACCAGTCCAAATAACCCTACTGGCACTATTATAACAAGTCGCCAAATTGATGCTCTTTTAAGTCAAACACCTTCAGACGTACTGATTGTATATGATGAGGTCTATTATCAATATTCTGATAGTGAAGAATATAAAACTGCTTTGACATATGTGAAAAAGGGACATAACATTCTAGCAATCAACAGTTTTTCTAAAGCCTTTGGAATGGCAAGCCTTAGACTAGGATATGGATATACAACCCCTGAAATAGCCAACTATTTAAGACTCTTTCAGCGACCATTTTTAATCAACAAGCTAACAGTTGCTGCTGGCTTAGCGGCACTTTCTGACAAAGAGTTTATTAATATCACTATAAAACATAATCTAAATCATAGAGAATATTTAGAAAGTGAATTTGAGAGACTAGGAATCAACTACACTCCTACTCAGGGAAATTTCCATCTCATACATTCCCCGATTCCAACCAATGAACTTGTGGGCACATTGTATGATCAAGGTGTAATGGTGAGAGATGTAGGCAGTTTTGGAGCTCCAGGGAAAGTGAGAATTACTATTGGGACTGACGAAGGAAATAGGGCTTTAGTGAAGGCATTAGAGAAAATCTTATAAGATGTAACTTACAAACCGAGTTTATAAATCTGAGACAGTGATACAGGTAATTTGGGATACAAGTTATCATTGCTGTCCATTCACTTTATATTCTAACTGAAATCAACTTGGATTAGAAACGGAAAAAGCAATAAAATTCACACCCTTACGCTGTGAGCAGCCACAAAATCAATTATAACCAAAAAAAATCCAATACTAATAAACCCCACTAACTCTGAGTTGAAACTACCAAACGAACTGACGAATAAGCAGGAATTGACACTAATATTTTTTCAGAAGCAGTGAGCTCTCTACCTACTTGAAAGGCACGCATTTTCAAGCCAGGTTCAAATTGAGTTAGCCCGAAGCTCAACTAACTTTATCTTTATTCACCCAATTCTTTGAGCCTATGATCAACCTTCTTCATATAGGCCTTCATCTCATTCTTTAACACTTCAATTTCATCCTTTTGAGTTCTTAGATCTTCCTTCAATTTGTTATTTTCTTCAACTAATTCCTTTATACCCTGAAGAGCTAAAACTGCAAACTGATCATAAATAATCCCCTCTTTATTTCCTGATTTAGCGTAAGCTTCTGGAAAGTACTTTTTAACATCACTGGACCTAAACCCGATACTTTGAGCTTTGCTTTTATTTGTCGATTTTGATAAAGAGTAAACTTCCATTTTTGAAATGGTTTCCAGGACCTTCTCTTTTTTCTTAGTTGGAGCGAATAAAAGTGGAGCTGAACCTGCTGCTGTAACATATGCACCGTCGTCATCACGTATATATGCCCGCAAAGTATCTAAGGCAGCAAAATTGTAGTCTTTAAATCCATCTATAAAAGTCGTCCAATGGAATCCTGTAGGAGCTTCTATCTTAATCCCATCTTCGACATTCATATGATGCCCAACTGCAGCAGAAGGAGTAAGCATCTGAAGAACATGAAGACTCGTAGTTGGACTATTAGTTCTTATGCCTACTGACCCATTAAGGCCTAATCTTAGCGTATCAAACTCACCATAAATAAGGGGATTCGCAGTTGAGTCGTTGTGAATGTAAAGTTTATTACTATCTTGCTCCATATACCCTGCTCGATAACCAATAAAAATACTACCACTGCCTTGATTTCTTCTCCCAGCTTTAGATCCTAAAGTAACATTTCTTACACTAAGGCTATTTGAGGCTAGAGCCTCATATCCTAGTGCAGTATTGTCATGGCCATTGATTTGGAATCGCATTGAATAAAATCCGACACTAGTATTTCTATCAGAAAATAAGGCTGACGACAAAGCTCCTGAACCTTGAGCTACATTATAACTACCATTAGATTTAGAAAGTGCTTCATATCCAAAACCTGAATTATGATCACCAGACCCCAGAGACTTACCGCTTTCATTTCCTACGTATACATTAAAAGCACCTTTATTATGTTGACCAGCTTGGTATCCAATAAAAGTATTATCTACAGTGGTATCAGAGTATTCACCAGCTTAAGAGCCAATAAATGTGTTTCTTGTACTTATTGTGAGGTTGGTACCAACATTTGATCCTAACATGGTATTTTCTTTTTGAAATGAATCAAATGTTCTTCCTGCTGCTTTTCCAACAACCATATTTCCCTCATGCGTAATTGCTGTAATAAGTTGCCGCCATTGAAAACCATCGAAAATGTATAAACTAGAATCTATAATATTTAAAAACATTTGACCCAATGCATCATTTACAACTAATGAAGAATCATTCTTCGGCAGTATTAATCCGTTCTTGGCATCACCAAAATCTACGGTAATCTGTGAGATAGAAAGATTTACCGCTATAAGTAAGAATAAAAAAGTAAATCGAGTTTTTGAATTAAACATTAGTTCAATTGTTGTTCTCATGGTTCTTTTGTTTTAGCTATTTCAATTATCTATTTCTGTTACTTAGCTCTATGCTCTTTGTTCGCTGTTATCTATGACGATATGAAATCAGGTATTTTCAACTTTATCTTTTATTGAGTGATTCCAGATTAGTATAATCTATTGATTATCAATTAATTGTACAATTAATTGATCCAACTCATCGAGTCTTTTTTCATATGCATTTAGTTGTTTTTTTAGCATTTCATTCTCAGTAATTAAGTTTTTCAAAACACTTAGATTTAAAATAGTAATCTGATCATAATCGATCCCTGCGAACCTTTCATTACTCACAACAGCTTCAGGAAACTGCTCTTTCAGCTCAGCATAATCAATAGAATAAGTCACTTTCTCATTGTCATTGGAATCTTTGCTATCTCTCACATTCAAATTGGTCAGAATTGAATTAAATTTTCTCTTAGTTTCAGTAGGAATAGAAGTAAATGGTGATGCTCCCGTAGCAGTAATCCATTTGCCACTGGCTGGATCCACATACGCCTTTAGCGTCTTGCCAATTGAGAAATTAAGGCCGTTTAAGGAGTCTATAGCAATATGCCATGTGATGTCGCCATTACTCCTCTCCAATGTAATGCCTGAGATAGTATCTAAATTTTGACCTGGAGTTACTGCAGTTGGATCAGCATGTTGTTTTACATGAAGAGCTCCAATAGGCTGTTTATTATTCACCGATAGTTTGCCATGAATAACCAATTCATCTTTGTCAAAATCACCTAGTACTAATGGATCAGATGTTGTGCTTTGATCTATGTAAAGTTTTTCACTTCCTTTTTCATTATAGCCTGCACCATTTCCTATGAAAATATTGCTACTGCCATTGGTATTTTCACCTCCCGCGTCTTTTCCAACTGCTATATTGAAACTTCCTGATTGTTTATATTGCATAGTGCCTGAACCAATTCCAATGTTATCTCCCCCACTTCTAAAATCATCCATAGTGCGATACCCAAGTGAAACATTGTATGCACCTGTTCTATTCTGAGTCATATTAAGTGTTCCTATAGCGACATTGTATGCACCTATGCTATCATTGGACAATGTTTGGGCTCCTATGCCAATATTCCCATCTCCGTTAAGGTTTCCTGACCCTGTATTGTAACCAATAAAAGTATTAAAGTTGCCTTTGCTCGAACTTCCGGCATAAACACCTACATAAGTATTGGCTTGGGTAGAATCTGCATAATAACCAGCACTATGACCTAAAAAAGTGTTGTCTTCACTCTTCTTTACAGTCTGTCCACTGTTATATCCAAAAAAGCTGTTAAATTCACCTTCAACATGGTTTTCACCAGCAAAAGATCCTACATACGTATTATTTTTATTTGTCAAAAACCCTATCCTTCCCTCTCGGTCTACTTTAAATATATTCGTACCGTCAACTCTCATTGTCAGAGATCGACTAGAAGTGGTAATCTGAGTTCGTCCATCAGAACTATTCAGTTCATCAACTCGATCACTATAAGGTATTCTCTTGAATTCCACACCATTATCGAGGTACATTGTTGAATCTGATTTACCAAAAATCAAAGTTCCTAATGTATCCCCTTGAGTCTGACCCAAAGTACCTCTTGCTATGACCATTCCGTCTTTTGCATCACCAAAATCTACTTTCGCTTGAGAATAGCCCCTTATCATGCTAAAGACAACACATAAAGTTAATATTGTGAATTGTTTCATTTTATTGGTTTTGAGTTACTGAGTTTGATTTTAATTCATTGATCGTTAATACCATTGAGTCTAATTCCTGTTGCATCGCTCCTATCTTATCATCATACATATCCCTCATTGCATTTATTGCCTCTACCAATAGGGCGGGTACTTTTGTATAATCCATAGCTATAGCGTCTATTCCATTTTCTTCGTAATTCACGATTTCTGGTAGGACCTCTCCTACTTCTTCTGCTATGAATCCTATGTCATGTCTTCCTCCGCCATGTTCCATATCCCAGTCATATCTTACACCACGAAGCTGAGCTATCATTTCTAAAGGATTAGCAATGTTTTGGATATTAGACTTCCACCTTCTTGATGACCCTGCCCCATAATCCATTCCAGCTCCTTCTGCTTTAAAATCATATTTGGCGGAGTTTAGTGTTGCTGCTATGATACCATGATCATTTGTACTTCGAGCATCTACTCCATGGCCATCCGTGCTACTTCCTACTACTCCAGCTTCATCAGTAGATGAACCATAAACCCCTACTCCAAAAGGTGACTCTCCTCTTACTCCAACAGTTATACTTGACACTCCATGAACTCCAACTCCTGAAACGTCATCACTGTATCCGTATACTCCTGCTTTATTAGCCATACTAGTGCGCCCTACGATTCCATGATCATTAGTACTAGTGCTAAATACTCCAAATGTGTCTACACTGGCACATTGAGCGCCATAAGCATTAGATGACACTGCGAATATGCCGTTGCCATCCGTTGAAGCCGAGAAAATTGCATCTCCTCTTGTAGAAATAGCCTCTAAACCTATTCCTACTTTAGAAACAGCTCTTATACCTCTCCAACCGCCATGAAATACTCCTCCTGCACCCCAATTAGAATCTTCGCCATCAGGAAAGATGATAGATGATAGCCCAATAACGTCTTTTTTACCGGCATAGGCAGTGGCCACTCTAACAATTGTATCTGGCAATAAATTATCTCCTAAAATATTGACACGACCAAATGAATCAATGGACATACGCCTCTCATCTCCTGTATAAAAGTCTAATGGTCTATTATACCAAGATTGGATGTATGAATGATGAAAACCATCTGTAAATGTGGATGACCTTACACCAAAATCCAACCGATAATTTGCATTATTATATACGCTCAGATTACTTGAAGTAATTAGACTCGTGGCTTTGTTTTGTATTGTAAGTCCAGGTTTAAAAACTTCATTATACTCGATGTCAGATTGTCCGGATACAAAAGATTGAGCACTAATGTTACGAGGTACCATAAAGGTCAAGACAAAACTAATAACCAAGAAAGTAAAAACAGAAGTACCTGGTCTTGATACTTGGAGAATTCCATTTTCAAAAGCTTTTCTAATTATTCCTGCAGTATTCCGCACATCCATTTTTTCTTGTAGATTCTTCCTGTGAGTATCAACAGTATGTGTACTGATAAATAATTTTTGAGCTATCTCCTTAGCTGTATACTCATATGCTATGAGGTTTAATATTTCCTTTTCTCGTTTTGATATTTTCATCATCATTGGTATTTGTGTTTTTATAATGATTCAAATATCAAAGCATCATAACCTTGTCAATGACTGATTTGGGACATTGACTTGCTCTTATCGGACATCTAAATTTATAGACATGATTATCAATACTTTAGATGTACATTAGAAACTTCTTAATCGAGGAATATTTAATGATTAAGTACGACATTTGGCCAATGGAGTACTCCTATAGAGACTCAATTATATTAGAATGAATGGGTAAACAAAAAGGCAAGAATTCAGAAAATTTATTACTAAAAACAATCATATTATGTATTTACACATATTTTGAATGGAAATTGATAACTAGAGATGAGCATTATAAGAAGTGAGCATCTTTGATTTAATCTTATTGTAGAAAAATAATTTTGAGAAACTATACATCCAATAAATATGCTTTTGCATCCATTTTTATCATGTTGTGGTTCTCACGTCCGTTAATATCTCAGCAAAGTAGAATAGATCGTCTTGAAAAACTTTTACCAGAAATCTCTGATGATAAGAAACGAGTAAGAGTTTATAATGACCTCTGCTTTACATACTATCCTATAGATCCTATAAAAGGAAAAGAATACTGTAATCAAGCACTTGAATTATCAACAGAGATAAAATTTGACTCTGGAATAGTGCAATCACATTATTATCTAGGTGTTACTAATTGGAATGAAGGAGACTACGAAAGCTCATTAAAACATGTCAATATGAGCATAGAGGTAGCTGAGAAAAAGAAAATGTACAGTTCTGTCGCTCATAATTACAACCTCAGTAGTCTGATCTATCAAAAACAAGGTAATCTCTCTAAAGCATTAGAGTATTCTAAAAAGTCCGTAGGGATAGGTGAATCAAGTAATGATACAGCGCAAATATCAACGTCTCTGGCTAATGTAGGTATGATCTATTGGTCAATAAAAGATACTGTAAACGCCATACAATACTTTGAAGATGCACTTTCACTTTTAGATCTTACACGGTCTGATCCTATGAATGTAGCTTCAGTCAAAGGAAACTTAGCAGGTGCTCAACCTTTTGGGGCGAAAAAACTGAAAATGATAAATGAATCCATTACTTATAACGAGGAACATGGATTCACTAACTTTCAGGCATATAGCTATTTCTTTCTTGCAGATTATTATGATAAATCAGAAGGAGATTATAGAAGGGCCATTGATAATTATCAAGTCGCTATCAAATACGCTCAACAAAGTAAAGATATCTCGAAGGTGGGCCAGATATCAGTTCATTTAGGAATTGTTTATAAAAAGTTAAATATTCTAGATTCAGCAAAGATATTTCTTGAAAAAGGACTTGAAATTACTGAAGGGCTTGGGATGGAATTTGACACTGAGATTGGCAAAAGAAATTTAGCTGATATCTATGCTGAAAATAATCAATACCAAAAAGCCTATTCTCTTGTGAATGAGAGTCATACCTTACAAAAAGAAATATTCAGTTCTGATTTGGCTAATCAGACATCCTTAGCCAATGCCGAATATGAAACTGAAAAAAAAGAAGCTGAAATAGTAAGACAACAACTTGAAATAACACAACAAAAGAATACTAGGAATTTATGGATAGGTGGAGCATTAGCTAGTATTGCTTTGATAAGTCTGGGATTCTTTGGATGGTATCAAAGAGCACAAAGAAAAAAAGCTGCGACAGAATTGGCCTTGGATTTAGAACAAAAGAGAAATAAAGATTTAGAACAATTATCAAATCTGAAGACTACCTTTTTTAATAATGTTTCTCATGAGTTAAGAACTCCTCTCACAATGGTGATTTCACCTTTAGAAGATCTATCCGGATCAATAAGAAATGTAAATCACAAAAGAGAATTAGACCTTGCCCTAAGCAATAGTAAACGCCTACTTAATCTTACCAACGAAATTCTCGACCTTTCCAAAATAGAGGGCAACAATCTTGATCTTCATCTCTCTGAAATTGAAATATCCAGCTTTTTAAAGAGAGTATTTTATTCTTTTGATTCATTGGCAAAAAGTAGAAATATTACATTGTCATCACAAAATTTGGACAAAGCCATTTGGATCATATCTGATAAAGATAAATTAGAAAAAGTCATTGTAAATCTAGTAGGAAATGCTCTAAAATGCTCTCCAGACGGAACAGAAGTCAAGTTGCATTTTGATTCTAATAAATTGATTAACAATATTTTATATATTAAAATTATTGATAATGGATATGGAATAAGCAATAAAGATCAACTACACATTTTTGATAGATTTTTTCAGTCTCAAAGACTTAATCAATCATCCGGAACAGGGATAGGGCTTGCCCTTGTACACGAATATGTCAATATGTTGGGTGGTAAAATATCAGTTCAGAGTAAAGTTAATCAAGGGAGTACCTTTACCATAGAATTAAGAAATTTTGAAGTTCTAGAAAATAAAGAACCTGAATCTTTAAAAATCCTTGATCAAGAAAATTCTTCTCGCTATATCCCAATAACTATTAATGGAAGTAAACCTCGAATTCTAATAGTCGAGGATGACTTAGAAATGTCTAAATATCTAGAAGGACTTTTAGCACCTTATTATATCTGCGAAATTGCTTACAACGGTAATCAGGCTTTGGAGAAGTTAAAGAACTCAAGTTTCGATATGATCACATCGGACGTAATGATGCCTCAAATGGATGGTTTTGAACTCAGAGAAAGAATAAATGAACATTCTGAATGGAAAAAAATGCCTTTCATTTTGCTCACAGCAAGATCTATGGAGGAAGATAAACTGAAAGGATTTAGATTAGGAATAGATGATTATATAACTAAGCCCTTCAGTACTTCAGAATACATTACAAGGGTTCATAATCTATTAAAAAATAAAATCGAGAGAAATGCTTTTGATACAGATAAGGAAGAAAAAGAATCGGATTCACATTTTGATTTCATAAAACGAGCAGAATCGATTGTGATGAATAAAATTGATGATTCTACATTTTCAGTATCAGATTTAGCAAAAGAACTAAACTATAGCAATAGACAATTAGGCCGCATACTTCAAAAATTAACTGGGCTCACCCCTGTATCCTTCATACTAGAGATTCGATTACAAAAAGCATATCAGATGATTAGAGATCAAAAACTCTCTACAGTGAATGAAGTAATGTATGAAGTAG
>Ga0055584_100005403_pt1 | contig 12516 bp, 6 predicted proteins | sample OSDHelmetaG_FD_58716 | JGI IMG/M metagenome (GOLD analysis project Ga0055584, IMG submission 58716) | Pelagic marine sediment microbial communities from the LTER site Helgoland, North Sea, for post-phytoplankton bloom and carbon turnover... | ecosystem: Environmental > Aquatic > Marine >... | reverse complement strand
AGCTCGTCGGGCTCATAACCCGAAGGTCGTAGGTTCAAATCCTGCTCCCGCAACCAATTATTTGATTTAATTGTGTTTTATTTAAAATATGACATGTTAAATAAATACACCTATTCTATAGCAAAACCAACTCAATATTTCCTTAGCAACATAACCTTCTGATAAATAAAGATAATTTAAATATCACAATTCTGACTTTTGCTATAAACTATCCCAAACAAGATTACGAACAAACCCCACTGCTATATAGTATTCTGGTAAATCGAGTAAGCGTACACACGCTAAAGCATTAGGTCGTAATTCATCCAACTCAATTAGTTGAACAATTCTATCCATGTACACCATGTCGCCACACCTTGCTCAGCGGAAAATACCCCTTAGTTCAAATAAGTAAAAATGAAGTGGTCCTGTAGTAATTATCTGTTATTAAATTCACTTTTTTTATTTCAAGCAAAGGCTCAGTGAATCCTTATCATCCAGTGAATTATTTCTCCCTTCAATTCTAAATTAAATACATTTAATTTTCACTAAATTCAAGCACTTTTAGTAATAATGGTATACTCTTAAAAATATCGTTGAAAGCTATATTAATTATAACTAGCTATGTCGATAAAGTAAAAATACTAAGTTTAAGCCCTAACAGGTAATACCGACCTTTTGTGCTAGGATCTATAGATGCTGTTTAAAACCATCAAAAATACCACATCATCCATTGCCGTGCTGGCAATCTGTATTATGAGCATAACCATTTTGGCGTTATCTTTTGAAGAGCATAAAAAGCTCTATTTTGAATTCGTCAAAGGAGATTTAGACGCACTATCTGAGAATATGTCTAGTGATTTAATCCCTTTGTTAGCCGCAGAGCCTGATGTTTTTGAATTAACTACAATGTTACTGCGCTTAGATCGATACGAAAATGTTAAGTTCGCTGCTATTTATGATAAAAATTGGCAGGCTTTGCAAAGCTATCACGGTAAGTCATCTTCAATACAACATCCGTTAACAACTTTTCAGCTTGAAACCTTCAAAAATAAAGTTTCTGGTGTCTACTTAGCAAACAGCGAATTAATTGCGGTTAAATTAATTGGTGATAAACGCTTACCGCTTGGATATTTACTGATCATTCATGACTCGATGGGTCCGCTCAGCAAAAGTAAACTTAACCTACTTAAACAAGTACTACCTTTAACATTAACCTTATTGGTGATTGTTATCGTACTTTTATTTTGGATCCAAGGGCGATTATTTTATCCTTTAATCAGTCTCTCACGATTGACACAAAAAATTAGAAGAACAAATGATTACTCTTTAAAAATCAAGATTAGGGGTAAGCAAGAAGTCGCTTCCTTAAGTAATGACTTAAATCTAATGATGGAAACTATCAACCAAGAAACGAAAAAAAATAAAGAATACACCAACATGTTGATGAATCAACAAAAAGCTATGGAACGGCTTGCTAATTTTGATGCTCTAACCGGCTTGCCTAATCGTCAGTTTTTTTTGGAAACACTACGAATTGAACTCGCTAAGGCGCAACGTTCACAAAAAAACCTAGTATTGATGTATTTTGACTTAGATGGCTTCAAAGGTGTGAATGACTCATTAGGCCATGATACTGGTGATCAACTTCTCATCGAAGTTAGTAAGCGTACAAAAGAATTCTTTCGCGACGGCGATATTATCTCTCGCTTGGGCGGTGACGAATTCCTTATACTTTTGCACAATGAGCCCAATGATTTTTTGTTATATCAAATTGCTGAACGATTAGTAAATGGTCTAGCGGTACCCTTTGAGATTAATTCATGGGAAGTACAAGTCAGCGTTAGCGTTGGTATTGCGAAAGCTTTTGATGCAAATTTCAATTTAAGTGAATTTGTCAGTAATGCCGATATTGCTATGTACCGTTCAAAACTGGCCGGACGCGGCACTCATACTGTGTTTATTCCCGAAATGATGGAAGATAACAAGCGACGGTTGTTGATTTCTAATTCAATTTCTCATGCCATAAAAAATAATGAGTTTATGTTATTTTATCAACCTAAAGTATCTTCTGAAGAAGTAATTGTCGGTTACGAGGCATTAATAAGATGGAATAGTGACGCCCTCGGTATGATCTCTCCAGTTGAGTTTATTCCTATAGCTGAGCAAAGTGGCAAAATACAAATGATCACAAAATGGGTACTAGAACGCCTGTTTATGGATATAGGAAAAATTCAAGCCAATGTTAACCCCGATATTGTAATTTCAGTCAACCTGTCAGCTCAAGATATTAAAAACAAGGCACAAATTTCTTATGTGAAAGACCTATTTACAAAATACGGTGTCGCACCTAAAGCGATAGAGTTCGAAGTTACCGAATCCGCATATTTAGAGAACTTTGATATGGCGAATGACTTTTTCACCGAAATGAAACAATTAGGGTCATCAATTGCGCTTGATGACTTTGGTACCGGTTACTCGTCATTAAGCTATCTTACTCAACTGCAATTAAATACACTCAAAATTGATAAACAGTTTGTCGATAACCTGTTGATATCGAAACGCAGTACATTGATCACTACAACCATTATTGAAATGGCTAAACAGTTAAACTTGAAAATTTGTGCTGAGGGTGTCGAAACAAGAGAACAGTTTGACTTTTTAGTCGCACATGGCTGTCATCAACTCCAAGGATATCTATTTTCTAAGTCCGTTTCCCTTGAACAGATACTTAGTGATAACTTAAGAAACTAACAACTTGTTGCATTATTTAAATAAACTAATTTGCTAGCAGCAATAAGAGTGAATAATGAGCTCGTGCTCCTTACCCAAATATTAGGTTAGTAGGTAAAGAAGCTACTTCATTTCAAATATGACGGTCAAATCACTTGGTATATCAACATGAGCAGGTAAATAACCAACCGCCCCTTGATTTTCTTCTAAGAAAGAAATCACCAGTTGTTCACTATTTAATTCTCTTGGCGGTCGTTTCCGACCAGAAAACTTCATTTGTGCCCAGTAGGATTGAATACGAGACTCAGTTAAACCGACAACTCGGGTATTAAACAGTACACGCGTTAAGTTTTCTATCGGCAAGGCAATAGCAGTTAATTCATAAGGAGAAGTGCCACCCATAAAGATATTACGAACTTCTTGTCGGGTAAGCTTCATCGCTTTATCATCGATGTTCGCCACGATCAAAATCGTTTCCCTTGCATAGCACATATCACAAAAAATGCAGAAAATTAAAATCATTAAACGTATAAAACTCTGCATTAGAACACCCACTCTAGTGCTAATAGATAAAGCAGCGCTTTGCGACCAAATTCAGGATTATTAACCGTGAAAAATGCGCGATCATCACCTTGACCTTTTATTAAGCTTATTTCTCCCTTTAACGCTAAGCCCGGTTGTATGTCCCAACGAGTACCGAGAGTAAAGGCTTCGGAGCTATCAACTGGTAGTTGATTAAATATCGCTTGATAACTAAAAGCGAGGGAGTCTAATAATGGGCTCAAACCAATTGGAATTTCATTTGCTGCTTGGTCGTAATCAGCTTTATTTTTTGAGTATGAAATATAAGAAGAGAATGGATAGTAATGATAACCTGCAGATAGAAAATAGCCGTCACTATCTGGCACAAAAACAAAATCTGCTTGAATATGATTAAGCTCAGCACGAACAAAATAATTAACATTTTCATAATTTGCGCTTAATTGAAAAACTTCAGTTAAGCCGACGGTTTTCAATGACTCAGCACTCTGATTAAAACCAAACTGCGCTAATATTTCGCTAAACTCCGACAAATCATTCAATTCAACATCTGTGCGACCTTGATGATAGGAGCCTCTAAAAGTCCAATTATTGTAGTTAATATGGCCGATCAAACCACTAAAATTAGTTGTTTTAGCATTTACCGTTCGCTCAGCGACGACAATATCTTCATCAAAATATCCCCAGTAACCTTCGATATTAAGACTAAATTCTTTACCGGGTATTTCATAACTAACCATTGCGCCATCGAATGTAGAAAAAAAGTGTCGTGGGTATGTTTGCTGTGGCAATGTTGCCCATGGATAAGCGTAACCTACATCGATGACATCACTATAATTGAGAAAAGGCGTGCGTTGTCTACCTAACTTAAATTTCAATTTTTTTGTTGGTGTATAAGTCAGATACAGCCATTCAATACCAGAATCTCGATTTTTATCAGTATGGCCAATAAGTTGTCCAGTAAATGCCAAGTTATCAAGCGCTTGATAATCAAGCTGCAAGCCAATCAAGCTTTCTTTATCGATACGGATTGAATTATCGTAATCGAGGTAATTAGCGTCTTTATCATCAAGATAACCGAGTACCAAACGCGCAAAGCCAGAAAATTGCAGTTTGTCATCGTCTTCAGCAAAAGTGACAGCACTAAAAAAAATCACTAGGGTGGTACAAAAAAATTTCAATAAACGGGGTTTTATCATATAAAAGAAGGTAATAAACTGATGATAACTACTAAGATAGTACGAAATGACAAAGAGTCAAGATTAAACTTCATTACTTTAGCTAAAGTCAAAATAAAAAGAAGCTTTGCTAATTTTTTATTATTAATGCCTATTAATAATGTAACAAACTGGACGAATTCGCAAAATATAGCGGCTAAGATCTAATTAATCAATTATCGAAATTATTATTTGCGTAAAACGGTTGAGGGACCAATATTACTCACGTGCTAGATAACTAGAGTTCATTGTCTAGAGCTCAAGAAGATGTAGAAAAGAAAATTGAAAAGCGACCAAAGCCTTGTACTCTTGCTATTCCCCTAATTATTTCTCTTGTTGTGTGAATAGAGGACTTTCATCACTAACTCATCTGATCACCACCACGCGTATCTGAACAGACCTGCTGTATGAACTTACACGCTATACTTGGCACAAAAAAAGACGGTGGATATAATATCAACCGCCTATTTTGTTATTGATTAAACTCAAGCTTTGCGGTTAAGCCTAAACATGACTAAACATGACTAAACATGCTATTACAAACAAGCTTAATGTCGCAGGTTCTGGTACGGCAACTTGAGTCCCTTTCACTCGACTCTCTTCTAATGTCGGTGGGGGAAAAGGCTGTTTTTGAACCCCAGCAAAACTAATTTGGCTGATATTAAACGAGCATCATGTCCTGACTCAATCGCTCTTTGTTTCCAGTAATTCGACATTTCACATGCCTCAAATACAATTGAAACAGCTTTTGAAGTGACAAGCCAAGAAAGAAATTCAATACTGTAGAGGAATGATTAAGCTAACTTTGATTTGCTACAGGGCCGCTCAATAACCCCATAATGTTAATAAACTCTATGGCACTACCCCTCAGATCCATAGGATTATAAATTAAGGTAGATTGTTTTTTCATCAATTTGAGGAAGCAATGGTTTTCATTTTTTATTGAAAACGAAAAAGTTATTTTTATAGCATAAAAAACCACATAGAAACTGAATGAATTATTAGAAATTTGCGATTTCTATTTATGTTAATTCCATTTAAAAGACAAAAAAAATGCACCTATAAAATAGGTGCATATAAACATGAAACACTAAGGGAATAACATAACTGTTAAGTAAGAGTGTGGTTTTCAAACTAAGTTCAATTTATTTGTGAAAAAATAAAAATAACTAAGCCGTGGAAACCATTCAATAGCTCACTACAATTTTGACTATTCAAAATTTCTAACTAGGATTGATATTAACTTTACTTTTTTGGTCATTTGGATACCTTTAAGATTTTACTTATTTTAAACTATAAACCTTCCCAGTTTCATTAGACTAGTGTTTTTCAAGACCATTACACACCTAACCATTATAAAATAAGAAATAGACTTCCCCCTAACATTCACTATTGATACTCAACAAACACCACGCTTGATAGTGCTGGTACTGTGAAGTGTTTTTCATCCACTTTACTGTATTTTATCATTTCATCAACGCTACTTTGTTGAATTGGATGAAGTTGATAGTTGCTCGCTTGATCATAAGCGAATGTTTGTGTCTCAGTGCTCATATTAAAAATAATCATTAAGCTTTTAACATTATCTTCAACTTTTTTACCTTTTGTATCATCTAACTTCATCACCAATAGGCCCAACGCTTGGTTAGTCGTTGACCCCTCATTTATATTGAGAAAACTAATTTTATCCATAATGTCATTAGCCGTTGTTAATCTAAATAAAGGTGAACTCATTCGAAGTGCCATTGTTTCTTCAAAAACTTTAGCACTAAATTCAATGTCTTTGGCTGTAACATGATCTCGCCCTTGATGACCCTTAAGTACTTCTTTAATCAACGGCCAATTCTTTTCATCTTTATCACGGGGCGGTAAACCAACATTATAGTTATTATTTTTCATTGAAAAATCGACAGAATTGAACCAGTCACCATAATCGTAGCTGTCTCTAAGAAAAGATTTTGAGCGAAGAAGTTCACTGCCCATATGCAAGAATGGGATCCCTTGAGCATAAAGTACATACGCCAGGCTTTGTAAATGCATTCTCACTCTATCATGAGTTGAAATATCAAAAGGTAAGCGATACTGGCTATTATCCCATAGGGTCTGATTATCGTGCTTAGAGACATAATTAATGGTATCAGCGGGATCTAATGCATAGCCTGTTGGCTGATTTCCATAAGGAATATCTTTACCTAGTACCTGCTCACCATTGACTTGATAAAGTGGAAAGTTTGCTAAATTCCCTGTTAAACCAACCCGTAACTGATTCATGCGTAAGTTATATTCTTTCTGGTTGCTTTCTTGTGTTGATAAGTCAGTTAACTGACGTTCATTTGGTTGCATTAGTAAACCATTACCTATCCCTTGTGAATCACGCGTGTTATTACCACCTCCACGAACTGCATCACGTAATCTATCACTATAAGTACCAATTTCAGTGCCGCTTAGTTCTAGTTGGCTAGCTTGAACAAAACGATTATTATTAGCTACTTCACCAAAATTCCAGCCTTCTCCGTAGAAATAAGTATCGGCATCCACTGCACGCACCGCTTCTCGTGCATCAAGCATCGCTTGTTTGGTTTGATGGCCCATTAAGTCAAAACGGAAACCATCTATTTGATAATCACGCGCCCAAGTAACCAATGAATCTGACATTAGCTTTGCCATCATCACTCGCTCTGTCGCCGTATTACCACAGGTATAGCAAGTCGATTGTTCGACTTCGCCTGAAATGATATTAAGGCGGTGATAATAATTAGGCACAATTTTATCGAGTACAGATTTTTCTTTTAAACCAAATTGATAAGTATGGTTATAAACAACATCCATAATGACGCGAAAGCCTAAACCATGGATGCTTTGTATCATTTCACGAAATTCAATTAAACGGCTCTTACCTTTTGGATTTAAAGCATAGCTGCCCTCTGGAACAGTGTAATGAAATGGATCATAACCCCAGTTGAAATTATCGAACGGCCTTAGCTCACTGACAATTTTTTGTGCTTGTATGCTATTAACATCAAAGCTAGCGAGTAGTGATTTCAAGCTTTGTTCTTCACTAAAATCAGCCGTACAGATAGAAATTGTTGGCGCAGCATCACACACTTTAGTTTTTACTACTGCAACTGAATCATTTATATCTACCGTCTGACTAGTTTCTTCATTGATACTGGCAAGATCGTAAGTTGGCAGTAAATGAATATTGTTTAATCCTACTTTTCTTAGTGCTTTTAAATGTTGTATTCCATGTGATTTTTGCTCACTAAACGCTTTGTATTTACCACGAAAATCATTATTTGAAAGGGCTTTATCACCTGAACTAAAATCTCGAATATGGGTTTCATAAAATATATTATCTTCAACATTAATAACCGTAGGCACTATCTGGTTTTTCCAGTTAAGCGGTTGAGTCGCAGTATCATTTAAATCAACCACCTGTGAATATTTACTGTTGGTTGATAAGCTTAATGAATAAGGGTCCGTGGTAATAAGTGTTTCTACTTTTTTAGACTGAGGGTGATATACAGTGACTTGATATTGATAGTAAGTGCCGTTTAGTGAACTATTACCTTCAACTGACCAGATGCCGGTATTTTCATCTTCAACCATCGTTAAACTAGGTGTTTGTGAAGGGGATAAATCGTCATTAAAAAGTAATAATTTTACCTGCTGCGCGGTTGGTGCCCATACTTTAAAACTCACCTTATTCTCAATTATTTTTGCACCTAAGTTTTTTTCTTCATTCGCATCATTTTCACCTTGTGTATAAAGTGCATCTATCACGGCACCCGTTTGTACAAAAGAAACGCCCTGTGTTTGATGATTGCTGTCAAGCTCAACAACCAATAATTGCTGCTTTAGCCATGCTTTAACATGTAAAGGTGACAAGTCAACTTTATAGGCTTGAAAATCAGCCAGGTGTGGAAACATTTTAGCTAAATAATCGGGAAAAGCTACTTCAGACAAATCGAGGGCATCAAATTCTCCTTTTGACGTATTAAGTAACTGATAAAAAAACTTATCATTAGATTTAGGTATTACCAATAATTCAGGTGTTAACCAATGAACGAAACTATCATTCGCTTTACTCAGTAACTCGCTAGTAATCATCGAGTATTGTTTAGTTTCAACTGAGATTGAATGTTGATTTTGGGCGTCATTATTGCAAGCAGTTAACAGCATTGAAGCAGAGAGTGTTGCATAAACAATAAATGAAGTTTGAGGCTTTTTCATAGTAAAAAGTCATTGAATTTAAATTATTACTAACTTACTTGTTCAGCCCAATTAAAAAAACTAGTTTCGCGATTTTGCATACGTATTCAGTTTTATTTTACAGAGATAAACATTCAATAAAAGCCCGAAACGGGTCTGATTTGGTTACTGTTAATGCAACCTAAATCTTTTACCCCGTATTGGATTTTCCAATTATTCACACCTGCCCTAAATACAAACCACATAGCACTACCTGAGTCTGCAAGTCTGCGCGCCTATAAATATTTCATTTCTAAGGTTGATGATTGATTCATTATGACTGCAAAAGAAGTTATCGTTTGAGGCGGTGTTACCACCATAATGACAAGCAATAACTAAACCGCCCATAATTATTGCAGTCAACATTGCTTGTAGAGATATGTCTGATTATTTTAAAATTTATATATTTTATTATTTACAAGCTTATTCATATAGTGACTATATTCTTTTTGTCACTGTCATTGCATACGTATTCAATGCCCTTGCAAAGCCAATACACTTTATGAATACGTATGCAGCTACTATTCATTGGTAAATCTCCCCTCTATATTAGAGTTGCTCACAAATTTACTGCTACATTTAAAATGTGTTTGCAGCTAAGGTGACAAAAAATATAATTATTAGGTCAATGGAAAACTGGCTGATAAAAATTAATCAAGGATGGCTGAGGGAGAATATTCAATGTTAAATTTTAAACCAAGTAAGATGACGTTAGCGCTAATTTCAAGTGGCATTATCGCATTAAGTACACAAGCTTTTGCTGCAGAAGAAGCTAAAGCAGACGATAAGAATGCCAAAGATGAATTAGAAATAATTCAAGTAACAGGTATTCGTGGCGCTTTACAAAGAGCACAAGCAATTAAAATGAGTTCAAACTCAATTGTTGAAGTTCTTTCTGCTGAAGATATAGGTAAATTACCCGATACCAGTATTGCCGAATCTTTAGCACGTTTACCTGGCGTGACGGGTGAGCGTAGAAACGGACGTACCAGTGGTTTGTCGGTACGTGGTTTTAACGAAAACTTTATTGGTACCTCACTAAACGGCCGTGAATTATTAGGTATGGGTGATAACCGTGGGGTTGAATTTGATTTATACCCAACCGAAATTGTTTCAAACATTGTTGTTTATAAAACTCCCGAAGCTGGCCTTGTTTCTCAAGGTATTGGTGGCACAATTGATTTACAAACCATCAGCCCGTTAAACTCTGAACCTACCATGACTATCAATGCGGTTGCAGAACAAAATGGTGATGACGCAGCAAATCCCGATTATGATAATAAAGGTCATAAAATTTCTTTTAACTATGTTGATAAATTTGCTAACGATACACTAGGTTTAGCATTAGTATTATCTTCACAAGAAACACCACGCCAAGAAGAACAGTTTCGAGCTTGGGGTTATGCCGATGTAAATGTAACTCCTACTGGAGAAGAGGGTCATAACCCTCGAAGATTAACAGACCCCGTTATGGCTTCTGCAGGCGATAAAGTGCTTGGTGGTCATGACTCATTTGTACGTTCTGCAATGTTAGAGCGTGACTCAGTTGCCGCAGTAATTGAATACCAGCCAACTGACGATTTAAAAGTTCAATTTGATGCATTATATATTGATTTTAAAGAGCATGATGTTCGTCGTGGTATAGAAGAAGGTGGTGCTGAGTGGGGAACGGGCGATTACTCTATTACGGGTATCGAAAGTGGGCTAGTAACGTCTGGCTATACCGATGGTTTTCATTCAGTGGTGCGAAATGATGCTAGAACACAAGAATCAACCTTAACGACTTTTGGTTTAAATGTTGAGTATGCATTAAATAGCGACTGGACATTAGAAGCTGATTTATCAGTGGGAGATGTCGATAAAAGCATTATTGATTTAGAAAGCTATTCAGGTACTGGTCGTGCGGGAACCGATGGTCGCCCATTAGCGGCACGTTCGTGGGAAATGACTTCTACTGGTGTTATGTATAGTGATCATCCAACGCTTGCTGGTGTTGACTATACAGACGAAAACTTAGTCCGTCTTGCTGGCCCTCAAGCTTGGGGTGCACCAGTAATTGGTGGCGACGCACAAGATGGTTTTGTCAATCGTCCAGAATTTGAAGAGTCGCTTGACAGCATACGCCTACAAGCCAGCGGTGTGGTTGAATATAGCATTATTAGTGGTATTGAAGTCGGTGGTATATATTCCGAGCGTGAAAAAACTAAAATCAATGAAGGTGACTACTTAACTTCGCCAGAATATCCAGGCGATGCGGCTATTCCTAATGTACTCGGTGTTGCTAATTTAGATTTTATTGGTATTAATGGTGTTTTAGCGTACGACAGTTTAGGTTTGTATGACAGTGGTTACTACACAGCAACTGAAGCGTCTTTAGTGCAAACCGATCGCTTAGGTGATTCTTATACTGTTGAAGAAGAAACATTAACCTTTTATGCAAAAATCAATTTAGAAGCGGAATTTAATGGCATTTATATGTCAGGTAATTTTGGCTTGCAATATGTTGATGTTGACCAACAGTCGTCAGGTTTTTCTACTGTAGAAAATTCAGCAGGTTATGTTGTTGCAACACCAGTTACTGAAGACAGATCATACTCAAATATATTACCTACTTTAAATTTAAACTTTGAGATAGCCGAAGATCAATTTATTCGTACTGCTATAAGTAAAGTGTTAAGCCGCCCTCGTATGGATGATATGCGCCCTAATGCACGTGCAACGTTTGCTTATAATGATAATCAAATTCAAAGTACTCAGCCTGAAAATGGCCCGTGGTCTGGTAGCGCCGGAAACTCACAATTAAAACCTTATGAAGCAAATCAGTTTGATCTTTCTTATGAAAACTACTTTGCCGATGATGGTTACTTTTCAGCAACCTTTTTCTATAAAGACTTAGTCAACTGGCATCGTAGTAGTAATGAATTAACTGACTTTTCTGACGTCTATATTCCTGAATTACACAAAGACTCAAATGATGATGCACCCGTATTATTAACAGGGTTTGTCGAAACTAATACAGATGGTTTTAAAGGTTTTGTTCGTGGTTATGAATTACAAGCTAGTTTACCATTACGTTTAGCGCATGACGCATTAGAAGGTTTTGGTTTGATGATGAGTGCGACTTTCTTAGACGGTAAGTTATACGAGCATGCAGGACAAGCAGAAGGTAAAGTGCCTGGTTTATCCGATGAAAGTTACTCACTAACGGCTTATTATGAAAGTAATGGGTTTGAAGTTCGTATTGCAGGAACAAAACGTAGTGACTACGTTTCTGAAACACGTGGCGGTAGTTTATCTTTAGTGCCAACAGGTAAAGCTGGCACTGAACTATGGGATGCCCAAATTAGCTACGACTTCTCTGAATCAGGTATTGATGCTTTAGACGGTTTGCGTATTACCTTACAAGGTCAAAACTTAACGGATGAAAAAGACATTGAAATTGACCAAGCTGATTCACGTTTAGTGAATAGATATCAGTCTTATGGTAGAAACTTCTTAGTAGGTCTTAACTACAAATTCTAGTAAATTAGCTTAGAATTTAGTTTGTTTTAATTAGACCTGTTAGTTTACTAGCAGGTTTTTTTTTAATAATTTTGGTATTGCTTTAACGTTAATCTAGTCAAGTTTTAACGATAAACGCACCTAAGTAATACCAAAGTAATTTACTTCTTTAAAAATAAAGAGAAAGCAATGATGAATAATCCAGTGAAAAAAGTTGTTGTATTAGGTGGCGGAACAGCAGGTTGGATTTCTGCAGCATTATTAAAAAAAATACTAGGAAATGCGATTGAAGTTG
>Ga0055584_100005402_pt1 | contig 12517 bp, 10 predicted proteins | sample OSDHelmetaG_FD_58716 | JGI IMG/M metagenome (GOLD analysis project Ga0055584, IMG submission 58716) | Pelagic marine sediment microbial communities from the LTER site Helgoland, North Sea, for post-phytoplankton bloom and carbon turnover... | ecosystem: Environmental > Aquatic > Marine >... | reverse complement strand
GTGACACCGGATGAATTGCCGAAACTGCGCGATGATCTGGAACAGGAGCTTTCGTCAATCGGACGACAGGAAGAAATTCTGGATGATTTGCGCGAAAAAGTTGGTGCCACACGCACATTGTTTGTGAAGGCAGCAGATAAAGCCGGCGCAGCCCGGCGCAAGGCAGCTGAGAAACTGGATGGGCTGGTGGCAAAAGAATTGCCGCCGTTAAAGCTTGATAAGGCGCGTTTTGTAACGGATGTTACGAAACTTCCTGAGGCCGAGTGGGGTCCAGGCGGTGCGGATGCGATACGTTTTCTGGTCGCAACCAACCCGGGTGCAGATCCGGGCCCGTTGCATAAAATTGCATCGGGCGGGGAAATGGCGCGCTTTATGTTGGCGCTGAAAGTCGTGATGGCGGAAGTCGGCACAGCCGGAACGCTGGTGTTTGATGAGGTTGATAGCGGTATTGGCGGTGCTACGGCAAGTGCTGTGGGCGAACGGCTGGCGCGGCTTTCCGGGCAGCGACAGATTTTGGTTGTCACACATTCACCGCAGGTTGCCGCGCGCGCATCACATCACTGGATTGTGCTTAAAGATGGCCAGAAAGATGTAACAACAAAAGTTATGCCGCTAGCCGAAGCCGCCGCCCGGCAAGAGGAAATCGCGCGGATGCTGTCGGGCGCAGAAGTCACCAAGGAAGCACGGGCAGCCGCTCACAAGCTCATGGAAAAATGACAGCCCTGTTCGATTTATCAAAAGAAGATGCCCGCGCCCGCCACAAAAAACTTGTGACGGAAATAAAAGAGCATGATGCGCTTTACTATCAAAAGGACACGCCCACGATTACGGATGCGGCGTATGACAAGCTGCGCGCGGCGCTGGAAACGCTGGAAGCCGAACACCCCGAGCTGGTAACGCCGGACAGTCCAACGCAAAATGTCGGCGCGGCACCGTCTGCGGGTTTTAAAAAAGTAAAACATGCTGTGCCGATGCTTTCGCTTTCGAATGCGATGGTGGAGCAAGACGTGCATGATTTTATTGAACGTGTGCGTAAATTTCTGAGCCTGTCTTCAGATGATAAGATTGAGATAGTAGCGGAGCCTAAAATTGACGGTCTGTCCTGTTCGTTGCGGTATGAAGAGCGGAAATTGGTGTTGGCGGCCACACGCGGTGACGGTGCGGAAGGCGAGGATATAACGGACAATGTCCGCACGATCAAGGATGTGCCGCAAGAGCTACCGCAAGGCGCACCGGATGTTTTGGAGGTGCGCGGGGAAATTTATATGCGCCGTGATGAATTCATGAAAATGAATGAGCGGTTAGCCGCAGATGATAAAAATGTTTTTGCCAATCCGCGCAATGCTGCGGCGGGGAGTGTCAGGCAGCTTGATTCATCCGTGACGGCACAGCGTCCTTTACGGTTTTTTGGTTATGCTCTGGGTGCGGTTTCTGATGAAATTGCTGATACACAATGGAGCATCCGTGAGAAGTTGAAAGGCTGGAGATTTCCAGAGGCCGATCCGTCATGCTTGTGTGCGGATGCAGAAAAAATCATCGCATATTATAACGAAGTGTTGGAGCAGCGCGTTGCGCTGCCCTATGACATTGACGGTGTTGTGTACAAGGTTAATCGTCTTGATTGGCAGGCGCGCCTTGGTTTTGTATCGCGTGCGCCGCGCTGGGCTATCGCGCATAAATTTCCGGCGGAGCAGGCCGTCACCAGAATTGATACGATCGATATTCAGGTCGGGCGTACGGGTGTTCTTACGCCTGTGGCACGGTTGGAACCGGTTACGGTGGGCGGTGTTGTCGTGTCCAATGCAACGCTTCATAACGAGGATGAAATCCAGCGTAAAGACGTACGTGTTGGCGATATGGTTGTGATCCAGCGCGCCGGTGATGTCATCCCGCAGGTTGTGCGTGTTTTGGAAGAAAAGCGCGTCGGCGCAGAAAAGAAATTCACGTTTCCCGATAAATGCCCTGTCTGTGATTCTCTAGTGATACGGGAAGAAGGCGAGGTTGCCAAGCGTTGTACGGGCGGTCTTATTTGTCCCGCGCAGGCGGTTGAACGTTTGAAGCATTTTGTGTCACGGCTGGCGTTTGATATTGAAGGATTAGGCAGCAAGATTATCGAACAATTTTATGAAGAGGGTTTAATAAAATCCCCCGCTGATATTTTTCATCTGGAAGAAAAAAATAAAGATTTGGAAACGCCCATTCGGGAGCGTGAGGGCTGGGGTGATCTATCTGAGAAGAATTTATTCAGCGCGATTAATACACGGCGCACGGTTTCATTTAACCGCTTTGTTTATGCGCTGGGCATACGGCAGATCGGCGAAGCGACAGCCAAAAAACTGGCTGCTTCTTATGGCGATCTTGAGCACTTGCAGGTGGCAATGAAAGCAGCGCAAGATCGTGAAGGTGAGGCCTATGCGGATTTGATTTCTATCGAAGATATCGGCCCGTCTGTTGCAGATGATTTGACTGGATTTTTTGTTGAAAAACATAATTGTGATGTTCTTGATGACCTTGCAAAACAACTGGTTATTCAGCCCTATGAAGCACCCCCAGTGGGTGACAGCAAAGTGGCAGGTCAAACGGTTGTCTTTACAGGTACGTTGATACAAATGGGGCGGGCAGAGGCGAAAGCACGCGCGGAATCGCTCGGCGCAAAAGTGGCCGGCTCTGTGTCGAAAAAAACGGATTACGTTGTCGCCGGCGCGGATGCCGGTTCCAAACTTAAAAAAGCACGTGATTTAGGTGTCACTGTTTTAAGTGAGCAGGAGTGGCTTGATCTGATAGGCTAGAAATTATTTGCCTTCTATCATGCCGAGCTTGATCATCGCGTCTTCGATCTTTTTGGGATAGTGACGACGCTCAATGAAATCACCGCCACCGGCATTGCGGGTCATGGACATGTCCAGCGCCTGTACCAGTGTTTTTGCAATGGGCAAATCTTCCTGTTCCAGCGCTTTTTCTAGCGCGTATAGTATTCTGTCACTCAGGCGGATTTCGGTGTCTTTCACTGTGTCGTTCATTTGATTGGTTCTCCTTCATAATACTCATGGGGCAGTTTGCCCGTTCTGTAAAAATGTTTCAACTTTTCCTTTGGGTAGTGTCGCGCAAAAGCGTTAACAGTGCGTCTATAAAAGCGTTGCGCATGCTATCGCGTTCCATAATGATCTCGTGGCGCGCTTCGGGCAGTTCCAGAATGCGGGCTTGTGGCATTTTTTGTGCTAAATGCCGGGCTGCTTTGTTGTCTATCAGGTGTTCCTTGCCAGCCAGCGCAAACAGGCAGGGGGTTTTTATGTTTTTTATCACGGAATCAGAGCTTAGCTCCGCGCAGGATATATTGGCTTCATGCAACCACCCAAATGTGACGCCGCCTACGCGCAAGGCCGGGTCGTGCAGACACCACGCATCTTGTATCATGCCGCGCGCGGGGTCACTGGAGAGCTTTGCACGCCCCTGTTTTCCTCGTATTTCCGGGTGCCAGTCACCGCCGCCGAAAACATAAGTGCGGTCCCATAACTTCCGGAGTGCTCCGGTCAGGCCGAGGCTGAGCCATGAAGGCATGTTTTTAATCGCATCAATGCGCACCATTGGCGCAGAAAGGGCAGCGCAGGAAAATATGTCCGGCTGTTGTAACAGGTAACGCAGGCCGATATTACCGCCCATTGAATGAGCCAGCATGACAAGAGGTGTGTTTCCGGTTTTTGGTTTGATGTGCTGTTCAATGAAAATATGAAGATCGGCGATGTCTTCGTCAAAGCTGTTGGAGTGGCGGCTTTGCGGGTTGGGCAGATGGCGATCTGAATGGCCCTGTCCTTGCCAGTCTAACATGTAAAATCCGCAATTGTGCCCGGATAGTGTGTGGGCAATTTCAAAGTATTTTTCCGTGAACTCGCTCAACCCCTGCAAGCCAATGATAACAGCATCCGGATGCGCAGGCATGACAGAGCCAAAACGCAGTGTGCGTCCTTGTGGGTTTTTAAACGTATCCCAGCGCCAGCCTGCGGGTTCCCGAAAGCGTGTCTCCAGATCTGATAACGGTGGTATGGTGTCGGACATTTTTAAATATCAGGGGCCGGGTGGTTTGTGCGCCATCTTAATAACATTCGTGATGATGGTATCATGGATGTGATCGCGCTCCATCAATAAATCATGCCGTCCGTCGGGCAGGTGTGTATGTTGAATATTTGGGAGGTGCTGGATCGCTTTGTATGTATGCTCATTGTTGATCAGTTTGTCATCGCCGCCGGTAAAGATATGAAGCGGTGTTTTGACTTCCTTGAGCCATGCTGGATTGCGCTCCATTACCATGGACTTGCAGGCTTCACTCAGCCATCCCAGCGTAAAGCTACCGATTTGCAGGTCTTTATTTTTACGAGGCCAGTAATCGTGGATTTCTTTTCGTTTGTCATCTCCGGAATAATCATCTGTGGACATGCTGTATCCATCCGCATCGCGGGGCTTCCATTTTTCATGGCCGGGCATGGTAAATGTGCGCAGGAATTGCGGCAGGGGTAGTCGTGCAAAAATATGCTCTCTGTTTTTAATGACAGTGGGCTGGCTAAGGCCGAGCAGGGGCGCCGTTAGTGCTGCCGCCGCAAATGAATCAGGGGAATCGTGCGTTGCCATTAAGGCGATTAACCCGCCGGTGGAATGCCCGAGCAGAATAACCGGCGTGCCGTCATCCGGAACGATGTCGTGTCTGAATCTAATAATGTCGGCGGCGTCGTGGTGAAAGCCTTCCGAGTGCTGTTTGAATTTTTTTGTTAACAGGCGATCGGATAGACCCAACCCGGCACGGTCCAGCACCCAAAAGCCACAGGCGGCCTGATTGAATGTGCGTGACATCTCGAATGTTTTTTCCGCGCATTCGGAGGCGCCTTCAACGTAAATGATATGAGCGACAGGCTTTTCTTTGGTGGGGAGGCTGCCATAGCGTAATGTATGGCCGCGGTCATTAACCGTCGTACCCCATTGCCAGTCCGCAGGCTGGTAAAATCTTTCTTCTAGGTCATCCTGTTCTTGCATCAGTTTATTCTTGTTATTATTTTTTTTATTTATAATCAACGGGTATTGGGCATGTGGTGGTCATCTTGTTTTTTAATGATCCATTGCCTTCACAATATCATCCGTCATTTTTTTCGCATCGCCGAGTAACATCATGGTGTTGTCGGCATAAAAAAGCGGGTTGTCGATCCCGGCATAGCCGCTGCCGAGCGAGCGTTTTACAAACAAAACAGTTTTCGCTTTGTCGACATCCAGAACCGGCATGCCGTAAATCGGTGATGCTGTGTCGGTCTTGGCTGCTGGGTTTGTAATGTCATTCGCACCGATCACATAGACAACATCGGTTTGTGTGAAGTCACGGTTGATGTCTTCCAGCTCTAAAACTTCATCGTAAGGCACGTTGGCTTCGGCCAACAATACATTCATGTGTCCGGGCATGCGGCCTGCGACCGGGTGGATGGCATAGAGTACTTTTACGCCTTCTTTTTTAAGTTGGTCGGCAAGTTCGCGCACGGAATGTTGTGCTTGTGCCACCGCCATGCCATAGCCGGGGACGATGATGACAGAGCCTGCGTTTTTCATGATATAGGCGGCATCTTCCGCTGCGCCGATTTTAGCATTGCGATCACCCAAATCTTGCGCCGCACCGGATGTTTCACCACCAAAGCCGCCGAGAACAACACTGATGAAGGAACGGTTCATCCCCTTGCACATGATGTAGGATAGAATGGCACCGCTCGAACCGACAAGCGCCCCGGTGATAATCAGCAGGTTGTTATGCAGCGTAAAGCCGATGCCTGCTGCCGCCCAACCGGAATAGGAATTGAGCATGGATACGATGACCGGCATATCCGCGCCGCCAATGGGAATGATAATGAGGATGCCGAGTAAAAATGCCAGCGCAACAATGCCCCAGAATACAGCTATGCTTTGTCCCATGCACAGCATGACAATCAGGGCAATAAGGCCAAAGCCCAGCGCTGCATTTAAAATATGCTGACCCGGAAATGTGACCGGTTTGCCGGTGATGACACCCTGTAATTTCCCCCATGCAATGATGGAGCCGGTAAAGGTTACGGCACCGATGGCAACGCCCAGTGACATTTCGATCAGGCTACTGATGTGGATGTGGCCGGCGGCGCCGATGCCATAGGCTTCCGGCTCATAAAAGGCGGCAGCAGCAACAAAGACAGCCGCCAGGCCGACGAGCGAGTGAAAGGCCGCGACCAGTTGCGGCAGATCGGTCATTGCAATTTTCTTGGCAATGACCGTACCGATGCCGCCACCAATGACAATGGCACCGATAATCCATGCGTATGATTGCACAATCGGTAATGCCAGTGTCGTTACAACAGCCAGCGCCATGCCGCTCATGCCGAATGTTAGTCCGCCACGCGCCGTTTCCGGGTGCGACAGACCGCGCAACGCCATGATAAAACACACAGCAGACACTAGATAAGCGATGACGGCGAGTGATTCCATGATCGTTGCTTAACCCTTCTTCTTAAACATGTGCAGCATGCGGCGCGTTACAAGGAAGCCGCCAAAAATATTGATGCTGGCTAAAATAACAGCAAGAAAGCCCATAATTTTTGAAAAGCTGACATCCATCGGTCCGGCGGCAATCAAGGCACCGACGATGATAACGGATGAAATTGCATTGGTGATCGCCATCAGAGGTGAATGCAACGCAGGTGTCACGCGCCAGACAACGTAGTAACCGACAAAACAAGCCAGCACAAAAACTGTCAGACCGTTCAGGAGAAAATCACTCATGCGGCGGCTCCTTTATTTGTAAACAGTGAATGAATGACGGCACCGTCTTTGGTCAGTGCAATGCCTTTGACAATTTCATCATCCCAGTCGATCTCAAGCTTGCCGTCCTTAATAAGGAGGTTGAGCAGGTTAAGAATGTTTTTGGCGTAAAGTGCGGAGGCATCCGTTGCCAGCCGTCCTGGCACATTGGCGTGACCAACAATTGTGACGTTGTGTTTTTTGATGACATCGTTCAGGGCTGATGCTTCGCAGTTACCGCCCTGTTCCACGGCCAGGTCGACAATAACGGAACCGGGCTTCATGGATTGCACCATCGCTTCGGTGACCAGCTTCGGTGCGGGGCGTCCGGGGATCAGTGCCGTGGTGATGACAATGTCTTGTTTAGCGATTGTGTCTTCAACTAGCTTTTGTTGCTTGGCTTGATATTCCGGTGACATTTGCTTGGCGTAACCGCCTGTGGTTTCTGCTTGTTTGAACTCTTCATCTTCGACGGCGACAAATGATGCGCCGAGCGATGCAACTTGTTCTTTTGCTGCGGGCCGCACATCGGTAGCGGATACGATCGCGCCCAGTCGTCGCGCGGTGGCAATGGCTTGTAATCCGGCAACGCCGGCACCCATCACGAAGACACGGGCGGGCGGAATAGTGCCGGCGGCGGTCATCATCATCGGGAAGGCCCGGGTGAAATGTTCTGCGGCATCCAGTACGGCTTTATATCCGGCTAGGTTTGATTGTGACGATAAAACATCCATGGCCTGTGCACGCGTGATGCGCGGGATGAGCTCCATGGCAAAGGCGTTGATGTTTGCAGCGGCCATGCTGTTGGCCATGTCTTCATTGTTATGCGGCGCCAGCATACCGATCAGCAGTGCGTTCTGCGGGATCAGAGCCATTTCCGTATCTGTGGGCGCACGGACGCATGTTACAACACGCGCATTATCGCAAGTTTCTTTTGCTGTGGCGGCGATGGTGGCACCCGCCGCTTTAAACATATCATCGGTATAGGAGGCACCTGCTCCGGCACCAGTTTCGATAACAACTTCGCAGCCGGCGGCGATCAGCTTTTTGACTGTCTCCGGTGATGCGGCACAGCGCGTTTCGTGTGCGGCGGTTGTTTTGGGTACGGCGATTTTAAGGCTCACGGTCGTTACCCCGGTTAAGGTTTAGCGTGCAGGACAATCCGGCTATGGGTCATATCAAGGGCTTCAAGCGGTTCCATCCCTTTATTTTCATACTCATTTATCATGTCGTGAACGGTACGAAAAGCATCAGTTGCGTTCAATCCCTCTTTTTCCACTTGCTGTTGTACGGAAGCGTGAAATTTTCTGTCGTAAGGTGGCGGCAGATATTTAGGCAACATGTGAATATCCTCTTATTTGGTATTCATGAAAGATACCCGAAGGTTGGGATTTTGTAAAGTGACGAGACGGGGCTGTCTGACTTGCGTCAGGGGCCGTTCTCATTTAGATTCAATATGATAAGCCTGCGATTCGCGGGCGTCCCACCACTTGTAAAAATACATCATGTTTTGTGTGCGCCACTTTTTGCTGACAACTGCCGGACTGACAGCCTTGCTGTCGGTGGGGGCTGTGTTGCCTGCATCGAGCGAGCCGCTGGGCGATGCTGTGGAAGCTGCGCTGAATTATCATCCGAGCGTTCATGCGGCGCTGGCAAATCGCAATGCGTTGCGAGAAGAAAGCCGAGAGAAAAAGTCTGATTTGTTTCCGCGTGTGAATGTCGGGGCAACCGGTGGCCGTGAGTTTGCCAATAATAGTACCAGCCGTGGTTTGAGCACGACGCGTGGTGAAGGTTATTCGTGGCTGTGGGAAGGTAATGTCACGGCAACGCAGCTTATTTTTGATGGCGCAGAAACATGGAAGCGTGCGGATGCTGCGGATGCCCGGCGCAGTTCTGCTGATTTTGCTGTCGCAGATGTACGTGAGGATTTAGCGTTGCGGACTGTGCTTGCGTATCTGGATGTTTTGCGTACGACCGAAGCTGTTAATCGTTTGCGCGGGCACGGTGTTATTATTGATGACTATGTGTCCCGTATCGAGAAAATGGTGAAGGGCGGCGCTGCGGATAAATCCATGACGGTGCAGGCCAAGGATATAAGGGCGCAGCTGCAAAGCTCGCTGGCGAATATGGAAGGGCAGGCACGGTCAGCTGTTGCTGCTTATATGGATTTAACCGGTCATGCGCCGGATGGCCAGATGGAAAAACCCGTACCGCGTCTTGATTTGATTGTTGATGAAATTGATGCTGCTGTTGCGCATGCTGATAAAAATCATCCGATGTTGCGCGCGGCACAGATGACAGAAGAAGCATCAGGTCTGGATGCAGCAGCCGAGCAGGCAGCGTGGCTCCCCGATGTCACGGGAGAGCTATCTTATCTGAAGCGTGATCTGGATGATGTCATTGGCGGTGAGATAGATGATGCCAAAGCGGTTGTACGGATGAGCTGGAGCTATGCTATGGGCGGTGCGCAACAGGCCCGCGTATTAAAAACCTTGCATCGTCGCGAGGAAAGTCATGAGAAAAGGGAAGAGATGCGCCGCCGGATTTCACGTGAGATCTATGTGTCTTACAGCGACCGTGATACGGCGCGTAATCAAGTTGATGTGCAGCGGGAACGTGTTGGGCTAAATGAAACTCTTCTGGGCGCACATCAGGCACAATTCGAAGGTGCCCGTGCCAGTATTTTGCAGCTGTTGCAGACGGAGAATGCATTGTTTAATGCAAAGCTGGCTTTGATGAACGGTGAATATAAAATGCTGGCTTCGGAGTATGCAATACTGGCGAGCACAGGCAGGTTACAGGAGGCGCTAAATGTCGTCCCTGTCAGAGCAAATGCAAAATAATCCCGACACAGAAGGAACGGACAAGAGCGCCGCAGATGGCGGTGCTACGGCAGATCCGTTGCTCGAATGCCTTGTGTTTTTAACAGCACATCACGGGCGCGCAAAGTCGGCAGAGGCTATTCGCGCAGGTCTGGCCTACGATGAAAAAGGCATGATGCCGAATTTATTTTGCGAAGCTGCGAACCGGCTGGGTCTGAAAGCAAAAACAGTTAAGCGTTCCAATATAGCGGTCATACCGGAGGCTGTGTTGCCGGTGGTTCTTATTACGAAGGGTAACAGCGCCTGTGTTCTGGTTTCATTTTTGAGCAGTGGGCGCAAGGCCAAGGTTTTTTATCCCGGTACGGGTGATGTACAGGAAGTTGATGTTAGTGCATTGACGACATCGTATACGGGCTATGCAATTTTTGTGCAGCCGCGCGCTGTTTTTACGGACCCTGAATCACCGCAAGCGCAAGAGGATGTAGGCCGTCACTGGTTTTGGGGCGCTGTGCTGGAAAATAAGGGCGTGTATGGGCGCGTTGGTGTTGCTGCCGTACTGATTAATGTGTTTGGTCTGACCAGCTCCATTTACATCATGAATGTTTATAACCGTGTCATTCCTAATAATGCGATGGAAACGGGCTGGGTTCTGGCGATTGGTGCGATGACGGTTCTGGCATTTGATTTTATTATGCGTACATTGCGTGGTTACTTTATTGATTTAGCCGGGCGGCGGATTGATGTTGTGGTGACACGGCGGATTTACGATCAATTGCTGGATATGAAGCTGGCTGGGCGACCGGGCTCCAGCGGTGCTTTTGCCAATATGTTACGCGACTTTGATTCTGTCAGGGACTTTATGACGTCGGCGACGATGACGGCGTTGGTTGATCTGCCATTTACGTTGTTTTATTTGTTCGTGATTTATCTTCTGGGCGGGCCGGTTGCTTTTATGCTGGCATGTTTGATCATTGCTGTGATCGGTGCGGGCATGGCATTGCAGTGGCCTTTGAAGGTGATGGTGGCAAAGTCCATGCAATCGTCGGAAGCCAAGCATGGTTTGCTTGTTGAGACAATCAACGGGCTGGAAACGATTAAGGCTGTCAGTGCCGATGGTCGCATGCGGGCGCGCTACGGTGTGCATGTCGGCGATAGTGCTACATACGGGCAGAAGTCGCGCTTTATATCGGGGATGGGTGTGAATACGGCAACGTTTTTACAGCAGAGTGCTTCGATCGTTGTTGTGTTGCTGGGTATGTATTTGGTGCGGGATCAGGAAATGACGATGGGGGCGCTGATTGCTTGTGTCATCCTTGGTGGGCGCGCGATTGCACCAATTGGGCAGATTGCAAATTTATTAGCGCGTTATCACCATGCGCGTAGTTCTTTGGTCACGTTGAATAATATTATGGCGGCACCGGTGGAGCGTCCGCAGGGTAAGCAATTCCTGCATCGCCCGCATCTCAGTGGCAAGGTCGGATTTGATAAGGTTTCTTTTATGTATCCGGGGACGGATCGCAAGGTTTTGGATGAGGTGTCGTTTACAATTAATGCCGGAGAGCGTGTCGGATTGATTGGGCGCATTGGTTCAGGCAAAAGCACGATGGCGCGTTTAATTCTTGGGCTTTACGATCCGGCAGAAGGCGCCATTTATGCCGATGATACAGATTATCGACAGATTGATCCGGCGGATTTGCGCCGTAATATTGCTTACATCGCGCAAGACGTTGTGTTGTTCCGTGGTTCTGTGCGGGAAAATATTGCCATGAGCTGTCCGCAGGCAACGGAGGAAGATATTCTCGAAGCCGCGAAAGCTTCAGGCGTTCATGATTTTGTGTCCCGTCACCCGATGGGTTATGACGCGCCGGTCGGTGAGCGTGGCGAAGGCCTTTCCGGTGGGCAGCGTCAGGCGATTGCATTGGCGCGCGCCATGTTGCTTAAGCCCAATATCATGGTGTGTGATGAGCCCACAAATGCAATGGATATGGAAGCCGAGAATAATTTCACCAACCATATTGGCGAGCAAATCAAAGATAAGACTTTTATTTTGATTACGCACCGCCAACATCTTTTGAAGCTGGTTGACCGGTTGATACTTGTGGATCAAGGCAAAGTTGTGATTGATGGCCCGCGTGACAAGGTGCTGGAAGCGCTTGCTGCCGGTAAGGTGCAGGTGGAAAAATGAGCACAACAGACACAGAGTTCATGAGCGAGCTGGAAGCGGCGGCAAATTTAAAGCCAAGCGTGGCAGCAAATATTTTTCTGTTTAGTATTGCTGCTCTGGTGGCCTTCTTTTTGCTCTGGGCGAATTTATCGAAGATTGATGAGCTGACACGCGGGTCGGGGCAGGTTGTCCCGTCACAGGAAATTCAGGTCGTGCAAAGCCTTGAGGGTGGCATACTGGGTGAGTTGCTGGTGTCCGAAGGTGAGATGGTTAAAAAAGGACAGATATTGCTGCGGATAAGCGATGTACAGTTTTCATCAGAGGAGCGCGGTACCGAGGCAAAGTTTTCAAGCTTGCAGGCCAAGAAAATGCGGCTGGAGGCGGAAGCACAAGGCAAGGCATTTGATATGCCGGCTGATATCGCTGCAAAAATGCCGGCGCTGGCTGCGAATGAAGTGTCGCTTTATAAATCACGTCAGCAAGAGCTTGCCAATGCTATTGCAATCTTGAAGGACAAGAACGAAAAAGCAAAATCTGAAATGGCAGAAACGTCTGCGCAGATTAAACGTCTGCGCGATAGCCGCGCATTGCTGAATGAAGAGTTGGTGATTACGAAGAAGATGGTGGCGCAGCAGGCTGTGCCGAAGCTGGAGGAAATCCGTTTGCGCCGCGAGTTGTCGGATATGTCCGGGCAAATGCGCGTGAACGAACAAAAGTTAATAGGGCTGCAATCAGA
>Ga0055584_100005401_pt1 | contig 12518 bp, 11 predicted proteins | sample OSDHelmetaG_FD_58716 | JGI IMG/M metagenome (GOLD analysis project Ga0055584, IMG submission 58716) | Pelagic marine sediment microbial communities from the LTER site Helgoland, North Sea, for post-phytoplankton bloom and carbon turnover... | ecosystem: Environmental > Aquatic > Marine >... | reverse complement strand
ACCTGCGATCTGATTTGCTATCTGAGATAGATTAAATGACCCTTTAGTATCGAAATCCATGATTACATTAGCCACACTGAATTTCCCTGACATAAAAGATGAAGAAGGTTGTTTTGTAATCCAAATTGTGCTGCCAGATTTAGATTTTAGAGTAGGGGGAATGCTCCCTTCGTTATTGTGAATGTATGTACCTAGCGCATTCACCTCAATCATGGCTGGAATGTCATTGATACCCAATGCTTCATCATTTCTGAAGATCCCGTTTCCTTGTACAATCACTTTGTGTGATTTTAATCTTGTTGATGAATAAAGCCTGCTTCCATTTTCAATAATAAGTAAGGGAATTGATGATCCTAGTGCATTGACCATTTTACGACCTGGTGGAATAATGTAAACACAGTTTGAATCATTTGGATTACTCAATTTCATCCCACTACCATCTCGTGCCTTGTTCCATCTTGATATATCAGATATGTCACCATCTGAAATGGCATACCATACCTCTTTTTCAATAAGTTCAATGTTACCTGTAGGCGATGCTAGATTAGGCCTGTAATCTAACGAGCCTAGTTTTACATTGATCAATTCAGCATCTACAAATTTTGTCCCATTTTTTGTTTTTGAATTATAGTCAAAAGTGAGCCAAAAGTAATTTGCTCCTTCTGATAAAATTTGAGAACCAGGAATTTCGAAATGATCATCAGTGATCTCATCAGTACTTATCGAAGTACCATAGCTATTGCTAGGATTAAAGTCGGGGGAGTTTCCAGTATACCAGATTTTAATATTTGTTATTTGGGCTTCAATCGGTGTTGTTGTTCCACGTAAACTAAATGTCATCTCTTTCACATTCAACGGTGTATTTCTTCCAGTTGTATTGATATTGATCTTTAGTATGGCCGCATTGGACATTCCCCTGAAGTGACTATTTGATGGGTGACTAACATCCATATCAGTCAACACCATTTCATCAAGAATTGAAGCGTTTGAATTTTCGGTTTCCAAAGAATAAAAGAATGCTGCAATACCTGCGATCAAAAATGTTGAAGTAACAGCAGTTACCATCAATATATTCCGAACCGAAATGCGTTGACGTTGTTTTTGTTTAAAAAGCCTTCTGTGTCCCATGGTATAACTGGTTCTTTGTACAGAAAAAAGGCTTGTAGGTTACATATCAACAAAAATTAAATCATTGATAATCAAGATGTTTTTAAAAAATAAACATAAAAAAACACCCTTCAGGTCGATGAAGGGTGTTGTAGGTCACTGTATTACAGGTAGTTAAAAGCTATAAGTTGCCTCTGCTAGCTTGTTCTCTCTCTATTGCCTCAAATAAGGCTTTAAAGTTGCCTTTACCGAATGATTTCGCTCCTTTTCTCTGAATTATCTCATAAAAAAGTGTTGGACGGTCCTCAACCGGTTTTGTAAATATTTGAAGTAAGTAGCCCTCATCATCACGATCAACCAGGATACCTAGTTTTTTCAACGAATTAATATCCTCATCGATTTTACCAACTCGTTCTTCAAGAGTGTCATAATAGGAGGTAGGAACAGTTAAGAAGTCAACGCCTCTTGCGATCAATTCGGTAACAGTGCTCACAATGTCTTTAGTTAATATAGCAATGTGTTGAACACCTGGCCCTTTGTAAAATTCAAGATACTCATCGATCTGTGATTTCTTCTTCCCTTCTGCGGGTTCATTAATAGGAAATTTCACATATCCGTTACCGTTGGATACTACCTTAGACATCAATGCGGAGTATTCTGTTGAAATATCTTCATCATCAAAAGTAATAATGGTTTTAAATCCCATTGTATCTTCATAGAACTTCACCCATTCATTCATCTTACCTAATTCTACATTTCCAACGCAGTGATCGATATACTCAAGTCCTACAGGATTTACTTTGAATTTACTTTCTGCTTTTATGAATCCCGGTAAAAAAGGTCCTGAATAATTCTTACGTTCTACAAAGGTGTGAATCGTATCACCATATGTATGGATTGATGCAACTTTGACCTCTCCATTTTCATCTTTGAGAATTTCTGGAGCCTCAAAACTTTTTGCTCCCCTTGAAGTAGTTGCTTCCCATGATTTTTCTGCATCATCAACCCAAAGTGCCAGTACTTTAACTCCATCACCATGTTTTGAAATATGTTCATTGATGGATGAGTCAGGTTGCATTGGTGAAGTAAGTATGATTCTCACCTTATTCTGCTGTAATACATATGATGCACGATCTCTGATCCCTGTTTCAGGCCCACAATATGCAACCAGCTCGTAACCGAAAGCTGCTTGGTAGAAGTATGCCGATTGTTTTGCATTACCAACATAGAATTCGATATAATCGGTTCCTAATAAGGGAAGAAAATCATCTGTTGTTTCTTGATCCGCCTGTGATCTTATAGTTTCTGTAGTTTCCATACGTGTGATTTATTTAAAGTGCAAAGTTCTTCTTTTTTACACGATTTGTCAATAATCCGAAAAGAAGAACAATTCAATCCTGACCTGATTCAGAATTGTTGGTATTCAGTGACTTCCATTCAACTCCAGATTCAAAGAAAGAATCGATGTATTCCTCTATTTCTAACAGGTTCTTTGGAGGAGATTCTGTAAATCTTGTAACCTGGTTTTTATTATTCCCATTGTTGATAGTGCTTCTTATTGTTGGGAAGTCTGTCAAATGCGGGTTGATATACTCTTTTTCAAGGCTCCAGTATCCAGTTTCATCAGCTTTGTTGAATATTCTGTCAAGTATCTTTTCATCAAGCTGAGCTGAGAATGAGCCTATGTTCACTACGTTTGCCTTACCCTCATAGATCACATAACCACTTCTGAATATTGATATAGAATAAACAGGGCATCTGCCAAAGCAAACACCTCGTTCCAGATAAACAGCTAAGCTGTCGTTATCAATTGTTTCGCTTGTATTGATAGTGGTTTGCTTTGAGTTAGTACAACTCGATAAAATAAAAAGCAGAGCTATAATCATAGCTCCATTCAGAATTTTATTTGAATTAGCAAACATTATTTTTTAGGTTGGTAACCTTTTTCTTTTGCCATTTTTTCGAGCCTTTGTTGAAATTTTGACTTTTTCTTATTCTGAGGTTTTTTCTTGTTCTCCTGAATCTTTGCATGAATTGCATCATCATTTACAAATGACCGGAATAAGAATTGTTGTCCAAAGCTGATGATGTTAGCAAGGAAGTAATAATATGACAACCCTGAAGAGTAGTTATTGAATATTCCAAGGAACATTACAGGCATCAAGTACATCATCCATTTCATCTGTGGATTAGTTGCTGTCATCTGAGAATTCAGATATGTGTACATCAATGTGGAAACTGTCATAAGGATTGTGAATAAACTTACATGATCACCATAGAAAGGAATGGAAAAGGGAAGGTCGAGAATGGAATCATAAGTTGATAGGTCTGTGGCCCACAAAAAAGCTTCTTGCCGGAGTTCGATAGATGCCGGGAAAAACCTGAACATTGCGATCAAAATCGGCATTTGTAAAACTATTGGTAAACAACCTCCTAATGGATTTACTCCAGCCTTACGGTAAAGGCCCATTAATTCCTGCTGAGATTTCATCTGGTCATCCTTGAATTTCTTCTGGATTTCTTCCATCTCAGGCTTCAAAACTTTCATTTTGGCAGTCGACATATATGCCTTATATGTCAGTGGAAGTAACATCAATTTTATCACGATCGTTAGGATCAGAATTATGATGCCATAGTTCATGTTGAACTTATTGAGAAAATTAAAGATCGGAATCACAAGAAACTTGTTGACCCAGCCGAAAATTCCCCAACCTAGTGGTATAATTTTTTCAAGCCCAAGATCTAATCGTTTAAGGGTTTGAAAGTGATTAGGGCCAAAATAAAATTGCATATCAAAATTATTATCGGCCTGATGCGAATATGCAAGTGTAAAGTTCGCTTTCATTACTTTGAGTAATGAATCGGTTTCTGAATCATGGTGATAGATCTCTACTCTGGTAGGTTTGTCAAAATGATCTTTCGCTATGAGTGTTGTATTGAAATATTGTTGCTTAAATGAGATCCATTTTGACTTAGTGCTCAGATTTTCTTTGTCATGATCAGTCTCTGAAAGATTATCTGCGTCGTCATCTGGAAATTTGTAATAAATGGTAGTAACTGCTTTTTCATTTTCCAGACTTTTCTCTTTTTGATAGATATCCTGTTTCCATGTAAGATCAATGAAATTGGTGTTCTGGGAGATAAGCTGATCAAGCTTATGCAGTTTAATTGAATAGTCGACCAGATAACCAGTTTTACTCAGTGACCAAATGTAGTCTACGTATGTGTCAGGACCTGCTGCTAAACGGTATGTAATAGAGGTGTCGGTAGAACTGGCTTTTTGGAAAAATAATTTATCAGTATTTATTTCCCTGTTCTGTGCAAAAAAGTTTAGACCAAACTGGGTTGAGTCGCCACTGAAAAGTATTACAGGTTTCTGTTCAAATGTTTTGTATTCTTTCAGCTGAACCGAATGGATCTTACCTCCTTTGTTGATAAAGACAATTCTTAATTTATCTGTTTCAATAGTATGGAACTTCTCCTCGCCTGTTGCACCAGATGCAAATGCACCATATTGCTGTAACAGTTGTTGATTGATGAGTGAATCGCTATATACTGGTGAATCATTTTGAAATGGTGATAAATCATCATTGCTGGAGGGATTTGCTACTGGAGTGTTTCCTGCTTCCGTGGCAGCCATTTCTTGTTTTATCCGTTCCGATGCTTCAATTGAATCCTGAGCCATCTGTTGTGCTTCAAGTTCTTCCTGCGAAGGTGCCATCCAGAGGCTATAACCTACAAGGATCAGCCCGATTAATAAAAGTCCTATTATTGAATTACGATCCATATTTATTATAAAAGGAAAACAGAAAGTAATAGATCTGTCATTCCATGGGTATAATTAGTTTTATTGTCTAGAATGGTCTACTGCTGCCTTAACAAATCTAACAAAGAGAGGATGAGGATTCTCAACAGTACTTTTATATTCTGGGTGAAATTGTACGCCAATGAACCAAGGGTGATCTTTTAGTTCAATGATCTCAACCAATTTATTATCGGGATTGATGCCAGATGGTATCATCCCTTCATCTTCAAATTTTTTGAGGAACTTATTATTAAATTCAAACCTATGCCTGTGTCGTTCTGAGATCTTTGTTTTACCATAAGCCAGATTTGCCTTAGAATTCTTTGAGATCATGCAAGGGTATTCTCCCAAGCGCATTGTTCCGCCTTTACGAGTGATCTTTTTCTGGTTTTCCATAATATCGATCACAGGGTACTTCGTTTTTGGATTCATTTCAGTTGAGTGAGCTCCGGAAAGCTTCAGGACATTCCTGCTGAATTCAATTGCGGCACATTGCATTCCAAGACAAATCCCGAAAAATGGGATCTTTTGTTCACGAACATACTTAATAGCTGCAATTTTACCTTCGATTCCTCTGTCACCAAAACCTGGTGCAACAATGATCCCATCAACATCTTCTAACTTAGACTCGATGTTGGACTCATCAATTTTTTCGGAGTGTATCCATTTTACAACGACCTTGGTTTCATTAGCAACACCTGCGTGAATTAAAGCTTCATTGATCGACTTATATGCATCTTTTAATTCGATGTATTTGCCAATAAGTCCGATTTTTATTTCACTTGTTGGGTTCTTTAATTTTCCAAGGAATTTTTTCCAACTTTCCATATCGGGGTCTTGTCGAGCTGGCAATTTTAATTTGCTCAGGACCACTTTGTCAAGTTGTTCCTTTAACATCAGTAATGGCACATCATAGATCGAGTTGGCATCGATAGATTCTATCACTGCATTTTGTTTGACATTGCAAAAAAGTGCTAGTTTTTTTCTGATTTCTGAACTAATTGAATGTTCAGTTCTGCAAACCAGTACATCGGGCTGAATACCATACTCCAGAAGTGTTTTGACTGAATGTTGGGTTGGTTTAGTTTTTAATTCGCCAGTGACTTTAAGGAATGGAAGTAGTGTAAGATGTACCACTGCACAATTGGTTCCCATTTCCCATTTCATCTGCCTAACGGCTTCAATATATGGGAGTGATTCAATATCACCGACAGTGCCACCGATTTCTGTGATTACAATATCATAGTCACCGGTCTGACCAAGGATCTTGATCCTTCTTTTTATTTCATCTGTAATATGAGGAATTACCTGAACTGTCTTTCCTAAGTATGCTCCTTCACGTTCTTTGTTGATCACGTTCTGGTAGATACTTCCTGTAGTCACATTGTTAGACTGAGATGTAGGGACATTTAAAAATCTTTCATAGTGACCCAGATCGAGATCTGTTTCCGCTCCATCATTGGTTACAAAACATTCTCCATGTTCGTACGGGTTTAGAGTTCCAGGGTCAACATTGATATACGGGTCCAGCTTCTGGATGGTCACTGAATAGCCTCTGGCTTGTAAAAGTTTTGCCAAAGAGGCTGAGATAATTCCTTTGCCAAGTGACGAGGTTACGCCACCGGTCACAAAAATATACTTAACAGGTGAGTTGGTCTTCTGTTCCAATTGATTAATAATGAGTTGGTGCGGTAATGTGCAAAGTTAACGTAAAAGGGAAATCATCGAAGGAAATAGAATAGAAAAATGATGAATAAGTGGTATGATCAGCCCAGATTGTGAAACACAGCCTGAACATCCTCATCTTCCTCGATTTTTTCAATCATATCAGCTACTTCTTGCTCCTGTTCTGCTGTTAATTCTATGGTGTTATGCGGAATTCGCTGAAGCTCAGTGGATACTACGTCATATCCCTTCTCCTCGAGAGCCTTTTGCATAGGTCCGAATGCTTCAAAAGGGGTGTATATGAATACCTGGCCCTCATCCTCAAAAACCTCTTCAGCACCGTAATCGATCAGCTCTAATTCCATTTCTTCAAGATCGAGCTCATTTTTATTGAGCTTAAATATGCCTTTCCTGTCGAACAGAAAATCAAGCGAACCTTTCGTTCCCAGGGTACCTCCACCTCGTGTCAGATACATCCTGATGTTGGCCACTGTTCTTGTAGGATTATCGGTTGCTGTTTCAACCACTAAAGCGATTCCATGAGGTGCATATCCCTCATAAACAACCTCATTGTAGTTCTCCGTGTCCTTGGAAACGGCCCTTTTGATTGCTGCGTCAACCCTATCTTTTGGCATATTCACAGATTTTGAATTCTGTATGGCAACTCTAAGGCGTGGATTATTGGCAGGTTCCGGTCCTCCTTGCTTTACTGCAATTGCAATCTCCTTGCCAATTCGGGTAAATTGCTTTGACATCTTTGCATAACGGGCAAACATTTTATGTTTGCGTTTTTCGAAGGTCCTTCCCATATCAATTCAATTGTGATGACTTGAGCACAAAATTAAAAAGAAACCCATTGAAAACTAGCATTTCAGGCAATTTTCAAAAGCAATCACTAATCAGGGTGTTTTTTTATTTCTAAAGCTTTTGTACCTTTGCAATCCCTTAATAAACAGATAGATGATAATAGTACCAGTAAAAGAAAGCGAGTCTATTGACAGAGCTCTTAAAAGATTTAAGAAGAAGTTTGAAAAAACAGGTGTTATCCGCCAATTACGTGCGCGCCAAGCATTTGAAAAACCTTCAATAACTCGTCGTACAGAGGTCAAGAAGGCAGTCTATAAGAGTGGTCTTCAAAGGAAAGAACTATCCTAAGAACTTTTTTGAAATGCTTCCCCGCTGATGTATCTTTGTTAGGATATTCAGTAGGATGAACCTAAGCAAGTTTTTATCCCATTTAAAATTCGAAAAGCGATTTTCTGTTCATACTATTACTGCATACCGTGGTGATCTTGAACAGTTCTTCAAATACATGGATGCTGAGTATCAGATCGAAGAAGATGCTGACATTACTCACTTTTTTATCCGTTCCTGGATTGTTTCATTGATGGATAGTGGTCTTTCAGCCAGATCGGTGAACCGGAAGATTACATCATTGAAGACCTACTTCAAATTCCTTATCAGAGAAGGATTACTGAAAGCAAACCCGCTCTTAAAAATCCAATCTCCCAAAACATCAAAACAATTACCCGCATTCATCGATGAGAACAGAATGGATTTTTTATTCGATCAGATAGAATTTCCGGAAGGATTTGTGGGTGCAAGGGACCGAGTGGTCCTAGAGCTCTTCTATGTTACAGGCATGCGTCTTTCAGAACTTGTGAACCTTGAATTGAAAGATGTTTCATTCAGCCAAATGACCGTGAAAGTCCTAGGAAAAAGAAATAAGGAACGAATAGTTCCGTTATCTGATGAAATGATCAATTCCATTAAAAAGTATTTGCCTTACAGGACTAATTATTTGAGTGAGCACGGTACCACAGGTGAATATCTTTTTCCTGGGAATAAAGGCTTAAAAATTTATCCGAAATTTGTTTATCGTTTGGTAAAAAAATACCTTGGACTGGTTACTACTGGTGAAAAGAAAAACCCACATGTTCTAAGACATACATTTGCTACACACATGTTGAACAATGGAGCTGAGATTAATGCGGTAAAAGAATTGTTAGGTCATTCAAGCCTTGCAGCAACACAAGTATACACACATAATACTACTGAAAAATTAAAAAATATTTACAAACAGGCACATCCGAAAGCCTGAGATAAAATTAAATTATGGATATTAAAATACAATCGATACATTTTGATGCCGACAAAAAGCTGTTGACATTCGTAGATGAAAAAGTAAATAAATTACCTCAGTTTTTTGATGATATCATTGATGCTGAAGTTTTCCTTAAACTGGAAAACAATGATGCAGGTGAAAACAAAATTGCTGAATTAAAATTAAATTTGCCAGGTAAAATATTGTTCTCAAAAGAACAGTCGAAGACTTTTGAAAAGGCAATTGACGAATCAGTTGAAGCTATGAAAAGACAACTTGCCAAGCATAAAGAAAAGCTAAGAGGTGTTTAATAACATTATTCCAGCAACAATTTCAAAATAATCTGAATCCCAACCTTCCTCAATGAGTCAGGATATATATTCCGAGGGTGAATACCTTGAAAAGCACCCCACATGGCATAGAGAGGATTCGGCGTGGAAGGCCAATCACATTTCAAAAGTGTTAACAGCTAATAGTGTTCAAGTAAAATCACTACTTGAGATTGGCTGTGGTGCAGGTAAGATACTTCAGGAATTAAAACACGCACTTTCAGATTCAGCTTCGATCACAGGAATTGAGATCTCCCCTCAGGCCTATGATATGGCAATTAGGGATAATCCGGGTTCCATTGAATTTATTCATGGTAGTTTTGAAAGTTTAAATCCGAACAGCCCTTTTGATGTTGTGATGATGATCGATGTATTCGAGCATGTTGAGGACTATTATGGATTTCTAAAAGAGGCGAAAAAGTTTGGTAAAAAATTTGTTTTTCACATTCCATTAGACCTTTCCGTCCAAACTGTTTTGCGAACCGCGCCACTTGGCAGAAAAAGAAAGAACCTTGGACACATTCATTATTTTAATAAGATAACTGCGATTCAAACACTCGAACATTCAGGGTATAAGGTGATTGATCATTTCTATACGTCATCATATACAGATCTCACACAGAAATCCTTTGGGTCTAAGGTGATGAAATATCCAAGAAAATTCCTTTTTTCGTTAATGCCTGAATTTACAGTAAGAATATTAGGTGGATACTCTTTAATGGTACTTGCAGAGAAATTTGAATCCTCAAATGATTTTTAATAGAAACTCAATCACTTCAGTGTTGAATAACGAACTTTTTAACTTGATGAAAGTTGGTTGAGGTTAAGCTGATAAAACCAGTCAGCGTTGAAGATCTGATATTGCCTGTTACATGTAGTTACTCAAGTGGAGCAGCAGTGCCAATACCTACATTTTGAGCACTGGTGAGTCCACTTAAGATATTGAATAAAATGCCAAAAAATAGAAATGGCAATAAGGGTGTAAATTTTGATTTTCTGATAGCAGAATTTATATATCCAAAGATATTTAATCACAACCAATAATACCATAATTGATTTTTGATTGTATTAAATTGAAAATCAGCATTTTATAATTTATTAGCAATAAATTTGCCATAAAGTTCAGAGTTAGTCCGGAGAAACCATTGAACACATTAAACATCAATGAAATAAAATTTTATTTAGACCATTTGAGGAACGGAATATCTTTCATACATTTGCAATCCCAAAAATGGGGGGTAATCTCCCATGCGTTCTTTACAAATTGCCGATGTAGCTCAGTTGGTCAGAGCTACTGATTTGTAATCAGTAGGTCGGGGGTTCGAATCCCTCCATCGGCTCATTCGATGAGTCAATGACATCGACAGGGAAAGGGGAGATTCCAGAGCGGCCAAATGGGGCAGACTGTAAATCTGTTGTCTTTCGACTTCGGAGGTTCGAATCCTCCTCTCCCCACTAAAATTTGGTTGTGAAAACCAAATTGATTGAATCCGGAAATTACAACCGGCTATGCCGGTTCAAATGATATAGAAGGTTCTTTGACATCTTGAAGTGAAGCAAAACGGAATACTAGAGAGGTATGGCTGTTATTAGATGGTAATTAGTATTATCATATTATAACATCTTCTGATCTGTTGACCGATGCCATAATTAGCGGAAGTAGCTCATTTGGTAGAGCATCAGCCTTCCAAGCTGAGGGTGGCGGGTTCGAGCCCCGTCTTCCGCTCTGAATTGAGTGCGGAAAAGGGCCAACACCTATTAAAATCTGTTCATTCAGGTTTCTTATTATAGGTTGAGATCCTGATGCCGGCTCAATAGTTCTCAATATCATCTTACTATTAACTAGAGTTAGATGGTCTAAATACTAAAAGTTAAGTGAACCATCCTTTAAGTTCAATCAAGCCAATGTAGCTCAGTAGGTAGAGCACATCCATGGTAAGGATGAGGTCACCAGTTCGATCCTGGTCATTGGCTCTAATAAAAATATAATGACCCTGTTAAACTTGCTTCACATCAGATGTAATAATCTTAACTGAAAAAAATATTAATTAACCGGAAATATAATTCTAACAATAACTACCAAAGTCTAATAAACCTTTAACAATGGCAAAAGAAAAATTTGATCGTTCCAAACCCCACGTAAACATTGGAACCATTGGTCACGTTGACCACGGTAAAACTACTCTCACAGCAGCTATTACTACTGTTTTGGCTAATGCTGGTCTTTCAGAACTTCGTTCTTTTGATTCTATTGATAATGCACCAGAAGAGAAGGAAAGAGGAATCACTATCAACACTTCGCATGTTGAATACCAAACTGCTAACCGTCACTATGCGCACGTTGACTGTCCTGGTCACGCTGACTATGTAAAGAACATGGTTACAGGTGCAGCCCAGATGGATGGCGCTATATTGGTTGTTGCATCTACTGATGGTCCTATGCCACAAACGCGTGAGCACATCCTGCTTGCACGTCAGGTTGGTGTACCTAAGATTGTTGTTTTCATGAACAAGGTTGACATGGTAGATGACGAAGAGTTACTTGACCTTGTAGAAATGGAGATCCGTGAATTACTTAGCTTCTACGAATTTGATGGAGACAATACTCCGATCATCCGTGGTTCTGCTTTGGGTGGATTGAATGGTGATGATAAGTGGGTACCAAAGGTTATGGAGCTGATGCAAGCAGTAGATGATTTCATTCCCGTACCTCCAAGAGAAGTTGATAAGCCTTTCCTAATGCCAGTAGAAGATGTATTCTCTATCACTGGTCGTGGAACTGTTGCAACTGGTCGTATTGAAAGAGGTGTTATCAATTCAAACGATCCAGTAGAGATCATTGGAATGCAAGATGAGAAGCTGACTTCAGTTGTTACGGGTGTTGAGATGTTCCGTAAGATCCTTGACAGAGGTGAAGCTGGAGATAATGTAGGATTGTTATTGCGTGGAATAGAAAAGACCGATATCAAAAGAGGTATGGTTGTAGCTGCTCCGGGTTCAATAACTCCTCATACTGAATTTAAGGCTGAGATCTACGTTCTTAAAAAAGAAGAAGGTGGAAGACATACTCCATTCCATAATAAATACAGACCTCAGTTCTATTTACGTACAACTGACGTAACTGGTGAAGTGATCCTTGATGAAGGTCGTGAAATGGTAATGCCTGGTGATAACGTTTCAATTACAGTAAAGCTGATTCAACCTGTTGCAATGGATAAAGGACTAAGGTTCGCTATTCGTGAAGGTGGAAGAACAGTTGGTGCTGGACAGGTAACTGAAATCATCAAGTAAATATTAAGACTCACAGTGTTCTATGGCCGGTCATGATATTCATGACCGGCCGTGGCCGCTGAAAAGGTGTGGTTAAGCTTCGCCTAAAGGTTTTGAAGATTATAGCTTGAAACCGGTTGATGAGAGTAAAAACACCGGTTGATACGGGTGTAGCTCAATTGGTAGAGTAGCGGTCTCCAAAACCGTTGGCTGGGAGTTCGAGTCTCTCCACCCGTGC
>Ga0055584_100005400_pt1 | contig 12518 bp, 10 predicted proteins | sample OSDHelmetaG_FD_58716 | JGI IMG/M metagenome (GOLD analysis project Ga0055584, IMG submission 58716) | Pelagic marine sediment microbial communities from the LTER site Helgoland, North Sea, for post-phytoplankton bloom and carbon turnover... | ecosystem: Environmental > Aquatic > Marine >... | reverse complement strand
TTTCGGTCCTGACGAGGGCCGTGCCGTCGGCCCTTCCACCGGGTTTTCGGGCCTGGTATGGTCGTGCCATTGGGCTTTTTGAGTTTTCCTGCCAGACGCTCCTGGACGTAGTGCTTCAAGACCTGGTTGGCAGCCAGCTTGACCCCTTTCGGTCGTTTGGCGCGCCGATCCGCGTGCCATTGGGCGGTCGTGGCCCGATAGGTGAAACCACCGCTGCGCGTTGCGGCGTTGCGACGCAATTCCCTCGAAATGGTCGAAGGCGACCGGCCTAAACGACGGGCCATGTCCCGCACGCCGTAGTCCTGTGCACGCAATAGGGCAATCTCCTCGCGTTCGCCAAACGACAGATAGCGCCCCGACAGTTGGGCGGTACTAACCGTTGCCATGCCACCCCCTTCACGAAACCAACGGACGCCAACGGCGGAGGATAGACCGGCTGCCGCAGCGGCCTCTTCACTAGATAATCCGCGAGCGATCGCTTTCCAAAATAGCTGTTTGTGCTCGCGCCGCCATCCGGGCGGGTGTCCGGGCGAGTGCAGCGGCGGCCGACCTGCTCGGTCCGCGGCTCGTTTTGGCTTTTTTGATCCCATCGCAACACCTCCATGATGAAGTGTTGCGACGACCGCTTGAATTTACCCAATACACTTCCATCGCCTTTGGTAAACTGTGTCAAGAAGCCCACGTCCGTCCTTCGATGGGATCGATCGGCGACTGTTATGACAATGCCATGTGCGAAAGTTTCTTTGCTACCTTGGAATGTGAATTAATAGACCGGAGATCATGGCAAACCAAAGCCGAAGCCCAGATGGCTATTTTTACTTTTATTGCAGGGTGGTATAATCCTCATCGGAGGCATTCGGCCTTGGGAAACCGGTCACCCATCATGTTTGAAAAACTGCACCAACAAGCCGCTTAAAATGAAAGCGGAAAACAATCCACTGAAACGGGGTAACTCCAGCTTGCTTATCTCTCCGAGCAAAGACAGATACTGTACGGCCGAAACAATAGAAGTCGATTCGCGTCTGCAAATTATAAAAAATAACCCACCAATAGGCAGAATTCACTTTATAACGAATGCCCCTCCAGTAGGAATACTAAAAAGAAAGCTCGCTGGATGCTCTTTAAAAAATTGATCAACAGCCTTTTTAGCTCCAGGGAATTGAGTAAATCCATAATCGTCAAAACACATAACGCCGCCAGGCTCTAGACGTTCATAGAAAAAGCACAGTGAGTCCCAGTATGGCTGATAAAGATCTATGTCTAAATGGATGAATGAGAACCGCCGACCCTCTACTTCGAGAAATCTATCTGGGATCCATCCTTTATACAAGCGTATAAAATCAAAAGCGCTTAAGTTGCGCTGAACTTCCTCAATATCGGAAGAAAAATATTTTCTTTGTCGCTCAATTTCCTCATCTGTTAATTCCTTCCTTTCATTCTGATCCTCAATTCCCAAGGTCGAGAGCCCTCCCTCAAAGGAATCGAAAATGTGAAATTGCCCGCTAAAATCACGCTCATTTAATAGCGTTGCAATCAAATGAGATGAGTGCCCCTTCCAGCATCCACATTCTGCAAAATCGGCATTTGGATTTTTGCTTATGGCGTATTCCACCATTTGGTATAGAGCATAAAACCTAAGCTGTTTGGGCAAGTTATCGGACCACTCCATACCAGTGGCTAATAAGGAATCTGAATATCTTGCCCTTATCCGATCGCCCTTTAGATATGATGTCAGTAAATTCCTATCAAAGAGGTCATACCCAAGCGCACTGAATAAGCGTATCAACCATAATTTGACCGCTGACTTTAGAAAACTGGGGGCTATGGACACTAGATATTTCAATCAGCGTTTAATCAATGTATAGAGTTTTAAACAGATTTTATTGTCTTAATTGTTTTTTTAAAATCGGACGTAATATTCTTAATGAATGCACCGTGTCGAGTAGGACAGCCAAGGCATTTTTTACATAGGTCAAAATGAAGTTTTCCTTCGTGATGCAAGTCGTGTATAATCGTTGAACCATTTCTTAAGATATCTTGCAATTCCTCCTCAAGGATATTTCCAATGGCCGTTCCCCCCTCATAATCAACGCAGCATAAAGTCACATCTCCATTGGCCAAGATGCCAATAATTGATGTGTTACATACTTGGCTTTTTATCGGATAGTACTGAGACAATTTTCGACCATTATGAAATGGTTTATATGCCATTTTTATATTATTGCCAAAATCGTATGCTACCGCAAAATCAGTTCCATGCTCCTCATAGTACTTAACTATATTCTCGTCTAAGTGATCTATTGAGAGATTAAATCGCGCCGACTTACTTTCAACTAGCTTCAATAGATTTATAACGTGGGGTCGAGTTGTCCGAACTGATGGGTTGTATATCGTTGGGTCGCCACTTTCTGTCATCTTCGTAGCCTCACCCATCATTGACTTTAGTTTCTTGAGGCCGCGCTGATTATCTGGATTGACCGCAAGGTCTATCCTAGCTTCTTCAATTCCATTTTCGTCTGCATCAATTAATGCAGCAATTACATCAGCAATTTGCTCGAGATACTGCTCGGCATTCATTTTTACTCCGCGTACTTCTTCGTGTTTATCCGGAGCAAGTATTTGGGCTGATATCCTTAGTATATTGGGCTGATGTTCTATTATCCTACGTATATTCTTTTCGTTCAGAAGCAACCCATTGGTAACGAGCTGTGACCTTAGCCCCAAGGGTCGACAATGGTCTATATAATTCCATATGTCTCGATTTAATAAGGGCTCTCCAAATTGATGGAGCGCTACAAAGTCGATTCCCTCGTAATGTGAAACCTGCTCTATAATACGGATTACATCTTCATAGCTCATGGTCCGATTCGGCGTACCTCGAATCGGCAAAGGGCAGAATGTACAGGCCATATTACACGTATTATTAACTTCTATTTGTATAACACTATACCCATAGTCGCGCAGATTAATTTTCATAATGCCTCAAGTTATAGACCGGATACATTGACTAGTAATTATACTCCTCCCATATCCATCTTGCAATGCTGCCGACTTGACGATGATTGGATCTAAAGCGTTTTTCAGTGTAGTCATTACACAAAACCGTGCAGCACCCTTTGATACTCGACCACTTGGGGAACATTGCCATGGCACTACCGTATAGAGAGACCCCTGAAAATCGATGCGATTCAGGTCCTTTTCATTTATAAAATAATGGCCAGCTTTAGAGCATTGCACAGAGATCATATAATCAGAATTGCCCTGGGCGCGCTGGCCTTATCTTTCCTCATTGCTCGTTTTAATGAATTTATAGTTGGTTCGATTGGAGACGATGCTGTATATGTGGCAATGGCTCGATCCATTGCAGAAGGTCGCGGCCCTGTCATAAACCTCCACCCATCGCTCGAAAACCAACTTCCCTTCGCATTTCCCGCAGGTTATCCACTGCTCCTGAGCCCACTTGCATTTTTCTATCCAGCCAATTTAGTACCTTTTAAGCTCTTTTCTATTTTTATGCCCCTTGCAGCCGTACCCATCTATTATGCAATGGGCCGCTCCCTATTAAAGCCCAATCAACATACAATAGCAGCCATCGCCATTTTTATTAGCCCATGGATTATCACCTATTCCAATAGGGCGTTAAGTGAGGCGAGTTTCATATTTTTTAGCTTGGCCTCTTTATTTGTCTACATTCGCTGGATAAAACAGCAATCGGTACTGAATAGCACACTGATATTGCTATGTATTCTATTGGGGTTGAGCGCATCTATACGCACTGTTGGACTTGCGCTTATTATCTCTGTCTTGTGTCATCTGTTATTGCTTAGAGAATTTCGCCGACTTCTAATTGCTATACTGTTTTGGTGTTTGGCTTTTGCACCGCAAATATGGGCTAATATGCTTAGCGGTGGAGATTTGATTTCTGCAGGGTATTCTATGCAAGTATTAGCACATTCCACCGACCTTGGCGCGCGCACACTTCATGATAAGTAATGCCTACGGCTATACCGTAGAGTTGTCCGCTGCTATGCTGCCAATTTTTGGACAGGCCCCAAGAAGCATCGCAGAAGCCAACGGCCTAGCATTTATTTATGACCTAATAGCTGCAGTTATTAGCTTATCCGCTTTACTAGCAATATGCATCGGCGCGTGGCGCCCGATCATCAATCACAAGCGCTGCTATGCAATCATTAGCATTTACTTATTGTTCTATAGTTTTGCTTTGCTTAACTTTTCTGGTTGGCCTACTGGAATCCAGCTCCGCCTATTAGTACCCATAATGCCCCTCCTATATATTCTCGTAATATTGGGTATTCAGCGCGATAAGTCTCGACCTGGCACCAGCTACCTAAGAGCAATCTCTCGAACTACTATCGCGCGGCCTCTTATACTCGTATGCTCAGTTGCTCATAATACCTATCGAATCATATCTCCCGCAAAGGACGCTCGCGCCCTAAAAGGCAGAGAATTTGTCGGCTACTCATTTGGAGCAGCATGGATAACAAGCCACACATCAGTCGATGCGTGCGTTATGAACGACTATCCATTGGAAAGGCATATTCAACACCAACACCCAAGCACTCGTTTTGATCATCAGAGTTTCGAAAAGCTATTAGAACAGATCCACCGCTACGACGTACAATACATATTAATAGCCCCCAACGACCCCAACCAGCCAGACCAAATATCAGGAGCAGATGCCATAGTTCATAAATGGGCTAGAGCACATCCTGAATTGTTCTACACAGCATATACCGATACAACTCATCCAGTACATATCTACAAAGTAAATCGCTTTCAATGAAAACAGCATGAACTCCACCATGCGCTTTATCAGAATGAACAGAGACTATCTCTTTATTGGCCTAGCCTCTATCCTTTGGCTACCCAATATACAAGGAGGCTATTTCCTTTCCGACGACTTTATACACCTAGTCGACTGGTGCCTGCCTCCTTTTGCCGATATTTGGCAATGGTTTTATCGAGAATATGCTGGCTTTTACAGGCCTATGACTGCCTTGTTTTGGAAATTGGAGTACTCTGTGTGGGGGTTAAATACAACGGGGTATCGCCTAGTAAACATAGCTATCCATACAGGATGCGCTTTGTTGGTCTGCAAAATTGCTCGCAGTACAGATACATCGCAAACGGGATTATTGTCAGGAATAGTTTTTCTATTTCTTCCCGGCCATATCTTTGGCGTACTAATGATCTCTGCCCTAACAGGCCTGCTCTGCACCCTGTTCTTTCTGGCATCTTTTAGCTGCTATCTCAAGGGCCGCAGTCGCTCCTTTATATTGCAAACACTTTCCGTTTTCTTTTTTGTTTTGTCTCTATTGACCAAGGAATTAGCACTATCTCTGCCGTTGCTAATTGTCGTATGTGAGCTAATTTTTCAATTTTCCGAGAACAGTTTGTCTTGGGCTAAAGGCCTTAGAAATATTCTACCGCATGTAATAACGGGCTGCATTTATATTGGTTTTCGCTACCTATATTTCGGCCATCTACCCAGTAGCCCTCTGCACGAGACCTACACGCTCAGTCGCTTATTAATCAATGCAGTAACATATGGTGCGAAAATCTTTACGCCCTGGGGTTTAGAAAGGCTCAAACCCTTTTTCCGCACACACCCAAGCCTATTGCTCGGTATTACCATCATCGCTAGTGCTTGTGTCATCTTCCTACTTTGGCATAAGCGAAGTGCGCTGACCAAGCACCATGCAATGGCCCTATACTGGATCGCGATTACGCTACTGCCTGTTGTGCGCCTGTATTCTCCTTGGAATACTTATCTGCCTGGGGTGGGCGGCGCATTGATCATAGCGAGCCTTGCAAGACACGACAGCGCTTTGACATTCTCTCGCTTCAACTACAAGCGATTCATCGTTCCAAGCTTTGTGCTAATTTCACTGATTTATTCTCTGCCACACCAGCTTCACTGGCGCTCTGCACGCATATTAAATGGAGAATTTCTGGAGCAAATTGCCGAGGTTGAGCGCACATATAAATCGACATTTTACCTAGTCAACCTGCCCGCTGAGTGGTCTGAAGCACCACTACTAGTAGGCGACTGGGCCTTGCAAGATGCGCTGCGAGTGAAAGGAGCATATGGCCGCGTCGTCGCACTCTCGAATGTCATAAAGCACGAGCGCAAAGAAAATATCAAGGTATCAATTATCGATTCGCAGCGAATGCTTATCAGCTTAGAATCAACGAACGATTTTTTTCGTCTCGACACTTTTGCAGCGCTGAGCCACAGTGCCAATGTCGATGTTGGCTATTCTTATACAAAAGCTGGCGTGCATATAGAAGTAAAAAGTGTAAATGCTCAGGGACAACCCAACTCTCTGGAGATCGATATGGGTAGCACCGACCTGCTATCACAGGCGATCGTATGGGAAGATAATCAGTTCAAGACAGTCACAGGTCGACTATTAAAATAGTGCGTTCTATCAGCACAATACACCAATAGCACCGGGCCAGAATATGGCGTCGACTCTCTCTAGTTGCCTTGCCCCTGATGGCGCGCCACCGCTACTGCCAAACCCGTCCAAAGCCAGTATGCCATTCTTATCGTCGGCTCATTTAGCAAATCCCAAGTCAACATATTAAAACTTATGCCAGCAAAACTAGCGAGATAGAGCCAGAGTAAATTCTTCCGCGAACCATCCGACATCTTACTCCAGGACTTCGCAATATAAATTAGGATCGACAGCATAATGGCCAACCTACTCAGAAGGCCTAATATCCCAATCTCTGCTATAAACATTAAGTACATATTTTCAGTAGTGTGCTCTGCAAACTCTCTCAGAATATAGTTTTCACTGTAACGATATCGCTCAAACTGACGGCTAAAATTTCCAAAGCCAACGCCGAAGAATGGGTGCTCCAACAAGATATTATACACTGTATAGTATTGTGCAATCCTATAGCGCTCGGTGTATTCTAGCAAAGAATCATAGCGATAGATTCTATCTCCCTCTCGAATCTCAACTTTCCGGGAATCCAATACTTCATGCCACCTTTGGCGCACGGCACTAGACACAGTCCCCGTTTCCGCAGTAATAAATATCTCCCAAGAAACTGCGGCAACCAGCAACCCAACAACAGCGATGGCCAAGGTATTCTTTCGCCATTGAGCCCCTCGCATAACATCACGAGCCTTTCTAATAAAAACTGGTAACATCACAAGACCACACAACAATACGGCGAGCTGGGCGCCTCGAGTTTGCGTTAAAAAGACAACGACAACACACCCGACACAAGCCAATGCCCACATTGCTCGAGACCACCTCCGCTTTGCTCCGATTGCCGCCCACCCCACTAAAGGCAGCAACCATATAGAATACGTCGCAGTTGCCACCGTATGCCCAAAGGGCCCCATTGCTCGCTGTGACGTGTGGTAGGGGTTGTATTGACGTTGGATAGCATCCCAAAAAGGTTCAATTGCGACAACAGAAAACAAGATGGTATAGCTGGCGGCAACCGCGCCAACTATAGCCATAAACAAGCCAAACCGCTTCTGCTCTTCCCATGAAGAGCCAAGTTGTACCACTATAAAATAGAGGGCAACTCCCGTGGTATTATAGTAGGTCCATTTACTCAAACCGGTCATTAGATACTCTGCATTTAACAAGCTGATCAGAGACAACCCCAAATAGGCTGCAATGCTCCAGTCGACAACCGTTAGCACCAAGTTTCTTTTACTTATACGCCAATTAATAAACCATAAACATATCGCCATAATAGCTATGAAAAATGGCCCGTATTTTATTATAGAAAAGCGTGGGATTTCCTGAGCAATACTCTGCGGCTGGAAATAGTAGTATGGGACAAAAGAGATATAGGCAAACAAAACGGCAAGTAATGACCATATCAACGAACTATTGGCAAATTTGTCTCTCATTTTTTCCAGTGATATCACTTAAATCGTTTATTTTTCGCGTTTGACAAATATAGACGAACCATTATGTTTTACAGCCGCTTTAACTATAATGTGTCTGGAAAATCGTTAGTTCTTATTTTAGCATTGCTTGCCCCCCTCTGGAGGAAAGCGATGCGTCGTTACGAATTATCGGATGCCCAGGGGGATCAGATTCATGATCTGTTTCCCTCCATTTCTCGCGATCGAGGTCGTCCTCGTCGAGAAGACCGGCATTTGCTCAATGCTATTTTCTGGATCCTGTGCTCGGGTGCGGCCTGGCGAGATTTACCCGAACGGCATGGTCCTTGGCAAACCGCGTATAATCGATTCCGTCAGTGGAAACAAGAGCGCCGTTCGGGCGCTGCCGTGGAGTAATTTTCCCACAGGATCTCCTTGGATGGAAGGTGACAATAAGATACACCATCACATCTTGGGACTAAACACCTAAGACTCAAGCTGCCATGTCGTTGGTCTAACTATGAATCCGTGGACTGCGTCGCATAACAGAGCCTGCGCTCTGTTTCTCCTCTGTTGTATATCTTACCTACCGGCCCTATCATCCTTCTATGTAAAAGACGATATTGCCCTTCTCACTAGTGCCAACTTCTCTATCAAAAATGCATTGTGGCACTCGTGGCCCGGTGGCTTCTTTCGCCCATCGTCTGAATTACTACTTTCCGTTCAGTACTCTATTTTTGGGCTCTCTCCAATTCCCTACCACATCGTCTCGTTGGCCGCCCATATAGGCACGTGTTTCTTCGTTCACCGCCTCTTCAACTTGCTCCCGAAATATCGCTCGTCAAGCTTTTTAGCCACCGCTATTTTTGCCCTCCACCCACTTAATACCGAATCTGTCAGTTGGATCTCTGGGCAGATGAGTCTGTTTGCCGCCCTGCTAGCAGTAGCAACTCTCTATTTACTATGCACACGCAAAAGTCCAGCTGCATCGACTCTTACATGTACAATCGGCCTAGGGTTTTACGAGAACTTTCTACTTGTCCCAGTCCTCTGGATTACAATATCGGCAACTTATCGCCCACTACTCAATAGCCTCCGCCCATTGTCGCTATTGCCGATCGTAATGATATCGGGGATATATGCCTATTGGCGCTTTTCTATACTGGGTTTGGGAGGGGGGTATTACAACGTTGATCTCTCTATAAAAACAAGTGCCATCAACGGCTTGTACTATCTCTATTTATTAATGGGAGGGAGCGCTATTGGTGGTCGGATAATCCACTATGCTCCAGACACTATTCACTTAAATTTCCTCACCGTCTTCCCACCACTCCTACTGGCCAACCTGGCAATATTTTTAGCTTTTATCCAGCGTAAGAAAAACAAACTCATGCAGCTTTCCATTGGCTATATGCTTCCCATCCTCTGGGTGGCCATCGCACTCATGACTGCATTTATTTTGCCCGAGAGACCGCGAAGACTAGGATATTTAGCCGCACCAGGTTTTGCGTTGGCACTAGCCATGGCTATCTGGTCTATATTAGGCAGTACAAGGATACAACCTGCTATAATTAGGGTGGCCATTGCTGCTTATCTAATAAGCTCTAGCTATACATTATTCGACCGCAACAGTGACTGGAAAAAAGCTGGTCAATTAGAAGAAAGCCTATCCAGTACGATATCACCCGACTGCCAAACAGTCGTAGTCGACATGCCCAACCTCTTAGGAGATGCTCTGATATTCAACAGTATCTCTACTGCACAGTGGCTGCGCATTGATGGGCAACATACCGAGCTAGCCGTGTATGCACCATTTGAATGGGAACGCGACCAGCACGCAGCTACACCGGACTGTTATTATCGCTATTCAAATAGTCAAATCATAAAAGTAAGTGTCTCTAATTCGCCTTCGAGGTTTACTCGGGGGGCAAATTGGGCAACTCACTAAGCTATACCTTATCGGTCAGAGGCACATAAGTAGGCACTATGCGCTGTAGGCACTTAATGATTTCCCCACGCTCATATCGATCAATATTATGCGTAAGCTGATCTAACTCTTCATGTAAATTGCTTGAGTCGACGCCATCCGTTTGATCCAGCATGATTTTTTCCCAAGGCGTGCATTCAAGCTTGTTCTCTGCGTGGACCAATTCTTCTACGATCTTCTCTCCTGGGCGTATACCAGTAAATGCTATCTGTATATCTTTTCCCGGCTCCAAGCCAGCTTCCTTTATTAGCCAATTCGCAAGCTCGACTATCCTTATAGAATTACCCATGTCTAAAACGCAAATCTGTCCAGACTCTGCAATTCCAGCACTCTGCAGCACTAAATAAGCAGCTTCGGGTATACTCATAAAGAAACGCTCCATTTCAGGGTGCGTTATCGTTATAGGCCCGCCATTCCGTATCTGGCGCTCAAATATAGGAATGATACTTCCCCTGCTGCGTATCACATTGCCAAAGCGGACCACGACAAATTTAGTCGCGCCATCTTCTGCGAGGTCTCGCACGATATACTCTGCGATTTTCTTTGTCGCGCCATAGACGTTGGTAGGGTTTATAGCCTTGTCAGATGAGATCAAGACAAAAGTCTCAACTCCTGTCGCCAGCGCAATCTGAGCGATATTCGCTGTGCCAATCACATTATTTTTAACCGCTTCGTCGGGGTGCCGCTCCATCAAATGAACGTGTTTATGTGCTGCAGTGTGAAAAACAACTTGGGGAATGTACTCTCTGAACACGCGCTCCATTCTCGGGCGGTCGCGCACATCGGCAATAATTGTTTCCAATTCAATACGAGACTCTCGCTCCAACAGCTCTCGGTGGATTTCAAATATGCTATTTTCGCCGCGCCCCAGCAGCAAAAGCGATTCGAGCTCGCAGTCAATTAGCTGGCGACATAATTCAGAGCCGATTGAGCCTCCAGCTCCAGTCACCAGCACTTTGCGCCCGCGCACATAGCTATTAACCGTGTCAAAATCGGGCGCAATATCAGGCCGCTGTAAAGCGAACTCATCCTTAAACTTATTTTTGGCCACTATTAATAGGCCCCTTTTCCCCACGCGACAGCGGGTATTGTTTTTAACAAGATCTGTATGTCCAACAGCGGCGACCAATTCTCGATATAATAGATATCCAACCGCACCATTTCGTCGAGGGACAGGTCTTTACGACCTCGAATTTGCGTCAGCCCAGTCATTCCCGGCAATACATCAAATTTACGCCGCTGCCAATCTTTGTACTGAGCGACCTCTACGGGCATATGCGGGCGAGGCCCCACTAAACTCATGTCACCTTTAATTACGTTATATAGCTGAGTTATCTCATCTATGCTCAAACGGCGCAGTATTTTTCCAACTCTTGTTACGCGCGCATCATCCGGCATTCTCAGCAACGGGTCTGATGAATTGCGCTGGCGTTCGACCTCGCGATGTCGTCTGTCCGATTTGTCGTACATAGAGCGAAACTTCCACATTTGAAAGACTTTTTCGCCTTTACCAACACGCTCGTGTTTGAAAATTATATTGCCCTTGGATTCTATCCTTATGGCAATAGCGACTAACCCCCATATCGGAATTAACAAGATCAAGACACAAAGTGAGATCGTAATATCCATACCGCGTTTTACTAAACGCCCCCAGCGCTCAAAAATCCGCTCTTCCAATTGAAAAATGGGAATGTCCGCAACCTCTTGGACACTCATCTGCCGAGTAAGTATCTCGAAAAACCCAGGGATCATGCTAAACTGCACATCAAACCTTTCACAGGTTGTGATTATTTTAGCAATCAGCTCTGTGCCAATATCCATATTTGTCAATATGACTTCGTTGACCACATCTTTCTGGATTATAGAAGGTAAGTCATCTATATCGCCAAGAACGGGCAATCCATCCAATATACCACAAGTGGGAGCAGACTTACTTTGAACAAAACCAAGGGGGCGATATTCGAAGTCGACATTGCCCTTGATCGCGCAACAAAAGTCTCTGGCAACCTGATCAGTACCAATAATAACAGCGTTCCTTAATCCTTTTCCCTTCTTTTGATACTGTCTAAAAACGAGCGTGGCACCAAGTCGCCATAGGCTGAGAAATACCAAGCTTAGAAACCAGAAGATTAAGATAATTAACCGAGAGTATGTCTCGACGTCATAGCTAGTTATATAGCCCCTGAAAATAAAGTTCATCACCATTATTATCAGCGCACTGAAGGTAACCGCGCGAAATATTCGAAAGAAGTCTTCAATACTAAAGTAGAGCCGGCGTAACTTATACATACCAGAAGCGTGTAACATCGCAAAGCCCAATAGGCCCACGAGAAATGAGAGCCGAAGGTAAAGCTCAAAAGCCGGCATGGGCCGCTCAGGAAGGAATGTCAGATGGAAGCGCAGCCAATAAGCGAATAAAAAAGTGCCGGTCAGAATGCAGGATTCTACGACTGCGAGTATAGGTTTGAGCATGCCCCTCTTATTCATTTAAGTGCACGCACTCCATTCGACAAATAAGTAATCGCTTGGAAGTTCTACATCGATATAAAAATGATCTTTTTGCATTAATTTGACTTCTATAATGTAGAATTGTCGCGCGTTAAGATAGATTGGCGACGTAAGATACTGGAAAATGTAGCATTTGCAGAA
>Ga0055584_100005399_pt1 | contig 12519 bp, 10 predicted proteins | sample OSDHelmetaG_FD_58716 | JGI IMG/M metagenome (GOLD analysis project Ga0055584, IMG submission 58716) | Pelagic marine sediment microbial communities from the LTER site Helgoland, North Sea, for post-phytoplankton bloom and carbon turnover... | ecosystem: Environmental > Aquatic > Marine >... | reverse complement strand
TAGCTGATGCAGTTGTAGTAACGTTAGGACCTAAGGGTAGAAACGCAGTAATAGAAAGTAGCTTTGGCGCTCCTAAAATAACAAAAGATGGCGTTAGTGTAGCTAAAGCGATTAGATTTGAAGATAAAGTATTAGACACTGCCGCTCAAATGTTAGTTGAAGCAGCTTCAAAAACTAATGATATAGCTGGTGATGGTACAACTACAGCAACAGTTCTAGCGCGCGCAATACTAAATGAGTCAGTAAAGGCAGTAGCCGCTGGCATGGATCCTATGGATTTAAAGCGTGGAATAGACAAGGCTGTTGTTGTTTTAACCGCTAAGCTAAAAGAAATATCACAAGAATGTAATGATTCAAAATCTATAGAGCAAGTAGGAACTATTTCCGCCAATTCAGATAAAGAAATTGGCCAAATTATTGCCCAAGCAATGGAAAAAGTAGGTCAAGAAGGAGTAATTACAGTAGAAGAGGGTAGTGGTTTTATAAATGAACTAGATACAGTTGAAGGTATGCAGTTCGATCGCGGTTACTTATCACCATACTTCATTAATAATCAACAAAATATGTCTGTTGAATTGGAAAATCCTTTCATCTTGTTACTAGATAAAAAAATAAGTAATATCCGCGACATGCTAACTTTATTGGAAAATGTAGCAAAAGCTAGCAGACCTTTGCTTGTTATTGCTGAAGATGTTGAAGGTGAAGCTTTGGCAACGCTAGTAGTTAATAATATGCGCGGCATAGTAAAGGTTGCTGCAGTTAAAGCGCCAGGTTTTGGCGATCGTCGCAAGGCTTTGCTGCAAGATATTGCAACTCTAACTAAAGGCCAGCTAATTTCAGAAGAAATAGGCCTTAGCATTGAAAAATCTACTTTAGAAGATTTAGGTACTGCTAAACGAGTAGTTATAACTAAAGATGATACCACTATTATAGATGGTGCTGGAAATACCTCTGAAATTGAAAATAGAATTGAACAAATTCGTCAAGAGATTAAAGCCAGTACTTCAGAGTACGATCAAGAAAAACTGCAGGAGCGCTTGGCTAAATTAGCAGGTGGTGTTGCTGTGATAAAAGTAGGTGCTGCAACTGAAGTTGAAATGAAAGAGAAAAAAGCCAGGGTTGAAGATGCATTAAATTCAACTAGAGCTGCTGTTGAGGAAGGCGTAGTTCCAGGTGGGGGTGTTGCTCTCTTACGTGCTTCATCATCTCTTCAGGATGTAAAAGGTGATAATGATGATCAAACTTTTGGTGTTAATGTTGTCTACCGTGCTATGCAAGCTCCTCTGCGCCAGATAGTTTCTAATGCTGGTGAAGATGCATCTGTTATAGTAAACAAGGTATATGAAGGGTCTGGAAGCTTTGGTTTCAATGCAGCCACATCTGAGTATGGTGACATGATTGAATTAGGTATATTAGATCCTGCAAAAGTTACAAGAACTGCTTTGCAAAATGCAGCTTCTATTGCAAGCCTTATGATAACAACTGAATGCATCATCACAGACGTGCCAAGTAAGGATGATGGTTCTGACGCTGCTGGAGCTGCTGGCGGTATGGGCGGCATGGGAGGCATGGGTGGAATGGGTGGCATGGGTGGCATGATGTAACCCATTAACTCTTTAATATTACCGTAAAAAGGCCTGATATCAGGCCTTTTTATTTTTTTTATTAAGCTGGATTTTGCCATTTGATCATGTTTTAAATACTAAACTTTCTCTAAAGATATATCATCGCGGCGACTACCGTCAATTAAATATTTTTTTGCTATAGCATATCCTGGCACGCATACTAATTCATTTTTAAAATATAGTAAGGGTGTTTTATCTCTTTCCCAAGTCGGTATTTCCCACTCTTGCATTAGTTTTTTTAAAGGATGTGAGCCTGTTCTTGAGTTTGGCTGTAATCTTTCTCCTCCTTGTCTAAATTGTATGGTAAGATCATTGTATAATATACTTTCTTTTTTTATGTTGTTGTTTCTTGATAATTTTATTCCTAGTAATGGAAGTGATATATTTTGTTCTGTTTTAAGCCATTTTTCTTTATAATCTTTCGGGTATGAGTTGTGAGGTAAGTTAACAATATACAACTTGTTTTTATATCTTCTAATAAATATGATGTTTATTTTTATTTCCGGTTTTTTATCTTGTCTGGCCTTTATTATTTCAGAAAAAATTATCTCTATTTGTTTTGTAGATGGTGTTACTAATGCATTTATATGAAGCCAATTTCTTATAATAAGCTTTTGTAATAATTCATCATGTTGTGCTAGTAGCTCAATATTTAAACTTCTTTTATCAGCAATCTCAGCGAGTATTATTCTGCATTGTCGCTGCATGTATATGTTTTGTTCATTACAATGCTTTGCTGTTCTTATTATATTGTTTTTTGCTGCTGGCCATTTTGCAGTTAAATTAGGTATTACTATATTTCTAATGTGATTTCTGTCATATTTACAATCATTATTACTAGTATCTTCAATCCAGTGTAAATTGTTTATTTTGGCATAGTTTTTGATTTCTTGTTTGGGTATTTCAAGCAGTGGTCTTAGTATATTTATATTCTTGTATTTATAATATTCATTTATTCCTGATATTCCGGTAGGTCCAGCTCCTTTGAACATTCGCATTAATATTGTTTCAACCTGGTCGTCCAAGTGGTGAGCTAATAATAAAGTTCCATTTATTTGTACTTCGCTACAAAATACATTGAATCTACACTTTCTTGCCTTGTCCTCTAGGCTAGAGCCTTTTTCATCTAGTGGGTATGTTTCGTGAGAGCTAAATTTAATTCCGTAACTTATTGATGTGTTTTGGCAGTGTGATTCCCATTCTTTGGCAGAAGAAGAAATATTATGATTTACATGTAGAGCAAAAATATCTTTCTTTGGTAATATTTTAGCTATGATATCTATTAAAACATGTGAATCGCATCCACCACTATATCCAATCCAAACAGGTCCTGTTATTTTATTATCTTTTAATTTCTGCTTAACATGTAAAACTAAGTCTTTGTTATAAATCTGTTTGGATTGATCGGTACTTTGCATTTCTCTCTTCTAACAGTATATCATCTGGTTTATTTAATAGTGGCATTAATTCTTCCACAAGGGCTTCTTTTATATTTTGTGATGCTATTTCTATGTTACGGTGAGCTCCACCCAATGGTTCACTTATAATTCTGTTTATTAGTCCTAGTCCTTTTAATTTAGCAGAAGTTAGCTGCATTTGCTTCGCTGATTCTTCTGCTTTACCTGCATTTTTCCATAATATTGAAGCACATCCTTCTGGTGATATCACTGAAAACACACTATATTCAAGCATAAGTGTCTTATCTGACAGTCCTATTGCTAATGCTCCACCAGAGCCACCTTCGCCTATTACAACAGAAATTATTGGGGTTTTTAGTTGTGACATGACAAATAGATTTTTTGCAATAGCTTCACTTTGATTATGTTTTTCTGCATCAATTCCAGGATATGCTCCTGCTGTATCTATCATGGTAATTAATGGAAGACTGAATTTTTCTGCTAGCTTCATTACACGTTTAGCAAATCTATAACATTCTGGTTTAGGCATGCCGAAGTTTCTAGCTATTTTTTCTTCTGTTTCTCTGCCTTTTTCCTGAGCTATAATCATAACAGACCTGCCGTTTAAACGGGCAATTCCAGCAATTATAGCCTGAGATTTTGCATATCGCCTGTCCCCACTTAAAGGCTCAAAGTCATCAAATATTTTATCTATATAATCTATGCTATGCGGCCTTAAGCTATGCCTAGCTAATTGTACTATTTGGTGATCATTTAACTTAGAGAAAATATCTTTTGTTAGCTTATTGCTTTTATCTTGTAATACAGAGATCTCTTCAACTATACTTATATCACCTGTTAGAGATGTGGTTTTAAGTTCTTTTATTTTTGCTTCTAGCTCAGCTATTGGCTTTTCAAATTCTAAATATTCATTATACATAAGGTCACAACTTAAGAAAATCAAATGTTTATTGTACCCGAAGTTTCTGCTATATTAAACTTTTTTATTATTAACATTAACTTGGTTGAATAATATGGCAATAGTTTTAGGCATAGAAACATCATGCGATGAGACTGCTGCTGCAATTTATTGTGGTGAAAATGGACTACTGTCTCACACTATACATTCACAGATACCATTGCATAAGATCTATGGTGGCGTGGTGCCTGAGCTTGCCTCTAGAGACCATGTTAATAAACTAATAGAAGTAGTTGCAGAGGTTTGTGAGGAAAGTGGCATAGGATTAAGTGACTTAGATGCTATAGCATATACCGCTGGCCCAGGTTTGGCTGGCGCTCTTATGGTTGGCTCTGGATTTGCAACTTCTTTGGCAATGACGCTTGCTATACCATCACTGCCTACACATCATCTTGAAGCTCATGTTCTTATTGCCATGTTAGACGTTGAAAAAATAAAATTCCCATTTTTAGCACTTCTAGTATCTGGAGGCCATACACAAATAATATTGGCTAGCGCCTTAGGGGAATATAAGTTAATAGCAGAGACGCTAGATGATGCAATAGGCGAAGCATTTGATAAATCTGCTAAGATGATGGGTATGCCTTATCCTGGTGGGCGTGAATTGGCATCTTTGGCGGAAGATGGTGATCCTAAAAGCTTTGACCTGCCTCGACCCATGATAAATCGCCCTGGTTATGATTTAAGTTTTAGTGGTCTAAAAACTGCGGTTTTTCAAGCGTGGGATAAATCTGACCAGTCAAACAAAACAAAATGTAACTTAGCTGCATCATTTCAAGCTGCCGTAGTTGAATCTTGCTGCTCTAGATTATCAAAAGTAATGAAAGACGTGGCCGTGGATACTTTAGTTGTAGCAGGTGGAGTTGCTGCGAATAAAAGTTTGCGTGACAACCTTACATTACTAGCTTCATCTAATTCATGTGAAATATATTTTCCACCGATAGAACTGTGCACAGATAATGGAGCCATGATTGCCTATGCTGGATATTTGAATTATGTAAATAAATCTGCTGAAAGCTCTACTGATATGCAGGTAAAACCTAGGTGGCCAATAGAAGATTATTTTAAATAATTTACATGTGTTTAGTTTTTAATTAGAATTAGTGATACTCATTTATTAAATAGGGTCTAACTATGGAAATTTACATATTTACAGTATTGTCTCTTGCTGCTTATTTGCTAGGTTCTATATCATTTTCAGTTGTTATTTCTAAGCTTTTAAATTTAGATGACCCAAGAACAACAGGATCAAAAAATCCAGGCGCAACAAACATGTTACGAGTATCTGGGTTCAAGGTAGCGTTTATAACTTTTCTTTGTGATGCATTAAAAGCATTTATTCCTGTTATACTAGCTAGAACTTTGGGTTTAGAGATTGCGGAAGTTGCTATTGTGGGTCTGTTTGCATTTTTTGGGCACTTATACCCAGTGTTCTTTGGGTTTAGAGGAGGTAAAGGTGTTGCAACAGGAATAGGTTTTGTCTGGGCTTTTGCACCATTTTGTGCTGCCTTATTAATGCTTTTATGGTTCACGATATACTTTGCAACTAAATACGTTTCACTGTCTGGAGTAATCTCGTTTTCATTATTGCCATTTTTAATGGCTTATCTATATGGTCCTGCAGTTGCTATTATATTCTTTGTAATTGCATTTTTATTAATATACTCTCACCGCGATAATATTAAAAGACTATCCGATGGTAGTGAGGGAAAAACTAATCTGTTTAGTAAATAGGAGTTCTTATGTCATATTTAGTATGGTTAGACTTGGAGATGACGGGACTTGATCCAGCTTGTGAGCGCATAATTGAAATAGCTACAGTTGTAACAGACCATAACCTTGAAATTGTTGAGAAAGGGCCTAGCTTGGTTATCAATCAAAGCAAAGCTTTAATAGATAATATGGACGCATGGAACACAGATCATCATACAAAATCAGGTTTAGTTGCTGAAGTAATAGCATCAAAAATAAATGAAAGTGACGCTGAATTAATGACGTTAAATTTTCTTAAAAAATATCTGTCTCCAGGTGAGTCACCGCTATGTGGTAATACTATATCTCAAGATAGGCGCTTTTTAATAAAGTACATGCCTGATTTAGCATCTTTTTTTCACTACCGTAATTTGGATGTTACTAGTTTGAAAATAATGATAAATATGTGGCGTTCAGATTTAGCTATTGATGCTAATAAAAATTCTAAGCATAGAGCTCTTGACGATGTTTATGATTCTATAAATGAACTGAGACATTATCGAGATCGATTTTTACGCATGCCATAAAAGTTTAGCTCTATTATGAAATACTATACCCCTGCTGATATATATAAACTAGAATCAGAACTAAATTCACTAGGAATCACATCTTGGAGTTTAATGCAGAAGGCAGGCCGCCACGCATTTGATGAAATTAAAGAAAAATATAAAAATATTAAGAGAATATGTGTTTTTTGTGGTTGTGGAAATAATGCAGGTGATGGATATGTGTTGGCTAAAGCAGCTATTGAATCAGGTTGTATAGTTGAAATAATTGATTTATCTGAAGGCAGAGAGCTAATTGGCAATGCAAAACAAGCTAAAGAATTATTACCAAATGATAATTCAATACATACTCTTTATGATGACCTGGATTTATTAAATACTGATGTAATAGTAGATGCAATTTTAGGAATTGGTTCATCGGGTGAAATTACTGGAATTGTTGCAAAAGCTATTAATGTTATAAATAATTCATCTGCTAAAGTTGTTTCCCTAGATATTCCTTCTGGCCTAAACCCTGAAACTGGCTCACTTCTTGGTGATGCTATTATGGCAGATTTAACTATAACATTCTTATTACATAAAATTTGTTTAGTTACAGGTGATGGTATTGCAAAATCTGGCGATGTAAAGGTATGTAAATTATATGATAATAATGTTGATGACTTGTCTTTTTCAATTCAAGAGGCTGCCTGTAGTTATGATAAAAAAGAAATATTAAAGTTTATTAAACCAAGATATAAAAATAGCCATAAAGGGTGTTTTGGAAGTTTGCTTGTTATCGCTGGCGATGAAGGTTACCTAGGAGCACTTTTTTTAATAATAGAGGCATTACTAAAGATTGGAGCAGGGGTTATACGTGTGATAACTCATAAAAATCATATTGGCCATTTAATTACTGCTTTTCCTAGCGTTATAGTAGCTTCCTATGATAAAGATGAGTTGGTGAAAGAATATTTAAATGTTTCAGATTCAATCCTAGTAGGGCCAGGGTTAACCAGTAAAGAATGGGTTGTGCAGACATTAAAAAAAGTAATTTCTTCTAATAAAAGAGTTGTCTTGGATGCAGGCGCATTACGCTTATTGAAAAATATTGAAGTTAATACTAGCAGTAGTCTAATAGTTACTCCTCACCCGGGAGAGGCTGCTGATTTGTTATCTGTTGTAAGTTCAGATGTACAAGCTTGTCGACTTAAGTGCGCTCGTAATATTAGCTATAGCTATGCCTGCACTTGTGTGTTAAAGGGGGCAGGGACAATAATATCTTTTTCTGATGATGAGAATGTTGTTTGCCCATATGGAAACCCAGGCATGGCAGTAGCTGGCATGGGTGATGTGCTCTCTGCCGTAATCCTATGCTTTATAGCTCAATTTAACGATGAAAGAAAATCCATAATAGCTGCTGTTTATTTGCACTCTATGGCAGCAGACCATTTTGCTAATGAGCATGGAGAAGTTGGTATGACTCCTTCTGCTATCATTGTTATTTTGAATAAATTTTTAAATAAAAGGTTTTAGTTTATGCAGTTTAAGGTCATAGAGCTTAAAAATATAATAGAGTCAGACTTGACAAATATTACAAATATAATAGCTAATCATTGTTCTAGAAGTTCAATGGTCTTGCATTTAAATGGCGTTTTAGGAGCGGGTAAGACAACTTTTGTTCGCGCATTTCTAGCAAATTTAGGTTATAAGGGTAGGGTCAAGAGCCCAACATATAGTTTGATAGAAACATATGAAATAAAAGATAAAAATATAATAGTATATCATCTGGATTTGTATAGGTTATCTAGAGTTGATGAGCTTTATAATTTAGGTATAGACGATTATATGCATTCAAACAGTGTTATGCTTATAGAGTGGCCGGGTCATGGAGGTGAATTAACTCCAATAGCTGACATAGCAATAACAATCAATGTAATCAGTTCAGAGCTAAGGTCTTTAGTAATAAAAACTAAAGACCTTGATGTTTATAGAAAACTTAAGCAAATATAGAAATATTAAATTAAATTTGTCTATGTATCTTGCTTGCTTTGTTGTGGCTTTCTTCTGTTTGTGCGCAGTTGGCCACTACCATGCAGTCTGGTTGTGGGTGTTTTGCGCTGTTGCTGGTTCCCATCTCTATCTTTATTGTTATTTTGCTGGCTGCTATCTCTATTGCTGTGGTGTTGCTTATTTTCTTGATTGCTAGGTTTGCGTGCCGTGCTTATAGGTGTTTTATTGTACCTGTTATCGGTGTTGTGGTTTCTTCTTCTTCTTCTGTGTACCTTTTCTGGTTCAAGTTTTGGTTTAACTTCCTCGGCAAATACGCTAAGCCATAATCTTTTTAATAAGCCTGTTTGTTCTTTGCTTTTATTTGCTTCCGGCTTGCTTTTGCTATGTGTTTTTTGTGTTAGTTTATGGTGGTCTACCAGCGGAACTTGCTGTTTTTCAGCAGATGGAATATAACTTTCTTTGGCTCCTTTTGCATCAATTTCAATTTTATGACTTTTTACTATGCTTTGTTCATCCTGATGAATCCTTTTTAAAGAGTGCTGGGGTATTTCATACCATTTATTTGGTATTAATAAAATTGTGACTGATTGCCTTTCTTCAAGCTCAATTATGGCCATCCTTTTTTCATTAAGGATAAATGTGCACACATCTACTGGCAGCTGGACTTGTATTATTGGTGCTTGTTGGTGTATAGAGTTTTCTTCTATTTTTCTTAGTATGTTGTTTGCAAAAGACTCAATGTTACGTATTTGTCCCGAGCCTTCACAATTACAGCAAGGCACTAGTTCAGCTTCATCTACGGAAGGGTATAGCCTTTGCCTTGATATCTCAAGCAAGCCAAAATTAGAGATTTTTAATATCTGTATTTTTGATTTATCACCTATAAAGTTTTTTGCTAAAACTTTTTCTACTTCTTCTTTATGTTCTGTTTTTACCATATCGATAAAGTCTACTACTATAAGACCTCCGATATTTCTAAGTTTAACCTGTCTTGCTATTTCAGGGGCTGCTTCAAGATTAGTTTTATAAGCGGTTTCTTCTATATCTTGAGCCTTTGTTGATTTCGCTGAGTTAACATCAACAGTTGTCATTGCTTCTGTTCGTTGGATTACAAGAGACGCTCCGGATTTCATTACAATAGTTTTAGAGTATATTGACTCTATTTCATTTTCAATTTGGTAGTGTGTAAACAATGGTACTTTATTTGTGTGTAAGTGAATTGAGTCTAGGTGCTTTGGCTTTGTTTGTGAAACTTGTCTTTCTATCGCATTGTACGTTTCTTTGTGATCTATCACAATTTTATTAATGTCTGAGCGGATGTGGTCTTTTACGAGCCTAGTTATAATATCATTGTCCTTGTAAATAAGCTGAGGCGCTGGGTTTTTATCAGATTCATCCTTTATTATTTGCCAGTAGCTAGATAGTGTTTCAAAGTCGCTTTCTAGCTCCTCGTAGCTCTTCTCTACGCTAGAAGTTCTTATTATAACTCCTATATCAGGGTTTTTTTCATGTAGCTTATTTAGTGTTTCCTTTAGTTTTTTTCGATTATCATCGCTTAGTTTTTGTGATATTCCACCTGCTTTTTTATTGAAAGGCATTATGACAAGGTTACAACTGGCTATTGATATATCCTGAGTAACTGCAGCGCCTTTTGAATCTCGCTCACCACGTTCTATTTGGATTAATATTTTATCGCCAACTTTTGGTTTATCTACAGTATTTTTACTTGGCAAAAACCCAGGCCTATTACCACCATAGTCAACAAAATATGCGTTTAAACTTTTTTCGAAACTCGTTATCTTAGCGGAGAAGATGTTGCCAATATTCATTTTGTTAGTTAAAGATTCTTTTTCTAATATAGTAAGCTTTCTATCCTCTAAGATTGCTACTCGAGTCTCACCAAACGACCTACTTACTAATATTTCCTTAAATTGTTTTTTACTCATTTTTTATGCACCATATTGAAAGTAATTTCTTACTTTATTAAATATAATCATTGTGCCTTTAGACCTACTCTCTATGTTTATTTATAACCTAGTATATATGTTTTGGTTTTAAACATTTGTATTTGTTGCTGTCTTTTTTTTGATTTATGCCCCGCCTACTAACATCAGTGTTTTAATCTCTCTACCCAATTTTTTCTCTAAATGGGTCACAAATGACTTCCAGTCTTGCAATTCATATGCAATGTTGACTTGTTTAATATATACAACGACAACGGTTAAATTATATCATAAATTAATTATTTAGCAATGAAAAATACTTATGTTTTTAAAAATATTGGATATTATGTGTTATTATGTTAATCTTTTTAAGGTTTTGGCTTGGTTTTATGATGACCTTTTGGCTTGTTTTAATAATTTATATGTTTAATTTAATGTCTTAGTTGAGAATGTAATTATGAGTGGTAATAAAGTATATTTCTATGATGTTTTAGCTAACGAATCAGGGCAACGCATTGACAACTTCCTGTTTAAAAAATTAAAAGGGGTGCCAAAATCCAGAATATACAAGGGTCTTAGAAAAGGTGAGTTTCGAGTCGGTACTAAAAGGATAAAACCTGATTATAAGTTAAAAGAAGAAGATAAAATTAGAATGCCACCATTGTCGTGCTCTGCAAAAAAAGATATTGATGCATCTCTAATGGAGTCTCTAGGTAGCAGAATGAGTGATTCAATAATTTATGAAAATGATGATTTTTTACTTTGTAATAAACCATCTGGAATAGCTGTTCATTCTGGATCTGGAGTTATTGCTGGTGTAATTGAGTCTCTTCGTTATTTCAGGCAAGATTTAGACTATCTAGAGCTTGGCCATAGAATTGATAAAGGAACTTCAGGTTGCTTACTTTTATTCAAAAGTAGAGAGTCTTTACTTGAGTTTCATCGTATGTTACTGGCCTCTGAAGTAAAAAAAACATATCTGTGCTTGGTCCATGGTTCGTGGCCAGATAGTATAGGGCGTTATGATAAGTCGTTAAAAATATCTGAGTATGATGAAAGAAGAAAAGTTAGGGCTGATCCTGAGGGGAAAAGAGCTATAAGTATATTTAAAATTAAAAAACGCTATAAAACAACAACCTTGTTAGAGGTGGAGCTTGTTACCGGCAGAACTCACCAAATACGGGTTCATGCAGCAGATGCAGGATTTCCAATTGTCGGTGACCATAGGTACGGAGATGACAAAAATGAAGGTGGCTGTCGTTTAATGTTGCATGCTCATAGCTTGATTTTTTCTTGGAAGCCAAGTTCTCATATGCATGTGCTTGAAGCAAAATTACCAGAGGAGTTTTTAAATTGCGTAAAAAAAATAGAAAATACAATTGTGTGATTTTTGATTGGGATGGTACTATCATGGACTCTGCCGGCCAAATTGTATCAGCAGTTATTGATTCTGCAAAAAAAAATGGGTTAAATGTTCCTAGTGATCAGTCGGTTAGAGTTGGCATAGGTACTAGTTTTGAAGCTCAGTATGAACGCCTATTTTTACATGATAAAACACAGGGTAAGCGTGATTACGCTAATGAAGTTTTCACATCATTTCAGAAAGATTTCTATCACGTATATAACTCTAATACACCAAAATTATTCCCAGGAGTTGAAGATATTATTGCTGAGTTAAATGCAGATGGTGTTATTACAGCTATAGCTACAAGTGGTACTAGGGCTATGTTAAACTCCATGCTTACAAAATTTAAGTTAAATGATAGTTTTTTATTTACTTGTTGTGGAGATGAATTTCCAGCCAAACCTAACCCAGATATGTTGGAGCAAATTTTGCTTGAAAGTGATTTTTTAAGTAAGGATGCGGTAATGTTAGGAGATAGTGTCTACGATATATACTCCGCAAATAACGCTCATATAGACAGTTATGGGGTTGCTACAGGAGTTAGCTCTAAAAATGACTTGGTCGGTGCTGGGGCTATAGAAGTCGTTGATGATATTAGAGAAATTGTGGCTTATCTATAGCTTTAATTATTGATGTTTTATTTGGTGTTTCATGGCTAGTGATTTGTTTAATGCTGTCTTTCTATCCCCAGGAGCTGTTGAAAATTTATTGTTATATTTGGGGTACGTAGACTCTAAGTCCTTGCGGCTTATTATTGGTTATGGATCTTTCTCTAAATTTGTTAAGTTTTGCATGAAGGTGTCCTACCTATCATTATACAATGCAGCTGCTTGTAACTATAAACTTGTTAGAGATTTTTTTTGTTTATATTCTTCAAGGCTAGATTCTTGTTCATATGTTAGAAATATATCTGTTGATCC
>Ga0055584_100005398_pt1 | contig 12519 bp, 15 predicted proteins | sample OSDHelmetaG_FD_58716 | JGI IMG/M metagenome (GOLD analysis project Ga0055584, IMG submission 58716) | Pelagic marine sediment microbial communities from the LTER site Helgoland, North Sea, for post-phytoplankton bloom and carbon turnover... | ecosystem: Environmental > Aquatic > Marine >... | reverse complement strand
GTCCTGGTAGTCAATACCCGCCCCAGCGCCCCATTTTCAGATAAAAGTAGAACTACCCCCAAAAAACCAAAACCGGTGAATCACGCTCATGCTTGTTGCATCGCAAATAGCAATTACTTCTTCAGGTAATCATCCGTCCCATCCAGCCAGTCCTGCCTGGGTGGTGCCCAGTGATCAATCTCTTCTACTGCTCCAATCATGAGCGCCTCGTGAGGCAAATTTGCAGGAATGACAACCATCTCACCTGCATGCAGGTCCATTTCCTGTTCTCTATTCTCTCCAAACCAGAACCGGATGGTTCCCGAAATGACCTCGGTGATCTGTTCATTTTCGTGTGAATGCAAAGGTACGTGAAAGCCATCCTTAAATTTCATTTTCGCAATCATCAGTTTTTCACCCGAAACAATCTGACGGTGCATTTGCGGTGTAACTTCTTCAGTCGGGACGTCATCCCAGTTAATCTTCTTTAGCATAAATGACTCCTAACTATTTGTTATTTAATATATAATACGCATAAATAAGACAGTTCCCCGTTAACCCATCTTCCCCACCGGGCTATCCAGACTTTCCGGTGGCACACTAAACCACGCCGGCCCTTTCTCGGTCATATACAAACAGTCTTCAAGGCGCACACCGAAAGAGTCATAATCGTATAAGCCCGGCTCATTCGAAAAGCACATGCCCGGTGCTAGCACGGTCTTTTCCCCGTGTACGAAATTGACCCGCTCGTGACCATCCATACCGATGCCATGACCAGTTCGGTGACTCAGGCCGGGAACCTTGTACTTAGGACCCCAGCCCTTTGATTCATAATAGGCACGCACGGCGTCGTCGACTGCACCGGCCGCTGTGCCAATCTGCGCTGTTTCAAACGCGATTTGCTGACCCTTGCGCACCGTGTTCCACACTTCACGCTGGCGGGCACTTGGCTCACCGAATACAAAGGTGCGTGAAACATCTGATTGATAGCCCTCAACAGAACAGCCGCAATCCATCAACACGATTTGTCCTTCCTCAATTTTTTGTGGCTGATTGGTGCCATGCGGATAGGCGCTGGCGACACCGAAAAGGGCCATATTCCAGCTGCCAACACCACCAAGCTGCAATTGTGCTGCCGCCATCAATGCCTTCACATCATCCGGCTCCATACCCGCTTGCAGATGTTTGTACACATGTTGATATGCCGTCAAAGTCACCTCGGTTGCCTTTCTCATCAGCGCGATTTCAGCTGCGGACTTGTACATTCGGCAGCCTTGTGTCACCGGGGTCGCACTGGTTATTTCGAATGAGGGCGCTGCAGATTTCAAGCCATCTACAACAAAGTAACGAACGGTTTCTTCGAGTCCAAGCCTGCCACCCTTTAGGCCTCGATCCTTTAAAAAACCAACAACCAGTTCAAATGGACTTTCGTGTTCATTCCAGGCGCGAACATCGTTACCGAAGGTCATCGATTCACGCACGCTGGGTTCTTCAAAAAACGGTGTCACGATACCGATATCCCCCTCCCGCGGAATAATCACCGTGGTCAGACGCTCGCTACGCCACCAGCTGACACCGGAGAAGTAGAGCATGGCAGAACCGGGCTCCAACAGGATAGCGTCGATATTGTTTTCGGCCATCAGGCGTTGTGCCTTCGCTATCCGGGCAAGCCGTTCCTCCACCCTAACGGGTTTTACATCATTGGTGATTGAACTCAACTTTGTTTCCGGTGCTGAAATCGCAGCGGTTGACCAGGCACCCGCTGCAGCTGCACCGACGGATAGGCCACTGAAGACAAGAAAATCTCGTTTTGACATTCGCATAGGATGGATTCCGGCTATTGTTGTCGAAGTTTTGTGAGATACGATTGTAGCAACTTGCGGGCGCGGGTTGACAGAGGGAAATAAGAACCGTCATTTTTTTTATTTTCATCCCGTCTTTCGAAACGGTAGAATCCATCAGCCGTCTACAGAATGAAGATACAAATACTTAGCTAATTTGGAATTGCACCGGAACTACAGGACCCGAATATGGAATACTTGGATTTACTCCCGATCTGGGCCTTTTTTGTAGGAATGGTGCTCGTTGCTCTGGCTGCTACCGAAATAGGCTTTCGCGTCGGTATGCACTTGCAGGGACGAAGCTCCAACCCTGGAGAATCCCGCATAACCGGCTCGGTGGTTGGCGGTATGCTGGGTCTGGTTGGCTTTCTCATGGCCTTTTCTATCGGAATCACGATCGGTCATCACAGTGAACGCAAAAGTATGGTCATAAAAGAAGCCAACACCATTGGAGTCGCCTGGCTCCGGGCCGGGTTTCTCGACGAACCGGATTCTTTGTTGCTGCGTAAACATTTGCGTGAATACGCTGAAATCCGTCTCGAGGCTGCAAACCAGGTAATAGACCTGCCAACCGCCTTATTACGTTCCGAGAACATTCACGAGAAAATGTGGATCATCGTTGAGCGCAATGTAAAGCAGGGAAATGACACCGACATCATGGCGAGCCTGGTTCATGCAGTTAATGAAGTAATCGATACACATACTTTACGCATAGCAGCAGCGACGAAGCGACTACCGGCAGTTCTCGGCTTAGTTCTTATTTTGTCAACGATCCTGAGCTTCTCACTGGTCGGCGTGGCCAGCAGTGCAGACCGGAAACGCAATACTGTGGCTATTTTCCTGTTTTCGCTGGTATTTACCGCGGTCTTGACGATTTTGTTTGATCTAGACCGGCCTCAGGAAGGAATGCTAACCGTCAGCCAAACTGCAATGACAGATGTACTACGACGGATAGAGCCGTTCAGTCAGTGAGAAGTCGAGCGTCACTCCATTTGTCAGCTTTCAGGTCTTGACCAATCACGAATTGCTGCAACTTCATCTTTTTCTATTCCAAGTGACTCCAGGAAATCCTGGTGGGCTTCCGGAGAGGTTCTTTCAAACTCGATATGCCAGTTCTTCATACCTGCATCATCCAGACCGGCTGCCCTTAGAATAGAAACCCATACTTCCTTGGTCATGAGTCTGGAGTCCCTTGCCAGGGTTTCGTTTTCCAATATATTCAAAATAACTTTCTGTTGATTTCTGAGCTTTTGAATCTCCTTGTTTATGCTTAACAGCCTGCCCTCCAGTGTCGAATCCAGCTCACTGTTTTCTTTTTCAAGAAGTAACTCTATGGAATCCAGTGACAGTCCCGCGCTACGGAACAACTGGATTCTATCCATTTTTTTCAGATCAGCTTCGGAATACAAGCGGTAATTTGATTCGCTTCTGCCACTCGGTGTGAGCACCCCGATACTGTCGTAATAAATAAGCGTACTTCTTGAAAGGGAATATTTCTTTGCGACCTGTCCGATCGTAAACATCTGCACTTCCTCTCACTACATTCTGATATGGGATGATTGACGCAAAATGCGCCAATCATCCCTGCACCACTGGTACTTACAAGGCTCGAATCCGGCCGATCTCACTTTCCTCGATATTCAGCCATTCCAGAAAAGACTGGTGACCATCCGGATACCTGGCTTCAAACACCTGATGCCATTGGGTCATGGACGCTTCATCAAGACCAATCTCTCTGAATAAACCAACCCATTTCTCTTTGTTCATCACTTCGTTACTCATTACGTATCTCCTGCTTCATTAATTTAATGCGACGGCTAACTACCGTCAAAATCGATTCTGAAGTATGAAGCTCTAGTCAGGTCAACACCCTGCGGTTAATTAATTTTCATTTAGGTTGCACATACATTTCAGGCGTCGGATTGGAGAGCCGGCTTAAAGAGAAAGTTATACCGCTACTGATAGGTTTTACCACGATGTTTTAGCCAACCATCAATATGGCGATGATTCGGGTCATTATGTGTCCAGTGGACCACCCCACCTTTGGCGTTCCATTCGTACTCCCCAAAAAACTCGACGGTATCACCTTTTTTCAGCCCATTTAGTCTGGGCGCCAAATCGATGTTATGCGCTATCAACAAAGACTGACCATTGTCGAGCTTCAGGATAAATCTCTGATGCCTTGATCCATCATTGTCATCCGGCAGAACTCTCGCAACAGTGCCCTGCCCCTGTAGCTGTACATCGCTCTGTTGGTTGTTGTACGCGATCTCGACCGCATTGTTTGAACCCTGGCCCTTTGAATCGAGGCCGGGTATTGAAATACCCCCCTCCTGGACAAGCCCGAGCCCATAAACCAAAACACCGGCAACGATCAGAATGAGTATTTTTTTCATCATCCGGCAGTTAACTCGCCTATCCTGACAAAGTCTCATTGAGTGAATTGAGCAATGCCATATAAATTGGATTACAAAAATCAGCAACCTCGTTTTCCTTCTCGGACTCGAATGTCGATGACCATTCCACCATGCAACCCGTATCAGATGCCGTCACCTTGACCCGGCCCGTATAGTTGCTTACGGCGTCTTTCGCGACGGGACCCGGCCCGTCATCAATACTGTATGCAAATGAAAAACTTCCGAAGTCAAGCTCTGTCAATGTTTCATGAAACACACCGTTTAAAATTCTTTTTGCACCAATCTCATTGCCATTTTTATCACCGACTTTTTCTAACGAAACGACAACATTCGGCGCCCATGACACGTCATGAAAATCCCTGATCATATCCCAAACTTTGTTTACCGGTGCATTGATCTCAATTTTGTTGTAACACGTACCCATAAATGTATTCCTCTTGTCGATTTATCCCAAATTAAGTCTTTGATTCTCGCGCTCAAATATCCCCCTGATGACCGCACCATCGGACGGCTCCTCATCCAAAGTCTCGGGGTTCCACTGAGATCGCGTCGTTTCAAAATAATCCCCGCCATAAATATGAATTCCACCGGTAAAACGCAGCAACGGATTGGTGACAGAGTGAATTACGTCCACAGGTAATTTGGCTACACCTCCTTCGAACAATGCATCCGCTTCAAATGCTGTGATCGAATCTCCGGCTCGCCTCCAGATGATATTATCTTCCCGGCCGGTATAGATTCCGATATTGGCCCACATAAGATGATTATGAGGCATCAGGTTCATTTGCGGCGTCCAGGTAGCTGCAAAAATCGTGAGTGTGTCGGAACGGTGGAGTACATGGATTCCCGCTTTGACCGGTTCTCCAATTGCACTGAGAACTGAAGCCGGTGAGCGTACCGCCCTGTCGAGCACCTCCAGCACCGCGTCCTGCGCATCGGTCTCCCGGTTTGCTGTCACACAATCATCAATAAATCGATCTATATCCATACTTATCCCCCTGGTTGGCTCTTCGCTGTTGAGGCAATGACCAGTTGTGACAATATCAACTGACTGGACAAGGCAATGACGGCGTAGATAAATGAGCACCTGGCACCCCTGACATTCTGCGACCCTGACATAGTTTTTCTCCAGCAAAGATAACGATAACTTATCTATTCAGCATAGGGGATTTGAAAGTTAGTTGCAGGTTTGACCCATTATTTCGCCTGAAGGTTTTACTCAAAAAAACACTCTCTGATCTCAGTAACGTAAGCTAATGCGGAGAGTTCCTGTAGTACCTCACGCCAGTCTGGACGGTGTGTCTCCCCAATGACCAGTGCCTGATTGTTTGCACAGCCGATGCGCCCGGGCGAACGGGAATGGACTTTAAGACCGGGGTCAATTTGCAGTATCTCCTGGTAAACCTGAGCTTCAGCGGGCACACAAAACTCATAGGAAACGGCCACCAGTCCGTCTGGCGGACCACGTAACCCATCGGGTCGGATATCATCGAGTGAAAACGTGATTTTTGTCGACTGCGCCGGATGACTGGTGCTAAGTTCAGGCGCAGCATGACAACCTGCCAACACCATGCCAACCAACATGAGCATCACAATTCTCATGCCGGGCAACCTGACGGTCTCGAATTCCTGAGTACGTTAATCGTCATAAACTGTTGAAAGGAAAAACAGCAAACCTGCGTTAGTCTGTAGCAGTTTGGGGCGCTTTTTTTCGCCAGAAAGCATCGAACACATAGACAGCGGCAACACCATACAAGGTGGCCCAGGCCAACATTGTAATTCTGTCAAAAAACTTTACACCAGCAGCGTCCCCACCGGCACCATCCGCCAATGCCGGCAATATGATGACCAGCATGGTTAAAAGTGCGTAAGACCATGTACCTGCGCCCGCAGCCATACTTTGTCCCTGGAAGATTTTCCTACCCATGATCAGGCTGGCAAAAGCAACCAGTAACACAAGGTTGATTAATGACGGCCAGACACTCATCAAATTCCATATAATGACTGCACCTACTCCACCGATAAACGTGGACATCAGCAGTGACTTACCAACCTGTTTGGTGTCGTCGTTCTCCGCCTGTTGACCCATGCTCGCAACCTTGATCATAACGACCAGGTAGGATGAACTGCCGGCGTAAAATAGAAAAAACACGATAATCGGGAGCACGATGGCGGTTGAGCGCCAGGCACTGCGTATCGCTTCATCGCGGGATGGTTTCCCGGCCGGCGGCCGCGCTTTCGGGCCACTATCCATAGGTTTATCCGGCAAAAAGACATGTGCCAGCCACAAGAAAACTATGGCAATGATGGCGTTGAAAGTCAGCGCCTTGTCAATGGCTATTACCGAGTCAATGGAGTCCGACCCGACTGCCGCCACAATCGCCAGCCCCATGGTCAGAAAAGCACCCAGAATGGGTGACCCGCCACTGGCACTGTAGTAGAAGGCCCAGAAACAAGCCGCAATCAACAGCAGCATACCAACCATGGGCTGATAGGTTAGTACGGGGAGCAGGAACCAGGTCGAAAACCATATTGGTATGACCAGTGCCAGGATAAATATCAAGCCCTGCTTCAGTTTCAGGCCGGGTAGTGGAATCGCCAACAACATTGATAACAGGACCGGCACAATGAACGATGCACCCCAGTTCATTGCCTGCGAAACCCACAGGGAAAATGTGGTTACAAGGACCAGCCTGAATATTCTGCGGGCCGCTACCGGATGCATCTCAATAGGCATAGCTCAGGTAGGCCTGGACCCGGATATAAAACCACCCCAAGGCATTCATGATCGGGTTGTCACCTGTATAAACCATCACGGAGACCTGCGATCCAACACGTAAATTTGATTCGGAAACATCACTGGCCTCAAAATCAATCGTGACCGGAAACCGTTGCTCAGAACGGAGCCAGTTCCGGTCATTATCGATGGTTGGCAGGGTTCCCAGGGCGTTGGTATTAACCTCGACACCGTAACCGGTTTGCCGGATGCGGCCCTTAAAGACTTCACCCGGTCGTACATCGAATGTGACTTCGACCCGGTCCCCTACATCGAGATTGCCCAGATTGTTCTCCGACAGATCGGCACGTATCCACGTATCGTGAATGGCTATAAATGTCATCAAAGCGGCACCCGCTGATGCAAAATTCCCCTGGTCAACCCTCAAATCGGTAATCATGCCATCGCGAGGTGCGTAAACCACCGTTCGTTCTAGGTTCAGGCGGGCATTCTCGAGGTTTGTGCGAGCCTGCTGAATTTGTGCATTGTTTTCATCGGTGGAGCCCAGCGAGCTTATCGCTGCCTGTAGTGACGCCTGGGCAGAAGCGAGCTTGGCACGGCTCGATTCCAGACTGGCTTCAGATTGTTGGATTCGTCTTTCTGAAATCGCACCCTCATCTTCTTTGCGAATCCGGCGCATACGGGTTGTATCCTGCTCCGCGCTCCAGACAGAAGCCTTTGCCGAATCGACATTTGCACGGGAAGCAGCCACATTTGAAATACCCGACTGAATCGATTGTTCCGTATTCTTTAACGCGGCTTGCGCCGCCGCTACCGCCAACTCATACGAGCCGGGGTCAATGCTAAACAATTGTTGCCCTGCCTTAACCTTTTGATTGTTTTCAACGTCAACGCTTGTCAACCTGCCTGCCACCTGGGGTGCCACAGGAACCACGTAGGCATGCACCCTGGCCTGGGTGGTGTATGGTGTTAAACGATCACCAACAACATAAATAATCATCAATACGATACACAATGTCAGGACGATAAAAGTCCACATTCGTACCGGATCTCTCTTTTTCTTATCACTGGTCATCCAATAAATCTCCCCAATTCGTCCGTTCACGCATCACGGTCAACGTATTTTCGTCCACAAATGGCCGACCTTCCCTGACTTCCCATCCACCGCCCAGCGCTTTATATATTTGCACCACGCTCTGTATTGCCTGACCCTGGCTCGCAGCATAGCGATTCTGTTGACCGAACAATGACTTCTGGGCATCCAGCACTCTCTGGTAACCGGAAAAGCCCTCTTTATACTGCAGCATGGATAAATCGTTTGATCGGCGGGCTGCCTCCACAGCATCGTGCAAAATCGCCTTTTGCGCCTGGGCACCTGAAAGCGACACCATGGCGTCATCCACTTCCTGCGCAGCTTCAAGAGCGGCTTCCTGGTAGGAAACGATAGCCTGTTGAAGCCTCGAATCCTGTACCCGGATGTTATTTTTAATCCGGCCGTAATTGAGAACAGGCCATGTGAATGAGGCACCCGCGCTATAATTGACACTGTCAGAACTGAACAGGCTCGAAGAACCACCGCCACCTACGTCCTTTGAAATACTGACTACCCCCAGTGAACCTGACAGTGCGATGCTTGGATACAGATCAGCTGTTGCAACACCAACCTGTGCATTCTGCGCAACGGCCTGTAATTCGGCCTGCCGTAAATCCGGGCGACGGCGCAACAAATCGGCCGGTATTCCGACGGCGACTTGCTCAGGCACATCCGGAATAGAACCGCTAGAAATTAACTTTTCAACAAATCCATTGGTCTGACCCAGCAAGGTATTCAGGGCATTCTGGGACAGGCTCAATTGAGTTTTCAGATCAGGTACCGTTGCCTGTGTACCAAGCAACAGGGATTTGGCCTGCTGCACATCCAACTCTGAATCCTGCCCGTTTCTGTAAAGCACCTCTGCAATATCATAGCTCCGCTGCTGCAATTTCAGATTTTCATCGGCAATCCTGAGCTGTTCTTCAAGGATACGGATCGTCACATAATTGCTCGCGACCTGTGCAGTTACCAGCACCATAGCTCCGTCATAGTTCGCTATCGATGCTGCCAATGCTGCATCCGCTGATTCTATGCCACGCCGGAATTTACCCCAGAAATCCATTTCCCAGGCCAGTGATGCACCGAGGTCATACTGGCTGAAAGCCGTATTCCCCTGTCCGGCGTTTTCGCTGGGTGATATTCGTGTTACGCCCCCTGAGGCCAATTGCTGCTGAGGATACTGGGTACCGACCGCGATACCCAATTGGGCACGTGATTCAAGAACTTTCAGACCAGCCAGTTCCAATGAGTAGTTTTGCTGGTGCGCGATATCAACCAGCTGATTGAGCACCGGGTCGTTGAAAACCTCCCACCATTCGATCAGCTCATAGGGTGTCGCCTTAAGACCTGAGTCCTGTGCAATCTCCCAGGCATCTGGTGCCGGAGCCTCGGGTTCGATGAAGTCCGGTCCGACAGCGGCGCATCCGGCCAGCGCCAGAACAACACAAACCAGCCATGATCTACGGATTAAAATCATGTACCAATCAGGAGGCACGACTTTTCAACCCGGTTACCATTCCTCCATATGACACACAGCAATTGTGCCAATTCAAATAAGTGTGCAGTGAACTTTCATTCATAATCCGGTAAGCATAGTCAGAATGTTTTCCAGATACCAGACTCACGGTTATATTTGCAGGTTTCATTACTTCGAAGAACTGAGTATCGCATGAGAGGCCTTTTTGTTTCAGGTGAAATGGTGCGCAATAAATCACATATCCCATGGTTTTTTACTCTCGAAACAAATCTTCCAGCGTTGAGAGCAACAACTGGTACGCCCCGGTACCCGGGTGAACCCAGTCGAAATGACCGGCACCTTCCAATAAAAGCGGTGTGGCGCCGGGAAGTTCCGATTGCTCAAAGGGAACGATTGTATCGATGTCCCCCTGCAGCAGCAGGGTCTTATTATGTACAGGTCTGCTGGCAGGGTTGGCGGCCTGGTAGATGGCCGGGATAGCCTCGTAAACACCACCCATAAAATCAATGGTGGCGGTCTGGCAGCTATTGCTGCCGCGTGAATACGACATGATGTCAGTGATTGCCGCCAGGCCGATGATGGCATCGATATCCTGATTTTCTGCTGCTGCCAGCAGCGCCAGATGACCACCTGCAGAATGACCCATGATAACCATTCGATCCAGATCCACGGGATAATCTTTCAGCATTGAAGTATACGCAAGCCCCTGCCTTATATCCTCATAGCTGCCCGGCCAGCCACCACCTTCATCGCCGGTACGTCGATATTCAAGTGACCAAACCCCGTAGCCGGCTTGTGCCAGCGCACTGCTCAAAGGGTAGCTGTGCCGGATATCAAACGCGTTTAACCAGCAACCGCCATGGATCAACACGATCAGCGGAGCGTTTCCACCCACAGCAGGTTTTTTGGGCAACCATAGCAAACCATACTGAAGCTCCGGGTTCTCATCGCCATACACCAGTTTTTCATTGGCTTTGTCAAAGCCAAGTTCAGTAACGCTTTTATAGCTGACATTGCTCTTCACCAACGCATCTCCGGTTTCGCTGAAAACAGGACCGGCAAACAGCAACAGCGTCAGGCCAATAAGTAAGCCACCGGATGATTTCATGATTTTCACACTGCTTCCTGCTGCAGACCCTTACGAATCCATCTCCCCGCCATTACAAGGGCAACCGGGCTGATCAACGCCACCAATCCGTAGATCAGCCACATCGTCTCGGTATTGAGCGGGCCATCCGCCGGGCAGTAGATATCCATCATGCGACCGGTGTACCAACCGGCGATGAACTTGATCATAAACCATGGCATATTGGCGAACGCGATGTAAGCACCGGTCTGACCTTCAGGCGCCAACTCCGCCGCGTACTGCAAAAAACGGGGTTGCCAAAGCGCCTCTCCTATCGAGAACAAAATCAGGTACGCCATCAGAAACCAGAAATTGGGCCCCAGCAGGAAGAAAAACGTTGGCAGAGCTGATACCAGGGAACCGATAATCATCATTCGATATACCGGCACATGGCGTGTCAAGGCCGTTATCACCGGCACACCAAGAACAATGATCAAGGGGTTGGTGACGTTGACGATCACCTCCATGTTGTTGGCCACAACATCTGAAAAAGCGCGGGTCACATACTGGGGCATCACCAGGAACTGGTAAGCGAAGAGTGTCTGTACCGGCATCAGTGCAAAAATGAAGAACATGAATCTGCTGTTTGAGAGCGGACTGGTCTTGAACCACCCGGCAATCCGGCTTGCGAGATTCCCATTCACACTCTCAGACGCTTTCGATTGCCCTGAATCCTTTTCATCTGACCCGGCAGTACCAGCCTGCTCAGCTTCCCGCTCGACTTTTGGCGTGAAAAAGAACACCAGACCCAGGAGCATCACGACATTGACGAGTACACAAAACCACATGACCCCTTCAATGCCAAAACCTTCAAAGCGGAAGTTCTCACCCAGGTCGAGTCCAGAACGAATCCTTGAGGAGGCGAAGCCGATAAAAACAATACCCAGGTTCATTCCGGCATAGAGCAGACCGTAACCCATGGTGGCGGTCTTCTTATCTGAAAACTTGCGTACACCCGCGTACGATGCCGGTTGCATGAACCCGTTACCCGCTGCGGCCAGCAGCAAACCGGCAAAAACAACAATCATGAGCATGCTCGAACCAGCGGGAAGAATATGCGGAGCAAGCGGCAACGCCGCCCGGCCGACAATGTAGAGGGCGACCGAGACCAGTAACGATTTGCGGACTCCCAACTTGTCCGATATGGGACCGAATATCAGCATGAAACCGGTAATCAGTGCCATGTAAGCCGAGACAATTTTGTGCCCCGTGTCGTCCGTCATACCCATGATGTCATGGAAGTACATCGCCAGCAGGGTCAGCATGCCAAAATAAGCGACCCCATCGAGCCAGTAGATATAATTGGTGTACCAGAAACCGCGTGGGGCGTCTTTGAGTTCCCGGAACGAGGTGACTAACTCGGTGAAGGGATTGGGGATTCCGGTCGGTTGGTTTAGGTCGGGCTTATTGATGTCTGCAGACTCGCTCTTATCGGCCATTCTGATTCCTTGTTAGCTGCAACAAAAGGGGGCGGTGCCAATTATATTCGAATTTGAAAGAGCCCGATAAGATGCTGCACCTGTTTTCCTTGTGTAAAACGCAGAAACGAGTCCAGGCACAGCTGTTGCTCAAACATGAAGTGATTTACTCCAGCAACAGCATCAAGCGCGCATTTAAACCGCTGGTTCGACTTTTCAACCCGTCCAGTTCATTCCAGATGTAGCGATAGTTGCCATTGACACCAAAAAACGGGGTCAACCACCAGGTCAGTCCCAGTGACGCGACATCCATTTCACCACCCTCGACCAGACCATCGGTCAGATCAATTCTTGACCAACGTGCACTTAGCTCCAGGGCGCCTTTGCCACCCTGGTAAACGCTTTTGGATACCGGAACGCCACCAAATGTG
>Ga0055584_100005397_pt1 | contig 12519 bp, 10 predicted proteins | sample OSDHelmetaG_FD_58716 | JGI IMG/M metagenome (GOLD analysis project Ga0055584, IMG submission 58716) | Pelagic marine sediment microbial communities from the LTER site Helgoland, North Sea, for post-phytoplankton bloom and carbon turnover... | ecosystem: Environmental > Aquatic > Marine >... | reverse complement strand
AAGTATCAAAAGCCTGCATTCCCCATTTCAGGAACTGATAGCGTTCCTGATTGCGCGCGAACTCGATCTCCAGATTCTTTTCGTAAGCCTCCGCGCTCCCAGCCACATCCACTTGCACGGAATGATCCACCACCAAATCCACAGGCACCAAGGGCTCAATGATCTCGGGATTCTTGCCCAAACGGGCAACCGAAGAGCGCATGGCAGCGAGATCCACCAACAACGGTACGCCCGTAAAATCCTGCAACACAATACGTGACACGACAAAAGGGATCTCGTTAACACGGTCCTCATTCGGTTTCCACGAAGCCAAATCCCGCACGTTCTGTTCCGTCACGCGCGATCCGTCGCAATTCCGCAGCACGGATTCCAATACAATCCGAATCGAAACCGGAAGCCGGGATATGTCGCCGAGTCCCGCATCAGCCAATGCGGGCAGGGAGAAATAGCTGGCTTCACCGCCATCACCGAGTTGGAAAGTCTTCTTCGAATTAAAAATGCTTTGTTCTTCGCTCATGTTCTGTTTCTTCAATTGTGGATCTGCCCCGTGCAAATCCGTTCCGAACTGGCGGGTCCTGCCGTCGAAACGAACCTTCAGATTCGGGATTTCTCCGCCTACTGTCAAACCAATGAGCCTCGTCGATTTGCGGTTCGGTCGTGAATTTTTTCGATCTTCATGCCTAACTCCCCCCGATGTTTCGCCCCTGCATCGATCTGCATGACGGCAAAGTAAAACAAATCGTCGGCGGTTCCCTCCGCGACGATAACACCGGTTTGCGCACTAATTTTGTGGCCGAGAAGCCGCCAACATGGTTTGCCGAGCAATATCGCAAGGACAGCCTCACCGGCGGTCACGTTATCAAACTCGGCCCCGGAAATGACCTTGCGGCTCGCGAAGCCCTATCCGGCTTCGCTGGTGGCCTTCAGATCGGCGGCGGCATCAACCTCGATAACGCCCAGGAATGGCTACAGGCGGGGGCATCTCACGTTATCGTCACCTCCTGGGTCTTTCGAGAAGGGCGAATCGACTTCGATCGAATCAAGTCGCTCGTCGACACCATCGGTCGCGAGCACCTGGTTCTCGATCTGAGTTGCCGCCAACGAGATGGAAAATATTGGGTGGTGACCGATCGCTGGCAAAAGTTCACCGATTACGAAGTCACCGCTGAGCATCTCTCCGAACTATCCGGCTATTGTGACGAGTTTCTGATTCACGCTGCCGACGTTGAAGGCCTCTGCCAGGGAGTCGATCTGGATCTGATTGCCAAACTGGCGGCATGGTCGCCAATCGATTGCACCTACGCAGGCGGAGCAAAATCGCTGGATGACCTGAAGCAGGTGTGCGAATCCGGGAAAGGCCGGATCCATCTGACGATCGGATCAGCCTTGGATATCTTTGGTGGCTCTATCCCCTACGCTGACGTCGTCGCCTTCAATCAGTCGCTCACAATTTGCTGATTCAAGATTTCGGCTTTTCCGCTTCCGTCTACTCGCTCGCAGCGTTCGCCTGTTCTACATCGGGCGCCGCACGGTTAAGAACTCCGATCACCACCAACAACACCGCACCAAGTATGTCGAACAAAGCGATATTCACTCCGGCGATTGCGAAAGAACTATCCGGGAAAAGAGCGAAGCCAGCCGCCACGAAGAGCCCGATTCGCAACGACGTGGTGAGCGGCTTGAACAAGTATCCGGCCAATCCGGCAGCCAAAGAAATGATTCCCAACACTGCCGCCAGAACCGCCATGATCACTCCGCCGATAGCCAACGATTCACCGGTCTTCGGAATGAGCAGTAACTCCGGACGGTAAACGAACATGAAGGGCAATGTGAATCCGACCAGCGCAAATCGAAACGCCGCAAACCCGGTCTCCATGATCTTGGACCCCGCAATGGACGCACTCGCGTAGGCAGCCAATGCGACCGGCGGCGTCACCATGGACATCATGCCGAAGTAGAAAATGAACAGGTGAGCCGCAAGCGCTGGCACGCCCAGTTTGTTGAGCACCGGCCCGATCAGGGTCGCCATCAGCAAGTAACAGACAGCGGACGGCAATCCCATTCCCAGCAGGATCGAACAGCCCATGATCGCCAACAAGGCCAAGAACAGACTGTTCTCTGCAATCGGCACAATAGCATTCGGAAACGCCGTGCCAACACCAGTCTTGGTCACCACCGCGATGATGATTCCCACACAAGCCGACGCGGATACGAGAGAGATACCGTTCTTGGCAGATTTCACCAACGCGTTCACCACGAGCGGACGCCACTTCGGCTGCAACATCCCGGCGAACATGATGAACACCATCGCGTAGACACCCGCTCCAGGAATCGACAGACCATCGTCGCCTTCCTCTTTGATCAGCATCGCGTCCCCCAGATACTTGATGGCGATCCAGAGCACCGGGAACAAGGCCAATCCGATCACCCGACTCTGCTTCGGAGCATCAATCTTCGGATTCAACAAAGTCATCACCAGAATGAAAGCAAGCGACGCGGTCACCGCCAGCACCGGCGATTTCCCTGAAACCAACAGTCCAATAAGGACCACCAACGCACCAAAGAAGGTCAACCCTTCCAAGCTCATCAAACGGCCACGATCATCAGGCACCTTTACGACTTCGGCATCCGCCCCCGATCGCTTCGCGTAAAAATGAACGATCAGAAACAGTGAAAAGTAATACAGCATCGCCGGAATCGTGGCGGCCTTCACGATCTCCATGAAGGTCACCGCGGGCTCCACGATCTCGAGCATCATGTAAGCCCCGGCTCCCATCACCGGAGGAACCAAAGCACCGCCGGTTGCCGCCGCAGCCGTAATGCCGCCCGCGATGTGTGGCTTGAATCCGCTACTCCGCATCATCGGAATCGTGAACGTCCCGGTGGTCACAGCGTTCGCCACGGCACTGCCAGACAACGAACCCATCAATCCACTTCCAAGCACCGACACTTTGGCCGCACCGCCGGCCTTGTTACCAAACAGGCGTTGGGCAAAATCGACAATGAACTGTGTAGCTCCACTGACTTCGAGAAATGCGCCAAATACCACGAACAGATAAACGTAGGTGAACATCACCCGCAGCGCGGTCCCGAATACGCCATCCGTAGTAAGGAACGACTGCGCCGCCATCCGATCAAATCCATATCCTCGGTGCGGAAATAACCAATCAGGCAGAGTCCGGCCAAACTTCGCATAGACCAGAAACACAATCGCCAAGAGCGGCAACGCCAAGCCAATCGATCGCCGCGTCGCTTCCAAGACGAGCACGATGCCAACCGTCGCGACCAACTTGTCCGTGTCGGTATACGCACCGGCACGCCCCATCAGTTCCGAGCCGCCGGATATCACGTAGATGCAGCAACCCGCAGCCGCCACAGCCAGCAGCATATCCACCACTCGCAAGGCCTTCACTCCCTCCATTTTCTTGAACAGCGGGAAGCTGAGGTAGCACATCACGAGCCCCAGCATGCCAAAAGTCGCCAACTGCGAAAGCGGCGTCAGCATCTGGTAGTTCACCTCGCACATGGTGAACAGTGAGAGTCCGACACCCAGCACGGTGATCAAGACCGCACGGATCTTATCAACGACGTGGGGCGCGGGAGTATCCGCCGGTTTTGCTTCGGTCTTCTCGTCAGACATGCGCGGAATCAGATGAACGATCTCCGATCGAAATTCAGCAATTCACTGAAATCGAATGGACTCACCTCAAGTTCAGGCCTTCTCTGCGGGAGCTTTTTCAGCAGCGGCGGCAGGAGCTTCGGGCCAAAAGCCCTTTTCCTGGTAGTAGCGAACGGCACCCGGATGGAATTCCACACCGGTATCGCGAACCGAGTTTTTCTCATTGATCGCCCGGGCCGGCTTGGCCTTTTCGGCGATGTCGGCGCGATTCTCAAAGACCGCCTTGGTCAGTTGATAGATTTGCTCATCATCCGCATCACCCGCACAAATCAAGTGGGCTGAGCCAACGTTCATACCCTCGAAATCTTCATCGATTCCCTTGTAGGTTCCGCCGGGAATCGTCTTGGCTTGGTAAAACGGGTACTTCGCGATCAGTTCCTCACGAATCTTCGGATCGAACGGCACAAAGGAAATCGGATAAGTCGATGCCGCGCTCGTGATCGAACCGGTCGGAACACCGCCACCGAGGAAGGCCGCGGCAACGTTGCCATCACCCAAATAGCCGGTTGACGTCTGCTGTCCGGCATAGACGGGTTCAAAATCATCATAGGTCACTGCGTGCGCCTCCAAGATCGGACGAATGAAATACTCGAAGCCGGCACCTTCCGGTCCCACCACAACGCGTTTGCCTTTGAGGTCTGCCAACGATTTGATGCCGGAATCTTTCTTCGTAACGAACTGCGCCACCAACGGGAACATCGTCATCACTGCCTTCACGTCATACTTCTTGTCCCAACCACCTTCACCGCGCACGGCGAAATAGGTAATGGAAGAGTTGGACATCGAAATCTGCTGATCGCCGCCGGTGATAAGACGAATGTTCTCCTGCGAACCGCGGCTGGCCTCGGCCGCCACCTTCCAATTGTTATCTCCCTTATTGGCTTCCAAGACTTCGGCAATAGCGCCACCGACCACAAAGAACACTCCGCCGACCGGAGCTGTGCCCACGGTAATGAATTGACGGCCGCCACCGCCTCCCCCAGAGGTACCAGCACCACCGGTCCCAGTGCCAGCCGGCGTTTCGCCGCCGCCACATCCGGCGAGCAAGGCAGCAGATCCAAGGGCCGAGGTGGCAAGAAATTCGCGCTTCGTCAGTTTCTTCATAGTCGTCTGTCCAATCTGGTTCCCGGAAAAAGTCCGTATACGTATTGATTGGCTGCCGACTGAATCACAACGAATTTCTGTTGGAAAGGCATTTTTCTTGCGACCGCGCACGAATCATACCGACCAATGCCACGCGTAAAGAATCCTTGGGATTCCCTCAAGCACCCCAACTTCCTACCGTCAATGTCGCGTATAAAACTCGTGCACCAACTTGGGACTAAAGCAATCTCCGGCTTCAATCCGCTGTTTCCCAATCACGGTCGAACTGTTGTTCACCGCGTGGCTCCCCCGGTAATTCACCCAATCTGCCTGATTGAAGGGTTGCAGTGTCACCTCGCCATCCAAAGTCGCTGTGCTCACTCGATCACCGATGCGAACGGTCAGCTCGAGATCGATCCCCGTTCGTTTGTGATGGGGCGACGCAAAACAAGTTGTTGGACGTCTCCACCGCCATCCCGGGAGGCACCGGCAACTTCGCCAGCTTCGGCGCTTTTGCGGCCGAGGGTTCATCACTCATTTTCTCGGGTCATGGCGGCGGCACTCCGGTCGCGGGCCTTTACCAACGAACGGCCGGCACGAACACAAAGGTCGTCGACTTGGCAGACACACTGAACGGGGTCGCGTTCTCCCAGACATCGCAGGCTCTCAAAATATCTTCGCGCTCGATTCACAACGGTGAGTTGGTCTTCATCGCCTCGCTCGCTGGCGGTGCAAGTGGCATCTATACAACGGCGGTGGGTTCTGGTGGCAGCGGAAATCAACCCTCCGCTCCATCCCTGAGCACGACCAATGCGGTATTCTCGCCCACCTCGGGATTCTCGTTCCAATTCAGCGGCAATGCGGGCAGCGCCTATCGAATCGAATATGCCAGTGCCCTGCCCGCGACCCAATGGACTCAATTGACCAATTTCAGCTACACCGCACCCATTACCGCGACGCATCAGGAACCGGGGGCAATCGCTTCTATCGCGCGGTGGCAGAATAACCCAACGCAAATGGAGACGAAAAAGAGCGGCTGAGTACAGCCGCCCTTTTGCAATTTCAACCTGCGTTGATCAGGCTCCGACCTGGTAGCGGAGAAAGCGGCGGATGGTGAACTCGTCACCAACTTCCTTGCCCATGTTGGCAACGTGTTGCTTCACGGAGATTTCACCGTTCTGCTTCACGAAGCCCTGATCAACCAGGCAATGGGTCTGAAAATGCTTCTCCATCTTGCCACGAATAATGCCCTCCAAAGCCTTGGCCGGCTTGTCCTTCATCTGCTCGCGGATGATTTCCTTTTCCTTCTCAAGCTCATCCTGATTCAGGCCGTCACGATTGAGGGACTGAGGATTGGCGGCAGCGATCTGCAAGGTGATGTCGCGTAGCAACTGCTTGAAACCTTCCGTGCCGGTGGAGTCATCCTTGCCAGCGCCAACTTCGACGAGCACGCCGACCTTGCCACCCGTGTGGATGTAGGAGGCGACAGCACCGCTGCCCTCAACGGTCCAACGTTCGTGTCCGGCGACTTTGATATTTTCGCCAAGCTTCTGAACCGCCGCGACGCGTTCGGCTTCGAGATCGGCTTCCGGGTTGTCAGCCAATGCGGCGGCAACGCCGTCACAGTAAGCCTTGAAGTCATCGTTCTTGCCGACGAAATCGGTTTCGCAATTCACTTTCACGAGCACGCCCGTCTTGGAGTCGGCGGCGATGTGCTGAGCGATCACACCTTCATTGGCTTCACGAGCGCCCTTCTTGACGGCTTTCGCTTCGCCCTTCTTGCGGAGAATTTCAATCGCAGCATCGACGTCGCCATCCGACTCGGTCAGTGCCTTCTTGCAGTCCATCATTCCAGCGCCGGTCATGCGACGCAGTTCGCCTACGGCTGATGCAGTTATGGTAGCCATGGTGTCTTGGTTCCTTCTTCTGTTTTTGGTTTCGAAATAAAAAGGCGGCAGCATTCACTGCCGCCAAATTGTTTGATCCTTCAGCTTAGGCAGCGGCAGGTTCGGTGGATTCAGTAGCAGCCGGAGTCTCGGCTGGTGCCGCTTCACTGGCTGCTGCTTCAGCAGCGGGAGCACCTTCAGCAGCAGGAGTTGCTGCGGCGACTTCAGCAGGAGCAGCAGCTTCAGCCGGCTTCTCGGCTTCCGCTTCTGTCTTCTTGGCGGCGGCTTCGCCCCGGGCTTCCTTGATGGCGCCGGTAACCACTTCCATGATCACTCGAATGGCGCGGATGGCATCGTCGTTGCCCGCGATCGGGTAATCGACGAGATCCGGATCACAATTGGTGTCGACCAAGGCCACGATGGGAATCCCCAACTTGCGGCCTTCGGCCACGGCGTTGCGTTCGCGCTTGAGATCGATGATGAACATGGCGTCAGGTGCACCCTTCATGTCGCGGATACCGCCCAGGTTGCGGATCAACTTTGCCCGCTCACGATTGAGAGAGGCTTGCTCCTGCTTGACGAAATCGTTGATCGATCCGTCTTCGTTCATCTTTTCGAGCTTCTGCAGACGCTCGACCGATCGTTTGATAGTCGAAAGGTTCGTGAGAGTTCCGCCCAACCAACGATCGGTGACATAATACTGCCCTGCATCAGCGGCGGATTCCTTGACGAGGCTTTGCGCCTGTTTCTTGGTGCCGACAAAAAGCACTTTGCCACCACCGCGAACGATCTTGGCGAGATATTTGCACGCTTCCTCGAGTTGCTTGACCGTTTTGCTGAGGTCGATGATATGAATACCGTTGCGCGCTTCAAATATGTAGCGCTTCATGCGTGGGTGCCAACGGCGGGTCTGGTGTCCGAAGTGGACGCCTGATTCGAGGAGTTCTTTGAGTCCGATTTTTGACATATGTATATGTGTTCCGATTGGTTGATCAATTCGCTGGGCGAATCATCCCGCGGAAACGGGATTTTATCTGGTGTTGTTATGGTCCAATCCCTCCACACGGAGTTGAATTTACGGACCAATGTCCCCTTTTCTTGCGAAAAAGGAGCGCGAAAGTAGCAAAACAAAGGGAGCGTGCAACCAATAATTGGTATTATTTGCTGTTTTTCCCACGATCCCTGCGGTCCGCGGACCTCCTTATGAGCGAATCTGAAATGACGTTTGCCGCGAATGAACTTCAGGCCTGCATTCTGGCGGGGGGAGAGAGTTCGCGCATGGGACGGGACAAAGCGAAAGTGTTGCTCGGTGGGCAGACGCTTTTGGAGCTCGCCCAAAGAACGGTGGGAAAACTGGCAATTCCGTGTTCCGTGATCACCGAGGATGTGGTTCCCAAGTGTGGGCCGTTGGGGGGAATTATCACCGGCTTGGCGCAGAACAGTGCGGAACGAGTCCTCTTACTGCCGTGTGACATGCCGTTTGTTAATTTGGAGTTGATTCAGTTCGTGGTCGCGGCCGCGCGGGATAGCATACACGGGGCGTGTGTCTGTCACGAAGATCTGGCCTGCTTTCCGATGGTCTTCAATCGAGCTGCCAAGGTCACCGTGCAGGACCAATACGACCAAAATAGATACTCTCTGCAGAAACTGGTGAAGCGGCTGAAACTGTCGCTCGTGCTCTCCGCCAATCCCGCTCAAGAATTGTTCAACATCAATACCGAAGCCGACCTCGCGAAAGCGGAACGACTCAACTGCTTGCAGCTGCGAAAAACGAATTCGTTCGAGTCCGATGCCACTGTGCATCGCTTCTGAGTGGATTGAGCGGACTCACTCTCTCCACAACCGCATCAAATCTATTCCATGCATGGTTTGGTGCAGTATTCTTCACCTGCCCGTGCTCATTTGGGGCGTGAGTGGACAAAAAACGCCACCGTTTCATTCATGCTGCGGTCCTATAGTTTTCATGGGCTCTGATTCGCACTGTTCACACAGTCCACATCCCCTCCGTCACTTTCACTTCACCCCTTGCTGGCACGCTCAGTGCGTTTGGGTTGGCACGCTGATTCATTCAGCGCGAACACAAATCTGCTGAGCAGTTTGGTTTATCGGTGAGCGGGCGGAACAGATTCCGCAGCTGAAACGCAAATCAATATTGGGCCGTGAGGAGCCGACGCGTTTCAGACCGCTCCCGTGAAAACCGACGCCGGCACCAAAACAAGAAAATGAAAAAAATCGAAGCCATCATTAAGCCATTCAAGCTTGAGGAAGTGAAAGACGCCCTCGCCGAGGTCGGGATCGAAGGTATGACCGTCTCCGAGGTCAAAGGGTTTGGTCGCCAAAAGGGCCACACCGAAATCTATCGCGGCAGTGAATACACCGTCGATTTCCTCCCCAAGATCAAACTCGAGATCGTCGTCCCCGATGACAAAGCCGACACGGCCGTCGGCGCCATCGCGAAGAGCGCCAAGACCGGCAAGATCGGCGACGGCAAAGTCTTCGTGCTGCCCGTCGAAGAGGTCGTCCGCATCCGTACCGACGAGAAAGGCGACGAAGCCGTCTGACCCCGACCCGAATCACCGAGAACAGAAAGACATATTAGAATGAAGAAACTCTTTACCATCCTGAGCCTGACGGCCGCATTCGCGTTCGCGCCGATGTTGCCGGCAGCCGATGCCCCGGCCGCACCAACTGAACCAACGGCAGTGGAAGCACCTGCCGTCCCTGCAGCGGAAGCAGAAGCTCCCGCCGAACCCGAAGTCGATGAGAACAAGAAGGCCTACGAAGATCTCGTGGCCGAACAAGGCGACACCGCCTACGCGTTCGACTTCTTCACAGTCAGCATGCTGTGGACGGTCATTGCCGCCGCCCTCGTGTTCCTGATGCACCTTGGTTTCGCCACACTCGAATGCGGCATGACCCAGTCCAAGAACACGGTCAACATCCTCTACAAAAACGGGTTCATCATCTGCATGGGTTTGCTGACCTACGCATTGTTGGGCTTCAATACGCACTATCCAGGCGACTTCAACGGCTGGTTCAGCCTGGGCGGGATGATCGGCGACCTGAACGCCGACGGTGGCAGCACCTACGGCTATGGTGGCCTCGCGCTGTGCATGACCGGTTATGGCGACTTCATCTTCCAGGCGATGTTCGCGGCGACCGCGGCAACGATCGTGTCAGGTGCAGTTGCCGAACGCGTCAAGCTTCTCCCGTTTCTGATCTTCGCCACGCTGTTGGTAGGCTTTGCCTACCCCGTGGTTGGCTCATGGCATTGGGGTGGTGGTTGGCTCGGCACGCTCAATGGCGGCAACGGCTTCAAGGACTTCGCCGGTTCCGCGGTAGTACATGCCTTCGGTGGTTTCGCGGCTCTGGCCTGTGTGATCATCCTTGGTCCCCGCAATGGCAAATACATCAATGGCGGTATCCGCCCGATTCCCGGTCACAACATGCCGCTCGCCGCGATCGGTGTGCTGCTCTTGTGGTTCGGCTGGTATGGATTCAATGGCGGTTCCGTTCTCTCGGCCGCTCCCGGACCGCTCGGTCTCGTATTCGCCACCACATCATTGGCCGCCGCTGCCGGTGGTTTCATGGGTGGAACCGTCTCCTGGATCATGACCAAGAAACCCGATCTCTCCATGGCCCTCAATGGCATGTTGGCCGGCTTGGTCGGCATCACCGCCAACGCGGACATCGTTTCCGCCAAGGGCGCCATCATCATCGGCCTCATTGCCGGTGTCATCGTCTACTTCTCCGTCGTCACTCTCGACAAGATGAAGATCGACGATCCGGTCGGTGCCATCTCCGTGCACGGAGTCTGCGGTATTTGGGGCATCTTGGCATGCGCTCTGTTTGATACGACGAACAGTGGCTTCACCATCGGTGGGCAGTTGATCGGTGTCGCTGCTGTGGGTGCCGCTGCCTTCATCTTCTCACTGGTCGTATTCGGTGCCCTGAAAGCAATCATGGGTGTCCGCGTCAGCGCTGATGAAGAGTCCGAAGGATTGGATATCGGCGAACACGGTATGGAAGCATATCCGCACTTCAGCCAGAAACTGTAGTTCCTCTCAGCACAAAGGTGGGCGGCTTCGGTCGCCCACCTTTCTTTTTAAGAATAGATGTTTCATTTGCAACCACGTGGTCAAAAAGAAACAGAAAAGGATTCATGCATTTGACCTCCTATATTCATGACACCACCTAACTTACTCATTTTAGGCGACTTACAGAATACGCTAAATAGTTGGCATCCCGATTGCTTAAAGACGATTTGCCCGACGTGAAGTCACGAACGAGGGCACTGCGCGTTAGAGATCGAAAACACAAACACACCTGAAATGAAAAAAGTCGAAGCAATCATCAAGCCCTTCAAAGTGGAGGAAGTCAAAGATGCCCTCAGTGAAGTCGGCATCGAAGGAATGACCGTTTCCGAGGTCAAGGGATTTGGCCGCCAGAAAGGTCACACCGAAATTTACCGTGGGAGCGAATACACCGTGGATTTCCTGCCCAAGATCAAAATCGAAATGGTGTTGGCCGACGACAAGGTGGAAGCCGCTGTCGGAGCCATCATAAAGGGAGCCAAGACCGGCAAGATAGGTGACGGCAAGGTTTTCGTCCTTCCCGTCGAAGAAGCCGTTCGCATCCGCACAGATGAAAAAGGCGACGAAGCCCTGTAATTCCCACGAACCATCAACCCTTTGAAGAACAAGATAATGAAAAAGATTTTCGCAACCCTACTCACGATAGGAATGATCGCCGGATTTGCCGGTGACACAATTGCACAAACCCCAGCCGCGCCCCCCACTCCGGCCGCTGCCGCAACCGACGCTCCGACCGACGCCGGTCTCGAGGCCGCCGCTGAAGCAGCCAAAGCCGAAGCCGAAGCCCTCACCGCTGACACCCCCACGGACCTGGAAGCGAAGGTGGACCAGTTGATGGATGAAGGATCTGGCACCGAGCTCAGCGCCGGCGACACCGCATGGATGATTACCGCGTCCGCCTTGGTCTTGTTCATGACGCTGCCCGGTCTCGCACTATTCTATGGTGGCTTGGTCCGGCAGAAAAATGTCCTGTCGATCCTTGTGCAATGTTTTGCAATGGCTGGAATAATGACGATTCTCTGGGTCGTCTACGGTTACAGTGTCGCCTTCAACACCGACGGCATGGAAGCCGGGAAAACCAATTTCAATTCGTTCTTCGGTGGCTTGGGAACAATGTTCCTGAAAGGTATCACGGCCGACTCAATTTCCGGCACCATCCCGGAAGCCGTGTTCGTGATGTTCCAAATGACCTTCGCGATCATCACTCCCGCGCTCATCGTGGGTGCCTTCGCCGAGCGGATGAAGTTCAGCGCAATGGTCGCGTTCAGCGTGGTCTGGTTCACGTTCTCCTATCTCCCGATCTGCCACATGGCCTGGGGTGGGGACGGTGCTCTGTTCTGGGACTGGGGCGTATTGGATTTCGCGGGCGGCACGGTGGTGCACATCAATGCCGGGATAGCCGGTCTGGTTGCCTGCATCATGGTCGGAAAACGCCTTGGATACGGCAAGGAACCCCTTACCCCTCACAGCGTGGTGCTGACCCTGATTGGTGCCGCGATGCTCTGGGTCGGCTGGTTTGGTTTCAACGCCGGCAGTGAACTCGCCGCCGACGGCACCGCCGGTATGGCAATGTTGGTCACTCAGATAGCCACCGGCACGGCGGCCGCAGTCTGGTTGTTCATCGAATGGTTCGGTCGAGGCAAACCCACCGCGGTGGGCATCGCCACCGGCGCGGTCGCCGGTCTCGTCGCAATCACTCCCGCTTCCGGAACGGCCGGTCCGATGGGGGCGCTCCTGATCGGCGCGGTTTCCGCAATCGTCTGCTACATCTTCGCGG